>JGI24143J45723_1001491_pt1 | contig 11108 bp, 8 predicted proteins | sample BarGraIncu00432A_FD_45723 | JGI IMG/M metagenome (IMG submission 45723)
GATTTGCCTGGGCTAAAGACCCCCCTGTCTCGCTACGCGAGCCTTCCCCCCTGTTCCCACAGGGGGGATCAAACACCGCCAGGCCCTTAAACGGCAGTAGAGAGAGAGCTTCTTTGCCAGTATTTTCCTCACGGTAACCGCAACGGAACATTTGCCGTGTAAAATGCCCTGCATCAAACTTCAGGCGGTTTTCGTCCATGGATACTATCGTAACGCTGCTGGAAAAGAGCTGCCGCACCCACAGCCGGCGCAGCGCCCTGCTCCAGAAACGCGCGGGGCGCTGGGAGGAGACCAGCTACGGCACCCTCTGGAGCGCTTCCGGCCGGATCGCTGCAGCCCTCGCGGAGCAGGGCTTCCGGCCGGGCGAGCGCGCGGCCCTGCTCGCCGCCTCGTCGCCGCTCTGGCTTTTCTGCTACCTCGGCATCCTCAGGGCCGGCGGGGTCGTGGTCCCCGTTGACAAGGAGCTGAAGGAGCTGGAGGTGAGCCACATCCTCGCCCACAGCGAGGCACGGGCGCTCTTTGTCGACGACGACCGCCTGGAAATGATCCTTGGCATGGCGGGCGGACTTCCCCAGCTCGGCCTCATGGTGCGCACCAGCGCGCCCGATGACGCCTCCGTCCCCCCCTGCGGCAGGTTTAGCTGTGCGCTGCTCCCCCTGAGCGACCTTCTCAGGGAGCGCCCCGGCACCTACTTCACCCCGCAGCCCTGCGACACCGCCCTCATCCTCTACACCTCCGGAACCACCGGACGCTCCAAGGGCGCCACCCTGAGCCATGCCAACATCGTCTCCAACGTCCTTGGCACGACGCGCCACCTCGGCGTGGACCAGTCGGTACACACGCTCTCCCTGCTCCCGATAAACCACGTGTTCGAACAGGTCTGCGGGATCCTGATCCCCCTTTCCCTGGGGGGAAAGGTCTCCTTTTGCGAGTCTTTGAAGAAGCTTGCCGAAAACATCGCCGAGGTGCAGCCGACCTTTTTCGTCGGGGTGCCGGCGCTCTACCGGATGATGCTTTGCCGCGTGAATAAAAAGATCCAGGAGAACCGGCTCTCCCGGCTGTTGGTTGCCCTCCCGCTCGCCCGCACCCTGGTCTATTCCAGGGTGCGCAAAAAGCTCGGGGACGGAACGGTTTTCATCAGCGGCGGCGCCGCCCTCGACCCTGCGATCATTGCCGGTTTCGCCAGGTTCGGGGTGACGCTGCTGCAGGGGTACGGGATCACCGAGACCTCCCCGGTCATCGCGGCGGAGTCTCCGGACCGGGCGCGCCCCGGGACGGTCGGGCGCGTGCTGGCGGAGGTCGCGCTGAGGATAGACGCACCCGACGCAGGAGAGGTCGGTGAGATCCTGGTGCGGGGGCCGAACGTCATGCAGGGGTACTTCAAGGACCCGCTCGCCACCTCCCGGGCGCTCGTCGACGGCTGGTACCGCACGGGCGATCTGGGCCGCCTGGACGCCGACGGGTTCCTGCACATCTGCGGCCGGGTGAAAAGCCTGATCGTCACCCCCAACGGCAAGAACGTCTATCCGGAAGAGGTGGAAAATGAGATCCTCAAGAGCCCCTATGTTGCGGAGGTCGTGGTCTACGCCGGCCGCAGCGGCCCGGCGCAGGAGGAGATCCGCGCGATCGTCTATCCGAACCGGGAAGCGATCGAGGAGTACGCGGCCGGGCGGGGGAAGCGTGCGCTCCCGGAAGCGGAACTGGAGGATCTGCTGCGCCGCGAGGTCGCCCGGGCCTGCGCCTCGCTCGCGGCCTACAAGCGCGTCATGAAGGTTACCGTAAGCGGAGAGGAATTCCCCAAGACCACTACCCGCAAGATCAAGCGCTTCGAGGTTGAGGCGAACCTGACAGAGCGCCGGGAGCACTGAAGCGGCCAAGCTGAAGGCGGTCGGTAATATGGTCGTTTACTGGCAAAGGAGGTTTCCCCGATACTCAATGGACCTGAAGACACCAAGAAATCCCTGACACAACCGCCGCTCTTCAGAGATTTGTTACAATCAGGTAAACTTTTATAAGTTGACCTAATATCACTCTGTTAATTATTGCATATTGTCACAATAGGGTTAAAGTTGCGGACGGTGGCAGGACAGAGTTATGTATCATAGAACGCTGGAACGACTGACAATGCCGCAGCACTATAACCAACAAGGAGGATGGCCAGACATGGAACAGCCCGCAACGGATTTACGGCAACTGAAGGGAATCGGCAGGGTACTCGTGAAGCGACTGCAGGACTCAGGATTGGACAGCTTTACCAAGATTGCACAGTCAGGCGAGGAGGGACTCTCCAAGATAAACGGCATCAACCCGCTGAAGATCAGCTCCATCCTGGACCAGGCGAAACAGCTCGCCGAAGTCGAGCCCGCCGCAGCACCGGCCGCCACCGGGGCTCTGCAGCAGCGGCTGATCGAGGTAAAGGAACAGGTCAGCACCCTGGCCGAGGTCTCCCGGGAACGCTTTGCACAGGAAATGGACGGAAAGTCCGGCAAGAAACTGCTCTTGGACCTGGTCCGCATCGATGACGCCCTGGAACTTGTCAGCTTCGAGGGAAAGAAAAAATCCCGGCGGGCGGGCAAGGCTCTGAAAAGGGTGCAGAAACGGGTGGCGGGACTCGCTGCGGACGCCGGCCTGAAAAAGGTGCGCAAAACTCTCAAGAGAGCAAGAAAGACCGTACTCAAAGCGGTGAAATGAAGGCAGGTTGGATCTGTCCCCCAGCAAGCACGGGCGAGGAGTTATCTGTGAAACAAAACCGGATCGCGGCCATAGACATTGGCACCAACTCGATACGGAGCATGGTCATCCAGGTCGATGCCGCTGGCAAATACCGGATCCTCGACGACGAGAAGGTGACGGTCCGGCTCGGCGAGGGACTGAACCAGACCGGCAACATATCGAGGGCCGCCTGGGAGCGCGCCCTGGAAGCGCTGACCCGCCAGAAAAAGATCATCGACGGCTACCAGGTGCTCTCCATAGAGGCGGTCGCCACCTCCGCTGTGCGCAAGGCCAAAAACGGGGGGGATTTCATTGCCGCCATCAAGAGCGCCATTGGGCTGGAGGTGGCAGTCATCAGCGGGGAGGCCGAGGCCGAACTCGCCGCGCTAAGCGCCTTCCACCATTTCGACCTGGAAGGGGTGCACCACCTCATCTTCGACATCGGCGGCGGGAGTCTGGAGCTGGTCTCGGCGCTCGGGACCCACATCGAGCAGATCCTCTCCCTGGAACTGGGTGCGGTATTTCTTACCGAGAACTTCCTGAAAAGCGACCCGGCAGCTCCGGCCGAGCAGCTGAAAATGCGCAAACATATCCGAAAGGCCCTGAAAAATGCCTTCGGGGATCAGGAACTTCCGGCGCGGCACTGCCTGATAGGCTCCGGCGGTACGGTCACCTCCATCGCGGCCATGACCATGGCGGGGCGCCGCCAGCGCTACGACTCGTCCCACGGCTACGAACTGCTCCGCTCCGAGGTCGTGCACCTACTGGCGATGCTGCTCAGGATGAGCGACAAGGAGCGCCGCTCGCTGCCGGGGTTGAGCCCGGACCGCGCCGACATCATCATCGCCGGGGTGACGGTCGTGGACGAGCTGATGGATTTTTTTCAGGTGAACCTGTTGCGGGTGAACGAGCGCGGCATCCGCGAGGGGCTGATCCTGCAGGGGCTGCGCAAGCACCACCTGCTGCCGCAGCAAAAGGCTCCGCGCTCCTGGCGCGAGTCGGTGCAGGAGTTCGCCCGCTCCTGCCACTTTGACGAGGAGCATTCCCGGCAGGTCACCAAGCTCGCGCTGGAGATCTTCCATGCGATCGCCCCGCGGTTCGGTTGCACCGACAAGGACCGGCGCCTACTGGAGGCCGCGGCAGAACTGCACGACATCGGCTACTTCATCAACTATTCCAGCCACCACAAGCACTCCTACCACCTGATCCGGCATGCCGACCTCTTCGGCTTCACCCCGCGCGAGCGCGAACTGATCGCCAACATCGCCCGCTACCACAGAAAGTCGCTGCCCAAGAAAAAGCACGATACCTACACCCGGCTCGCCGACGAGGACCAGACCCTCGTTTCCCTGCTGGGCGGCATCCTGCGCCTTTGCGACGGCCTGGACCGGCGCCGCAACTCCGTCGTGGAGGGGATCGACTGCACCCTCTCCAAAGGGACGCTGCGGCTCGCCCTGCGGGGGCGCGGCGACATGTCGGTCGAGCTTTTCTCCGCCAAGGACAAGAGCGATCTGCTCCAGGGCGCCTGCCAGCTGAAACTCGTCATCGAGGCACCGGGCATCTCTGCTGCGCCGGAGCCGGCCCCCTGAATCCGGCAGGAGTTCCGGGTCTGTTTCCGGTAAAAAACAAGAAGGGAGCGTTTCGATGAAAGTGATTGCCCTCTACAACATCAAAGGCGGCGTCGGGAAGACGGCGGCCTGTGTCAACCTGGCCTACTGCTGCGCTAAGAGCGGCAAGAAAACCCTGCTCTGGGATCTCGACTCCCAGGGAGCAGCGAGCTACTACTTCAACGTGAAGCCCGTGGTGAAGGGGGGGACCAAGAAACTCTTCAAGACCAAGTCGATAGCCGACCTGGTTAAAGAGACCGACATCGAGAATCTTGACCTTTTGCCGGCGGACTTTTCCTACCGGCATATGGACCTCTTCCTGGACAGCGAGAAGAAGTCCAAAAAGCGCATGAGTGAATTCATCAGCCGCTTCGAGGACGATTACGACATCCTTTTTCTGGATTGCCCCCCGAGCTTTTCGCTGGTGTCGGAGAACGTGTTCAACTCCGCCGATGTCATGCTGGTGCCGCTCATCCCCACCACCTTGTCCCTGCGCACCTGCGATCAGATTCTCGACTACGTCGGCGACCATAAAAAGCTCAACCTCAAGATCATGCCGTTCTTCTCCATGGTGGACAAACGGAAGAAGCTCCACACGGAGATCATGGAAAGCGGCGCGCAGGAAATCAAAGGGGTGCTGCAGGTAAGCATCCCCTACCTTTCGATCATAGAATACATGGGGGTGAAAAGAGCGCCTGTGGCAGTGTTCGCTCCCAAAAGCAGCGCGGCTTTGGCGTTTAGTGAACTCTGGAGAGAGGTGGCGACCAGGGCAAAGATAACAGGCTAGTCCCACCGATCCAGGCCGTGGTGCGACGGTCAGAAGTTAACATGACCGTAACATTACCATGTTAGTCTGAACGCGTCGCCCGTCAGACTGCGTCAAGCAGGCGACATTTCCGCAGGAGAGTTCGCTCGACAAAGGGAGGATACATGAACAACAGAGATTTTGTTCGGTATGGATCTGAGCTTTTACCAGGAAGTTTGAGTACGGCAACCATCTCATGGGAGGGGAGCCCCCCCTTCGAGTCGTACGTCGCCAACTACAGCGCCCGGGGAATCAACGTACTGATTCCCGGATTGCTGGTCCCCGCCAGGCTCCCCAAGGAAAAGGATACCCTACGGGTCCTTTTGCCGATGGACCAGACGTGGTTCACCGGCAGATGCATTTACCTCAAGAAGGGACCGGACGGCTCGCTTTCCCTGGGAATCTATTTTGACGACCCCCAAGAGCAGAGTTACCTGAAGGATCTGCTCTTCCACTACCTCAATACTCCAAGTGACTCACACCATTTTGTCAGCTATGAGTGGGAGGAACTGGTTGCTAAACTCTGCGATTCCGATGACCCCCATCTGCAGAAGATCGGACACCAGCACAGGGCGAATATCCAGGCCGATGCAGACAGGCCGCACCCCAACTGAATGAGGAACGGCCCCTAAGTTCTTAACCCTGCAGCAAAGTAGTATCCCCTTCCAAAATCGAGACGATCAGCCGGCCGCTGCCTAATAATCCTGAAACTCCAGGGCCGGCTGCACCGTCTCGCCAATGCCACTTCACACCCGCTCCCGCGCACTTACCAGACGAACAGGAAACAGACGCAAAGCCTCTGCCGTCAGCCCGCGGCCATAGCCTGCCTCTGCCGTCAGACCCCGGCAACAGCCTGCCGCGGGTTCCGTCTCAGCGGTCGAGGACCTCCCGAACCAGGGTGAGCAGTTTGTCCGGCAGGATCGGCTTCATCAGGAAGTTGGCACCGTCCTCACTGATGCGCTGCCGGTCGATGATATCCCCGGTGTAGCCGCTGATGAATATGGCGCGCACGTCGCCCTTCAGGGCACGTATCTCGTCGAAGGCATCCCCGCCGTTTTTTCTCGGCATGATGACGTCCAGGATGACCAGATCAATCTCATCCCGGTACTGGCAAAACTTCTCCACTCCGTCCTGACCGTCCACCGCCTCGATAACCCGGTACCCCTTGGAAGTCATCACCTGGCTGATCAGGCTGCGCACCGAATCGTTGTCCTCCAAAAGGAGCACGGTTTCCTCCCCCCGGGGAACGCTCGGGACGAGCGGCGCCCTTTTCAGCGCCGCTTCACCGGGCTCGACCCGCGGCAGGTACACGGAAAAGACCGTCCCCTTGCCAAGCTGGCTGGCAACGCTGATAAATCCGCCATGCTGCTTCACGATGCCGTAGCTTATCGACAGGCCAAGCCCGGTCCCCTGCCCCACCTCCTTGGTGGTGAAGAACGGCTCGAAGATGCGCTGTCTGGTCGCCTCGTCGATTCCGGAGCCGGTGTCCGAGACGGTTATCCGCACGTAGGACCCGGACGTCACCGAGTCGTAAGCCTTGACGAAATCGGCCGAAAGCTCGACCCGGCTCACCTCCAGGCTCAGTTTCCCGCCTTCGGGCATGGCGTCGCGGGCGTTGGTCGCCAGGTTTACCAAAACCTGCTCGATCTGCCCCTGGTCCGCGAGCACCCCCTGCGGCTCCTCGCAAAGACCCATGGTGAGCTCGATGTCGGCTCCGATCAGCCTTTCCAGGAAGCTCATGAGGTTCCGGACCAGGCCGTTGCACTCCAGCTTGCAGGCCTGCACCGGATCCTTCCTGGAGTAGGCGAGCAGGTTCTGGATCAGCGCCACCGCGCGGTTGGAGGCGTTGTTGATACTGTCCAGAAAACCGCTGTAGGGAGCCGGCGGGTCGAGTTCGGTCACCAGGAGACTCGTATAGCCTATGATCGCGGTCATGATATTGTTGAAGTCGTGGGCGACCCCGCCGGCGAGGGTGCCGATAGCTTCCATCTTGTGCGCGTGCAAAAGCTGGGTTTCCAGCTTCTTCAATTCGGATATGTCGTGGAAGGTCCAGACGCGCCCGACCGCCTGGTCCCCGATGAACTGCGGCTTGGAAAAGCGCTCGAAACAGCGTCCGTCGGTCAATTCCACCAGGTCGTAACTCTCCAGGTCCGGCTGCCAATAAAGTTCGGTCACCTTTTCGAAAAAGAGCACCGGGTCCCGCACCTGCTCCAGCAGCGAAAGGAGCAGCTTGTTGGAGTCGCCGCTGGCAAGCGCCTCAGCGCCGATCCCCCACATCTCGACAAAACGGCTGTTGCAGGCGGAAATCTCTCCGTGGGGATCGACCGCCATGATGCCGTCCAGGGTCGACTCGATGGTCGCCGAGAGCAGGGAGTTCGCCGCGACCGTCGCCTGCCTCGCCTCGAGCCGCTCCGAGAGCATGAGGGCATTTTCCAGCGCCACCGCAGCGCTGCTGGCAAGTCCCTGCAGCAGCGTCGCATCCTCCTGGTCGTAAGAGCGCGCCCCGTCCGTGGTGTAGACCTCGAAATAGCCGAGCACCTCCCCGGAACTGCTCAATACCGGCACGGCAATGAGACTGCGGGGGACCATTCCCCAAACAGCGAGGAGATCGTCGCAGCAGCCGCCGGCCTCCCCTATCAGCACCTCTTTGCTGGAGAGCACCTGACCAACGCAACCTTCCACCTGAGGAAAGCTCTTATCCACCCGGAGGAACTCCCCCTTCTTGAGGAATTCGGAGACCAGGAGGCCACCCCCCTGAACCAGTCCGGCGCACCCTCCCGAAGCCCCGGTCAATGCGACGGCGGAATGGACCAGGGTTTTCAGCACGGCTGAGCTGTCCAGCACGGCGTTGAGCCGCTGGCTTGCCCCTATTAGTATGCCCAGTTGTCTCTGGTGCTGAAGCAGGGCGAGTTCCGCGGCGTATCTTTCCGCGACCTCCCGCTCCAGGAGGCACTTGGAGCGCTCAAGTTCCTGGCTCTTCAGGGAGAGGCTTTCAAGGGCCTCTTCGGCGTGGAAGCGCAGGGCGTTTTCCTGTGCCATTTCCGAGCGCATTCCTGCATAGCGTCTCAGGGCAAAATAGGCACAGACGGTCGTCACGACGGAACTGAAGACTATGGTGATCAGGTGCGAGGTCCAGATGCCGATGTCCGGCTTGAGCCCCTGCTTAACGGCCTCGAAAGTGAGCATGAGGGCAAGCGACGCGCAGAGCGTCAGGAAGAGCACCCCGGTAAAGGATATGCTCTCCGCGGCGGGCGCACCGGCGGGCAGGACAGCGCCGTCAGCTTTGGGAATGGGTATTTCTTGAGACATGCGGGGGCCTCTCCTCTCTTTCCTGAAGCATACAGGGAAAGCTTGGCGATTATGTTACAGGAAGGTCCCAATTTAATGAGATTATCGGCGCTGCCATGGGGAAAGCCAGGGGTGAATGAAGGCTCACTGGTGCCGGAGCAACGGTCAGCTGAGTACCTCCACGGGGTTCGCTTGTGCCTCAATCGTGGCAAGGACGTCCCCGTCAGCAACCGTGAGGGTTCCTCCCTGTTGCTGACGGCAGTTTTTCATCAGACTATATGTCAATAGCTTAAGGAGCAAACGGCACTATGTTCCGGTCCTCTTTCCTTTTTGGGCCGAGGTTACTTTCCCGATAAACGGACTGAGCCACTTATCGGCAATGCTTTGTCAAACTCAAGACAAATTTCCAGTGCCCCATCCTTTCGGAAGTTCAGTTTGTTACAGTTTGGTCAAACTGTCATTCGGCAGCGAAATAGATTTATCAGGACTGACACGGTAAAGGTATCGGTCTTTTTGACATCAAGCTTCAGGTGACGGAACACTCGCAAAGTCCAAATAAAAAAGCTCCGGCTTTGGGCCGGAGCGGGGTACCTGTTTTCTGAAGGGGCGAAACAGAGGGCCCTATACGATACTACACGATACTAATACTACACGATCCTGCACGGGATCACGGCGTCCTCACTGTAAGAGTAGACCGCGCACAACCGGTGATAGCCGTCGGCTATGACGACCTTTCCATTGGCGGAATCACGCACCAGCAGAAGCGGCGACAACTCTTGCCCCGACTCTATCTTCTCCTGATCCCTTTCCACATGGGCGTTGCTGATGCCGACCATTGACAGGCCGGACGCCCGGAAGATGTCCTTAGCCTTGAACTGCGCCGGCGAGGCCGTCCTCAACTTTCGCACCAAGAGCGCGGCCTGTTTTTCCTGGTAAATCAGGGAGAGGTAGGATAGTGCCGCGGGGTAATCCTGTGCTTCGGGTTGGCTGAGCCACCTGATTTCAACTTTCTTCGACATGATTGGCATTCCCACAACTAATGGCGGCGGTAGATTTCCAGTACCGAAAGGACAATTTCGATGACGATCAGGACGATGATGATCCACTCCAGGCGGGCGGAGCGGCGGGCATGGGAGATGCCGGAAAAAACGTCGGTCATGTCCAGTAGCGTCTCCGACTTGTGCTTTATCTCCTGGTAGCGCGGGCTCAGCTCGAAAAGGCGCGCCATGGTGAGGTAGAGGCGGTCGGCCTCCGGGTCGTCCCAGGTGATCTCCGGCTTGTCCAGCACCATGATGTGGGCAATGGAGGTGAACTTGAAACCGAGGATGGAGGAGGCGAGCTTTGCCATGACGCGGTCGGGAAGCTCCAGGGTCCCTTTGCCCAGGTTGGCGATCAGCACCTCCACCTCGTCGAAAACGGCATCGATGCGCTCCTCGATCCGCTCCAGGGCGACCGACTTGGCGATCACGAAGCAGATGATGTCGGTAAAGGCCTGGTTGTAGTTCTGCATGACGGCGTAATCGTTGGTGATAGCCGCCTCCCGGCCGGCGTCGATCTCGAGCTGGTACTCTTCCCGGAAATTAAGCTGCGGCGGTATCTTCACGGCGTCGACGTGCTGCTTGATGCCGTCCAGAAAGCGGGCGATGATGTCGCCGGAGCAGTTGATGAACACCACGCAGCCGAAATAGAAGAGGTACACCCGTTCCGGGTCGCCGTTCAGGGCGGGCGCGAAGGTCACCGGGCTCAGCTTCATCGGCTCTTCCCAGCGGTATTTGCGCGACATGCCGAGTGCTACCGCCAGCCGGTTCAGATCAAGCTCGCCCCCGAAGGCAAAGGCATTGAAGGAGTAGATTCCCATTTCACCTCCATGCGAAACTGTCTTACCATAGTACCACTTAATTCAGGTGACACAACGCATTGGAAGTGCCTTCTGAACGACTGATCCATTACCATCAGGAAACGGGACTGTCACATCCTGATTTTCTTCTCTTTCTGGACGGCCTTTGAGCGTTGCTGAGCGCAGGCTATCAAGCTTTGATGACTGCCGGGGTATTTTCTGTCAGTGGGAGCCCTTTTGAGATAGGTTCCGTCCGGCTGCATGTCCGACACCGAGCGCCGGTCATTTTGCTGAATATCGAGGATCGCCTGCAGTTCCCGCTTCAGCTCCGGGTTCTCGACCGGGACCATGATATCAACTCTCGCTTCCAGGTTGCGCTTCATGGGGTCGGCCGAAGCGACGCAGAAGTCGTCCTGACCGTTGTTGCGGAAATAATAGATGCGGGAGTGCTCCATAAAGCGCCCCACCAGGCTCATCACCCTGATATTTTCCGACAGCCCCGCCAGGCCCGGACGCAGACGGCAACTGTCGCGCACAATCAGGTCGATGCGCACCCCGGCCAGGGAGGCGCGGTACAGGGCACGGATGATGTCGCTGTCTTCCAGGGCGTTTACCTTGAAGCGGATGAGCCCCCCGCCGTGCGCGGCGTGCAGTTCGGCTTCCCGGGCGATCCGGGACAGGATGGCCTTTTTGAGAGACCTGGGCGCCGTGATCAGTTTCAGGTAGTCGCGTTTGGCCGAGAAACCCGTCGTCAGGTAATTGAATAAGGGGGGTAGTCGGTTAGAGCCACCTGCGATATAATCCCTCGGCAACTTCTTTTCGAAGGGAGATGCCATGGAGCTAATACCACTGGTAGCAG
>JGI24143J45723_1001492_pt1 | contig 11107 bp, 10 predicted proteins | sample BarGraIncu00432A_FD_45723 | JGI IMG/M metagenome (IMG submission 45723)
GCCGGACGCATGGCGCAGGTCAACACCACCGGTTTGCGGGCAAGCAGCGATGCAGGCAGCACGGCGTGCAAAAAATACGCAGTTTCTTCCAGCGTATCGGTGCCGTGGGTAATAACGACGCCCGTCACGTCTGCTTGCGCCAGGTGGTGACTCACCCGCAAGGCCAGCTGCTGCCAGACCATAAAACTCATGTCTTTGCTGTCGATCTGGGCAACTTGCTCGGTCACCAGCGTCTGCCCGCCCAGCAGCTTTGAGAGGCCGGGAATGGCATCCAGCAGTTGCGCCACGCCCAACTGGGCGGCCGTGTAGCCAAGGTTGTCGGACGCGCAGGGAGCCGTGCCNGCAATCGTGCCACCTGTGCCCAAAACAACAACTTTTTCAAAAATGATGGTCGACGTCACTTGCAAACTTTCAAAAACTGGTTAAAAATACAGTTACTGGATATCAAGACAGTGTGTATAGACCGACAGTAAGACCCATCGTACTTCAAAGGAGTCGCCATGCTTGAAAGCCCCAAACTCACAGCCCGCCAGCAACAGATTCTGGACCTCATCCAGAGCGCCATTGCACGCACCGGTGCGCCGCCCACCCGGGCCGAGATCGCCACCGAACTGGGTTTCAAGTCCGCCAACGCGGCCGAAGAGCACTTGCAGGCCCTGGCGCGCAAAGGCGTGATTGAGCTGGTCAGTGGCACGTCGCGCGGTATCCGCCTCAAGAGTGACGCCCTGCGCTCCATCAATGAATCCCGTAACAAGCAATACGCCCTTTCGCTGCCAGGTCTGAACCAGCTGGCTTTGCCGCTGGTTGGACGAGTCGCAGCCGGCTCCCCCATTCTCGCGCAAGAGCATATCGACCAGACCTATTACCTGGAGAACAGCCTCTTCCAGCACAAGCCCGACTATTTGCTCAAGGTGCGCGGTATGTCCATGCGTGACGTCGGCATCATGGATGGCGACCTGCTGGCCGTGCAATCCACCAAGGATGCCAAGAATGGGCAGATTGTGGTCGCCCGCCTGGGCGATGAAGTGACCGTTAAACGCTTTCGGCGCAACAAGGACCGGATAGAGCTGCACCCTGAAAACCCCGACTACCAGACCATCGTGGTTGAGCCCGGTGAGCCGTTTGAAATTGAAGGTCTTGCAGTGGGGCTAATCCGCAACACCATGCTGATGTAAGCCTCAATAGAAAGGTTTCAAATGAGCATTGCACTATTTGCCGTTCCCGGAGTTTTGGCACCCCTGCAAGGCTTGTGGCGCTGGTTCGTTCCTGCCACAACGCAAAGCAAATCCACGCATTCAAGCGGAACCAAGTGTGCCCGCGAAGTTGTTATACATTCAATCGCAAACAATTCCCTCTACGCAAGGTATGAGCCTCAAATTTCAGCCGACACGTCAGCCCGCAGGCCGCTGCGGATCGTGCGAGTTCTGGAAGCCGATCAGGCCCCAGCCCATGTCGGACGCATGCTGATCTCGGGACGCATGGCGGATGTATGCGCCGAACTTGACCGCCTGGCGGCGCGCGAAGCGGCACTTCATTGATCGGCATCTGACCGCATTATTTACATCCGGTAACCAGGTGAAGAAATCCGCGCAGCCAGAATCACAGGAAATGCCAAGGCACAATCACTCTTTATGAATATTGTGATTCTTGATGATTATCAGGATGCGGTTCGAAAACTCGAATGCGCATCCAAGCTGGAAGCCTACCAGGCCAAGGTTTACACCAACACCGTCAAAGGGATGGGGCAGTTGTCGGTGCGGCTCAAAGATGCCGACGTGATTGTGCTCAACCGTGAGCGCACACACATAACACGCCAGCTGATCGAGAAGCTGCCCAAGCTCAAGCTGATTGTGCAAACCGGCCGTGTCGGCCCTCATATCGACGTGGCCGCATGCACCGAGCGCGGTATTGCCGTGGCAGAGGGTTCCGGCTCGCCGGTAGCCCCGGCCGAGCTCACCTGGGCTCTGATCATGGCGGCCATGCGCCGCCTGCCGCAGTACATCGGCAATCTCAAACATGGCGCGTGGCAGCAGTCGGGCTTAAAAGCGGGCTCCATGCCCCCGAACTTTGGCTTAGGCGTTGTCCTCAAAGGCAAAACCCTCGGCATCTGGGGTTACGGGAGGATCGGTCAGCTGGTGGCAGGCTACGGCAAAGCCTTTGGCATGAACGTGCTGGTCTGGGGGAGAGCCCCCTCGCGAGAAAGAGCCATTCTGGACGGCTTTCAAGCTGCGTCCAGCCGGGATGAATTTTTTGCGCAATGTGATGTGCTCTCGCTGCATCTTCGACTGGCTGATGAAACCCGCAGCATTGTCCGGCTCGATGATCTGGCGCGCATGAAGCCCAGCGCCCTGCTGGTGAACACTTCGCGCGCCGAATTGATCGAGCCCGACGCCTTGATCAGCGCACTCAACCGGGGCCAGCCTGGCATGGCCGCGGTAGACGTGTTTGAGACTGAGCCAATTTTGCAAGGTCACGCCCTGTTAAGGCTGGAGAACTGCATTTGTACGCCACACATCGGCTATGTCGAGCAGGACAGTTATGAGATGTACTTTGGCGCCGCGTTTGACAACGTGATCAACTTCATCAAAGGTACGCCGACGAACATCGTCAATCCGGGAGCCTTGCAGGTCCGGCGTTAAACAAGGCCTTGGACTATTTTGCCGAACGCGCGGCCAGCATGAGCTCGGTATTGGCTTTGCGGTCCGCATTGACAGCTCTCACGTTCGCTCGCTCACCCATCGCCCGAAGGTAGTCTTTCACTGGCAGCGCGGCCAGCAAATCTTCACCATAAATCAATTTACTGGCGCTCGACACCAGAGGCAAATGAACGATGGCAGCGCAATCGGCCAGCGTAAATTGCGGGCCTGCGATAAACGGCGCAAACTTGGCCAGCTTGGCAAAAGCTGCAATGCCTTTGACCAACAGCTCATGGGTGCGCTCTTTGGTAGCGTCGCTGACTTTGCCACCAAAAAAAGCCTCTGGATAAAGCTGGCGGGCGACCAGTTCAAGATGTAATTCGCTGTAGATGATCAACTCGCGCACCTTGGCCGCGGCATAGGGGTCCGCAGGCAGCAGCTTGTTCTGCGGATAGACGGCCTCAATGTACTCGGCGCAGGCCATGGACTCAGAGATCGGGCCGTCGCGGGTATCCAGAAACGGCACTTTCCCCATCGGCGATCGATCCATCAATGTGGCGTGAGCATGGCCGGCCCAAACAAGTTCTTCCTCGAAAACAACGCCTTTTTCCAGCAACTGGAGTTTTATTTTGTTGTAGTAATTACTGGCCGCAAAACCGCAAAGTTTGAGAGTCATGGCATTTATTGGGTTAAGTTAAAGCTGCTTACCCGCAACCAAAGGGTGACGAACACCGATGATATTCCCGCAGCGGATGAAACAAAATACCGCTGCACGCCGGGTCATAATCCGGCGCATGAAACCAGTTTTTTCAAACGTTGGCATCGTCGGTGCCGGCGCCATGGGCCGCGGCATCGCCCAAATTGCCGTTCAAGCCGGCAGCACCGTGCTGCTGTTTGACATGCAACTTGAGGCGACGCGCGCGGCACAGATAGCTGTTTTTTCGCAATGGGACAAGCTGTGCGAGAAGGGCCGTCTGGACGCGGCACAGACGGCCTTGTACAAATCCCGTCTGCATTGCGCGGACTCGCTCGCCGCGCTCGCAAGCTGCGACCTGATCGTGGAGGCCGTGGTTGAACGGCTGGATATCAAAGCGAATCTATTCACCGAGCTGGAGGGTCTGGTCCGTCCGACGACGGTGCTGGCCACCAATACCTCGTCGCTGTCCGTGACCGCCATTGCGGCACGACTCAAGCGCCCGGCGCAGTTTGCCGGCTTTCACTTCTTCAACCCGGTCCCCTTGATGAAGGTGGTGGAGGTCATCGCCGGGCTCAAAAGCAGCGCCAGCGTCTGTTCCGACCTGGCCGCTTATGCCAAACAGATGGGGCACACGCCGGTGCAGGCACAAGACAGCCCCGGCTTTATTGTCAACCACGCCGGTCGTGGCTATGGCACCGAGGCGCTGCGCATCGTCAGTGAAGGCGTGACCGACTTCGCCACCATTGACCGCATTCTGAAAGACCAGATCGGCTTCAAACTCGGTCCCTTTGAATTGATGGACCTGACCGGACTGGACGTCTCCCATCCCGTGATGGAGTCGATTTATCACCAATACTTTGAGGAGCCGCGTTACCGGCCCAGCGTCATCACCGCCCAGCGGCTGGCCGGGGGCATGCTTGGAAAAAAAGTCGGTGAAGGTTTTTATCGCTATGAGGGCGGCAGCGCCCAGATCAGCCCGGAGCCACCTCCCCCGCAGGTTGACGAAATGCCCCCGGTGTGGGTGTCACCCCGTGCATCACGCCGGGCTGAACTGCTCTCGTTACTGAAAAACCTCGGGGCCAGGATCGAGACCGGCGCCTCGCCCTCGGCTATGGCCCTCACTTTCGTGGCACCGCTGGGTTTTGACATCACCACCGTAGCCGTGGTCGAGCGGCTCGACCCGGCGCGCACCATCGGCATCGACATGCTGGTGGATGATGCCGCCACCAAGCGGCGCGTACTGGCCACCAACCCTGCCACCCGGACCGACATGCGCCGGGCGGCACACGCTTTGATGGCGCGCGACGGCAAGGCCGTGAGTGTCATCCGGGACAGTGGCGGCTTTGTCACCCAACGGGTGGTGGCGACCATCGTCAACATTGCCGCCGACATGTGCCAGCAAAGTATCTGTTCGCCCGCTGATCTTGAAACCGCTGTCACCCTCGGTTTGGGCTACCCGATGGGGCCACTGGCGATGGGCAATCTCTATGGCCCCACCAACGTGCTGGAAGTGCTGTTCAACATGCAAACGGTGTATGGCGACCCGCGCTATCGCCCCAGCCCCTGGCTGCGTCGGCGCGGTGCCATCGGCCTGAGCCTGTTGCACGAAGAAGAGTAGATACCTTGCGAAACAGTAGAGGCACCCGATCATGACAGCCGAACTCAAACGCAGCAGCGAAGGCCAAACGCTGGTACTGACGCTCTCCAACCCCGAACATCGCAACGCCTTGGGGCCGGAAATCTATACCGAGGGCATTGAAGCCCTGGGCCTGGCGGAGAGCTCTGCCGACATTCGGTCGGTGGTCATCGTCGGTGAAGGAAACCTGTTCAGCGCCGGGGGCAACTTGCAGCGCTTGCAGGCCAACCGCCAGCAGCCCGCAAGCGTACAGGTACAAAGCATTGAGGCCTTGCACAACTGGATCGAAGTCATCCGGACATTTCCGAAACCGGTCATTGCCGCGGTCGAGGGCGCTGCCGCGGGTGCCGGATTTTCCCTCGCACTGGCTTGCGATTTCATTGTGGCAGCCGACAACGCGGTTTTTGTCATGGCCTACAGCAACATTGCGCTTTCGCCCGATGGCGGCGCCAGCTGGAGTCTGACGCGCGCCCTGCCCCGCCAACTGGTGACCGAACTGCTGATGTGCGGCGAGCGCATCTCGGCCCAACGGCTGCACAACCTGGGACTCGTCAACCGGATAACTCCACCCGGCACAGCACTGTCGGCGGCCCTGACACTGGCGGCGCAACTCAACGAACGGGCGCCCAACGCGCTGGCCAGTATCAAGACACTGATCAATGACTCAGCCCACACCACGCTGGTCGAACAACTCGCCCGTGAACGCGATCATTTCGTGCGAAATCTTCACCATGCCAATGCCGGCACCGGAATTTCAGCATTTTTGACCAAGACGACGCCACGCTTCGAATAAAGACCTGCACACAGGCACCGCGCCGTGCGTTCAGACACGCAGGTGACAAGCCCTAGTCTTTAAGTTCGTCCCGCGCGCGACAATGGGAACGTTTTCAGTCACCCAAAAGACAGGCTATGGACGATCCTATTCTTACCATCGACGAACGCGAGGCGATCAACTCTGGTCGCTGGTTTTCAACCCTCTCACCTTCACTGCGACACGACATTCTGCGATGTGCTTACGTCAAACGTTACAAGGACGGCGAACTGATAGCTGCCCGCGGCGAGCCGCCGGAAGAGTGGATTGCCTGTGCGCGTGGCGCCGTGCGGGTCAGTTCAACCTCCATATCGGGCAAACAGATTACGCTGACCTATGTGGAGCCGGGCATCTGGTTTGGCGATGTGGCCATCTTCGACGGCGACCGGCGCACCCACGATGCCTATGCCCATGGCGACACCACGGTTTTCTGCGTGGCCAAAGCCGATTTCAAGAAAATTCTTGCGCTTCACGCGGAGCTCTACGAAGCACTGCTGCGACTGCATGCACGCCGCATCCGCCAGCTGTACGGCCTGGTGGAAGACCTCAACACCCTGCCGTTGCGGGCGCGGCTGGCCAAGCAATTGCTGCATCTGGTTCGCAGCTACGGTGTGCCGTCTCTCAGCGATGGCTCAGAGGTGCGCATCGGCCTGCAGTTGGCACAGGAAGAACTGGCGCAGTTGCTGGGCGCTTCACGCCAGCGCGTCAATCAGGAACTCAAGTCCATGGAGCGCGAGGAAACCATTCGGATCGAACCGGGTGGTCTGGTCATTCGCAATCGCGGAGCCTTGATGCTCATCATTGAAACCGATAACTAGCAGCCCAAAAGCAGTACCCCACCATGAGCGACTTTGATCACTTCGTCGGCACTCAAGCCGTCTCCGACAAACAGGCGTTTGATGTCGCCGCCCTGTCCGCCTGGCTGGAACAAAACCTGGACGGCTTCTGTGGCCCCTTATCGGTGGAGTCCTTCAAGGGTGGCCAGTCCAACCCGACTTACAAGCTCAACACGCCAGCACAAAGCTATGTCATGCGCGCCAAGCCCGGCCCGGTTGCCAAATTGCTGCCGTCAGCGCATGCGATCGAACGCGAGTTTGCCGTCATGTCCGGCTTGTACGGCACCGATGTGCCGGTGCCCCGCATGTACTGCCTGTGCGAGGACGAAGCCATCATTGGCCGGGCCTTCTATGTGATGGAATTCATGCCAGGCCGCATTCTCTGGGACCAGACCCTGCCGGGCATGACCAAAGCCGAACGCGGTGCGATTTACAACGAAATGAATCGCGTCATCGCCGCCCTGCACACGGTCAAGTTTGCGGAGCGTGGGCTAGCCGGTTATGGCAAACCCGGCAACTATTTCGACCGCCAGATCAGCCGCTGGAGCAAACAATATGTTGCTTCCGTCACCCAGCCCATACCGGAGATGGACCAGCTCATGGCCTGGTTGCCGCAACACATTCCGGCCATGGCGCGGGCCGAGCACATGGTCAGCATCGTGCACGGTGACTACCGGCTGGACAACCTGATGTTTCACCCGACCGAGCCGCGCATTGTGGCAGTGCTGGACTGGGAGCTGTCAACGCTGGGGCACCCGCTGGCCGACTTCAGCTACCACTGCATGGCCTGGCACATTCCACCCGGGTCATTTCGCGGTATTGGCGGGCTGGANGTGGCCAGCCTGGGCATTCCCACNGAAGAAGAGTACATCCGCCGNTACTGCGANCGCACCGGNCTGACCACACCCGACGCACTCAAGGCGGACTGGAATTTCTACATGGCCTACAACCTGTTTCGCATNGCCGCCATTCTGCAGGGCATCGCCAAGCGNGTNGAAGCCGGCACCGCCGCCAGCGCGCAGGCCGTGAGCTCAGGCGCCGGCGCCAAACCGCTGGCCCAGATGGCCTGGAAATTNGCCCAACAGACATGACCCCCACGTTCGCCACTGCGTGTACTTCACTGCCCCCCGAGGGGGCCGCGGGCCTGCTTGGGGCGGCCCGGCGCCGGCCCATCACTTCCACCCCCACCTAACGGAGATCCCATGGACTTTGACTACTCACCCAAAACAAAAGAACTTCAAGGCAAGTTGCAGACGTTCATGGACGACTACATCTACCCGGCCGAGGGTGCCTACCATGCCGAAATTGAGGCCAATACGGCGGCCGGCAAGCGCTGGACACCGCTGCAAACCATTGAAAACCTCAAGACCAAAGCCCAGGCCGCTGGCTTGTGGAACCTGTTTTTGCCGGTGGACAGTGCCGCCGCCTCCGGCTACACCGGCGCCGGCCTGACCAACCAGGAGTACGCGCCGCTGGCCGAAATCATGGGGCGCGTGATGTGGTCCAGCGAAGTGTTCAACTGCTCGGCCCCCGACACCGGCAACATGGAAACCATCGCCCGCTATGGCTCCGAAGAAAACAAGACACGCTGGCTCAAGCCCCTGCTGGAAGGCAAGATCCGCTCCGCTTTTGCCATGACCGAGCCCGAGGTAGCTTCCAGTGACGCCACCAACATTCAAACCCGCATTGAGCGCCAGGGCGATGACTACATCATCAACGGCCGCAAGTGGTGGACCTCCGGCGCGGGCGACCCCCGTTGCGCCATCTACATCACCATGGGCAAAACCAACCCCGATGCGCCGCGCCATTCGCAGCAAAGCATGGTGCTGGTACCGGCCAACACACCCGGCATGACGGTGGTGCGCTCGCTCAATGTGATGGGTTACGACGACGCGCCGCATGGCCACATGGAAGTGCTGTTTGAAAACGTCCGCGTGCCGGTCTCCAACATCCTGCTCGGTGAAGGCCGTGGCTTTGAGATCGCGCAAGGACGCCTTGGCCCTGGACGCATTCACCACTGCATGCGCCTGATTGGCCTGGCGGAACGTGCGCTGGAGTTGATGTGCAAACGCGCCTCTTTGCGGGTTGCTTTTGGCAAGACCATTGCCTCGCAAACCGTGACCCAGGAACGCATCGCGGAATCCCGCTGCAAAATCGACATGGCCCGACTGCTGACCCTCAAGGCGGCCTGGATGATGGACGTGGCCGGCAACAAATTTGCCAAAAACGAGATTGCGATGATCAAGGTAGTGGCGCCCAGCATGGCCTGCCAGGTGATCGATTGGGCGATGCAAGCGCATGGCGGCGGCGGCATGTGTGATGACTTTCCGCTGGCCTACAGCTATGCCAATGCCCGCACACTGCGTTTTGCCGATGGTCCGGACGAGGTACACCGCAACTCCATTGCCAAGATGGAACTGGGCAAGTACGCGGCCAACCCCAAGCCGGTCGAGCTGCCGATTACGCGCGGCTGCTAAACCAGACAGCATTGGCCACGAGGTGGCCAATGCTCATTTTTTAATAGCTGCTTGCGCATATGCAACGGGGGCTACAGCCCGTTTTCATATATAAAAGTCACCACGGTGCGCCGGACAAACCTGACCACAACTCACTGAGATCGGGGAAGCGCCACTGAGCCGGATCTTCACGACCGGCAATTTTTTCCATGGTATCGGGACGGGACAGATCGATGACCTGCGGCAGGATGCGCATATTCGATTTGGTGGAAAAGAATACCTTGACGCTGGGCGTCGTCAGAGACTTGGCCGTCTGCTCAACCACGACACCAATGCGCCCGGAGGTCAGACGAACCAGCGAGCCGACCGGGTAAATGCCCATGCACTTCACAAAAGCCTGAAAAACCTGGGGATCAAAATGACCATTCGCCCACTCGGCCATTTTGCGCAAAGATTCAGCCGGGTCCCAGCCCGATTTGTAAGGGCGATCGGAGGTAATGGCGTCATACACATCACACACCGCCGCCATCTTGGCAAAAAGGCTGATCTCATCGCCCTTCAAACCCTTGGGGTAGCCCGAACCATCGGTTTTCTCATGGTGATGCAGACAGACATCCAGCACCATGGGATCGACGCCCAGCAGCATCGATTGCCCCGCCAGCGGGTGGCTCTTGATGATGGCGAACTCTGCATCCGTGAGTTTGCCGGGCTTGTTGAGCACGGCCATCGGCATGACGGCTTTACCGAGATCGTGCAACAATCCCGCCAGGCCGGCGCACCGCGTCTGCTCGTCAGCAAAACCCAGTTGCTTGGCCAGCGCCACCATCATGGCGCAAACTGCCACTGAATGCATGTAGGAGTAGTCGTCGACCGTTTTGAGACGGGCCAGACTGATGAGCGCGCCGGGGTTACGGGACACCGAGTCAAATATTTCTTCGACCAGTTGCTTGGCGCCGCCCACGTCCACCATGTTGCCCATCCGCGCTTCTTCAAACATGGCGATCACTGCCTGTTTGGCCTGCCGGCATATCTTGCTCGCGCGTTCAATTTCGACAGCAGCAGAAACAGCTGCAATTTGACGTTGCCCGTTGGTCACCTGATTCAACTCGGCATCAACCTGGGCTTCAGACTCAGCCTCGGAAACAGCGGTTTCACCTGCTGCGACATCCAAGCCTTTATCGCAGTCAATCCACACCTCTTGGATGCTGCTGGCCCGGATGGCTTCAATATCCTTGGGATCGGTCAGAACAAAAGCCGAGCGCCAAAAAGGATGCTCCATCCAGGAGCCGCAAAACTCCTTGAGATACATCCCGAGGATGAGCTGATGAACACTGATACGTTTGAGCATGAAAGGTACGCTAACCGGTCAAAGGATAGACCTCAGCGCTCACGCAAAGGAACACCCAGCTGCCGCAGATAGGTCGCCACGTCGGGGCTGAGCACACCGCCGGCGCGGGCCTTCTCTGCCAGTTCCGCCGCCGCGGCAGTTTGCCCTTGGGCTGCCAGCGATACCGCCGCGCCCAGCATCCAGCGGGGCTCGCCGGGTCGCAGCTTCAAGGCCATCAAATAGGCCGCAGCAGACTCCTGGTGGCGCCCCAGGCGCTGCGCCGCATTGCCCCGCACCGCCCAGACATCCGCAACACCAGACAATGCCGGCTCCAGACGCGTGAGCATCTCCAAAGCCTGGCTCACCCGACCCTCTGCCAGCTCCATTCGGGCCAGCTCACGGGCCAGCGATGCCAGCACCGCATTGTTGCCAGACGGCGGGCCGGCAAGGTTTGCCCGCTCAACTGCTGCCAGCGCTTCGCGCAGGAGATCAATGGCGGCCTCGTGCGAGCCNGAGTTCCAGAGACCCTGAGCTTGTGCCAAGGCTTCCAGCGCGGGTGACCGGCGCTGGGGGGGGCTTTGAGGAACGGTCATGGCGGCAGCAGGGNTGGTTGCAGCGGAAGTAACTTTCCGTTCATTAAGTGGCGGCGGCTCGGCCAGTGACCGCTCCGGCACAGCTCGCGGCGCAGCAGCCGCATGCGGTCTGGAT
>JGI24143J45723_1001493_pt1 | contig 11101 bp, 10 predicted proteins | sample BarGraIncu00432A_FD_45723 | JGI IMG/M metagenome (IMG submission 45723)
CGGCCAGTCTACAACAACCCCTTCTTTCGGAGAAGTTCGACCAGATCCAGCGCACGGTCATTGCCGCTGCGTTGCGGCGTAATCTTGTAGCCCATGTCTCCAATAGCCTTGAACGCCTCAGCATCCTCCCTGGTCACGGCTATCCATGGAAGAACCATCACATATTTGGTCCCCTGGACAGGAGCCTGATTGCCGACATTGATGCTCTTCGGCTTGAATCCCCCCTGCATAAGTGCCAGTGCGCCCTGCGCATTGCGCGCAATGATGAGGACACTCTCNTGGGCAGGGTCCATGGAAGAAAGCAGTTTCAAACCGTCAGCAATGGTGACGACCGAAGTTGGGAGCCCACGCGCTGCCTGCGGCAGCACAATGCGCTGAATCGGATCGACTGCGACCTTGTCGTCGGCAACAATAATACGCTTGGCGCCATAGTAGCTGCACCAGGTTATGGTAACCTGTCCGTGAATAAGACGATTGTCAATGTGTAGAAAGAATGCCATGATTCACTCCTATCGGGTTGAAGATGGTGCTACACCGGTATCGTTGTGCCCCGGACTATTGTTCAATGCTTGACGCATTATTGCACTCAAATTCTGGATAGACTCCTTGCCTGCATTCATGGCCATTTCTGCAACGTCGGCCAGTGCCATGTCACCCCGGACAGCCAGAATCTCAAGGATCATCGGCAGGTTCACGCCTGTAATGATCTCTACACGGTCGGTGACGAGGTACGCCGCGGCATTGGAAGGAGACGCTCCCAACATATCCACGAACAACAGCGAGCCCGAACCCGTGTCCGTTTTGTCAATGGCTGCCTGAATGCGTTCCTTGAGTCCATCGATACTGTCTCCCTCACGAAGCGCTACGGTCTCAAACTGTTCCTGGGGTCCCGCAATGAGTGTGACAGCACTTGCAATGCCATCAGCAAACTCCCCGTGGGTAACAACGACGATTCCAATCATGTTGGATTCCTTTCCGATCCCGGGCTGCTTACGCAGCCCGGGATGACATTTCGGTATGAAGATACGATTACAGAATCTTGAAAGCTCCCAGAATAATACCGGCGACAACCAGAAGAAGCAGAACCTGAAGGTTTGTCCAATGCTTCTTCTTCAGCAGCCAATAGACAGTGAACGTAACAACCAACGGCAACATATACGGAAGGATCTTGTCGAAGGAATCCTGGATCTTGACGGATTGGACGACTTCTTTGCCCTCGATCATGACCTTCTTGGTGATCTCGAGAGGAGTCTTTACTCCCGCCAGAATACTCGGGATAAAACCACCCATGATGAACAGAGCCGCTGTGCTGGCCATGTCGGTGATACGGGTGATAGCGCCGCTGCTGACTTGCCGTACAAGACCAAGACCCTGCTTGTAGCCAAGCCAGAAGCCAGGGAACATGAGGAAGAACCAGAAAAAACCAAGGAACAGCATGAGCCAGGCACCACCGGCATTGCCCTGGAGGGCCAGCGACGCCGCAAACACGGCGAAGATAGGCTTCATCAGAATAGCCATAATGGTGTCGCCNATACCTGCGAAGGGGCCCATCAGAGAAACCTTCAGGCTGTCGCCCACTTCGGGCTGTCTCTTTTCCTCAAGAGCAACGTCGGCACCAAAAATTGTCGGCGAACCGATAGCGGGGTTGGTGTTGTAGAATACCATATGACGCTTCAGAGCTGCAAAGTATTCATCCTTCTTCGGAAACACCTTCTTGAGGATGGGTGCAATGGACCAGGCATAGCCAAGAGCCTGCATGCGCTCATAGTTCCAGGAAAGCTGCAGAGTCAAGTTGTGCCTCCACATGNCGTTGACGAGATCGCCACGTGTGACAGGACTCTTGGTTTCGTCGACCCTCGCAGCGAAGGCCTCTTCAGCCTGCTGCTCACCGGCCTCGACGGGCTTGAGCGAAAAGTAGATGATGACCACCGCCAAGGCAGCGAGCGCGATGCCAAGGAGCGGAACATTCAGGTACGCGAACATGACGAAGCCCAGAACGAAGAATGACCACCACTTCTCGATGGGCAGGAAGGTCAGCAGAATGCCAAAACCTAGAGCCGGCAGGATGTGGCCCATGGTACCCAGACCGCGGGTCAGCCACGTCGGGATGTTGTTGATGAGGGCTTGAATGGGCCCCGAGCCGAGCCACACAGCAAAGAAGACGGGAACGGCACGAGAGAGACCCCATGGAAGCTGACCAAACAGATGCCACCGTGAGAAAGCAGCATCGTCCTGCTTCTCCACGGCACGGTCCGCTCCATGGATAAACACAGTGGTCAACGAACGACCGACGATGTCGAGCTGAGTCATGAACAGCGAAACAGGGACTGCGACAAGCATGCCGGCTGCCATTGCCTCTGTCGGGGCTAACTTGGATAGCGCAGCGAAGGCTGTGCCGACGATAGCGCCCGTCGTGTAGTCGGGGGTTGTCGCACCGCCATATGTCCATAGACCGAGCGACATCAGTTCCAGAGTGCCGCCGATGGCAAGACCCAGCGGTATGTTTCCGACAACAGNTCCAACAAACAGCCCGCTAACAATCGGGTCATTGAGCAGCCAGGTAGGACCNAGGTTAGCAATCATCGCGGCGTACGACCAGATCGCCAGAATCAGTGAAATTCCAATACCATAGCTACTAGCCATAGATTAAACCTCCTCAGTAGGATACCGTAATACTTCCAAGAGAACATTCGTCAGCCATTCGTATCTCATTCACCGAAGCCCGGGAAACGCTTGCGCGCCACTGTGCTCCATAATCACCTCCCCCTCAGGTGGCTTTCACGCGATAACAGAGAGCCGCAATCGATTGCAGCGCCTTATGGCCAGAATTATGAAAGCAACGGCAAATCATTGTGATGCAGTCCTACAGAATTTGCAATAGCCGTATCGATTTCTGTGCTGTGGTTCAGGGATGCTGAGTGTCTGCATCTGGATTGCCCGCACGACGTTCGTTGTCTTGGATGAGACTGATCTTGTGGAGAAAACGGGGTTTGTCCGGGTCCAGCTTACGTGCAATCGAGAGGCTGTAGGCAAACAGTTGCGCGAACAGGGCGTTCTCCAGTGGATAAACAGTCGGGTCCGCAGGGGGGATGCGAAACGCAATGTCACCGTACTGCAAGGCTCTGTCACTGTCGGAGACCACCAGCACATGAGCACGCGTCGACTTGATACGCTCCAGAACTGCTATGTTGAGGTCCAGACATGCGTCGTTCGGAGCAAACATGATGACAGGCAGATCTGGATTGAGGACAGCCAGAGGCCCATGGATAAGGTCAACCGAGGAGAGACCCTGCGCATTGATATAGCATGTCTCCTTCAGCTTCAGGGCGCCCTCCAGGGCATTCGCGTAGCAATAGCCTGTGCCCAGCACGACAAAGTCATCGGTGAACGTGTAGCGCAGTGCCTGCTGACGCACTTCTTCTTCTCGCTCGATGATACCTCCCAGACACTCGAGGACTGTACCGATGTCAAAGGCGTCGCCCTGCACGGCGTGGACCAGAAACAGGAGTGCCGCCAGCGATGCAGTAAAGGTCTTCGTAGCGGCGACACTCTCTTCAGGTCCCGCCCGCAGAAACACTGAGTTAGGAGCTACTGTCCGATCGAGAGTGCTGCCCTGCACATTCATGATGCCGACTGCGAAGGTACCGTCTTTGACGGCTTGCTCCGCGACCCTGCAAACATCTTCCGTCTCACCCGACTGCGAAATGGCGAGGACAGCGCCGCGCCGCATGCGGGGAGGCAGACCGTAGTTCGTGTACAGCGACCCAAGCGCCAGAGCCACGGGAATCCGCAGGAGCGATTCGATAAGATACTGGCCGTATATGCACGCATGGTCCGAAGTTCCACGTCCCGATTCGATGACAACGTCAGGATCCGTGGCGGCAAACCGCTGCCCGATTCCCTCAATCGACGGCCCTTCCTCGTGCGCAAGACGCTCAAGCACTGAGACCGTCTCACGCACTTCCTGGATCATCAGTTGCTGTCCCACTGGTCCCTCCCTGTCATGCCAAGAGTGCACGCAGCCCGTTGATGGCAACATCCCGCAACCGTTCACCCTCGCCTTTGGCGATGAATGTCGCGAACGCCTCGTAGCCACCCTCGTCATATGCTGCTGCATGGGGGATATATCCCATATAATCTCCGCAGTACCCGGCGACCAGCACAACATGGTCTGGAAATGCGGCTCGAATGTCATTCCCCAGGCTGGAAAACAGCTCCCCAGGGATCCCAGCCACGAGAATGTCCCCAAATCGAACCAGCGACAGACGTGAGTCGATATATTCCACTTTGCCTGCCCTGTCGACCATCGTGGCCGCAAAAGTCAGTCCCTCGATAGCCGATTCCAGGGGTCTCAGATTCCGTACGCGCTCCAATCGAGCTACTTCCAGCTTCTTCCGGGCGTCAGCAATGCGGCGTTCAAGGTCCTGCGCGGAGGGAAACTGCTTGGCTTTGAGTCTCAGGGGAACTTCAACAGCCCGCACCGTAAACAGCCCCTTCATCGGCTCCAGCACATCCAGACTTGCAGCAACACTCTCAGCCACGATGGTACCAATACGCTCCACCTCTGCAAAGTCGGAACTCTGCCGATAGAAGCGCGTACTCATGTCGCCGGCAGCCCCATTGAGGAACACGGGCATTGTGACAAAGGGCTCGAAGAGAGGCATGATGCTGGCGGCGAACCCCGGGAAGTCCGCGCTGTACAAGCGGTTCTCCTCATGAAGGACGGTAGGGTGACAGTCGAGATTATAGACCACTGCGCATCGTGTGCATGTTTCCACTTCCAGCACCCGCATCTGCACCTGCTCTGCGGCACGAACGCGTCGATTGCCACAGATCGGCTGCAGCATGCTCGTTATGCCGCTCTTGATGGTGCCTTCGCGAGCCCACCTGCGAGCTTTTCTGGCAGCGGTGACACATCCTGCGACCGTCCGCTCGAACAGCCTCCCGTCAAACGTCCCAAAAACCTGGCTGTCCGACAAAGCAACTCGTCCGAGTCCGGAAGGTCCGGAATGCGTATGAATAGCCGCAACCAGACAACAGGCGGCAGGTACACCGGTCTCCTGCTCCACGCGTCTCCGTACCTCGTCCACGAAGTGTCGGTCTACCTCCAGTGTATCCACAACGATAAGCATCATGCGATTCTCGGGTCCGTCTGCCAGATACACCGCTTTGGCCATCAGGTCATCATGAACGCCCTCGGCAATGCGCTTGCCAGAGAATCCACCCATCTGCAACCCCACACGCGGGGTGATGACTGCACTTCCACATCCAGTCTCAAGCATCGCATTCTCCCTTCACAAACCGCTCAACTGTATCCAGGACACTCAGGCCTTCCTTCGACGGCACCACGAATCGAGCGGCAGCTTGTACGGTTCTGCCTGCATTCGCTACTACTACGGAGACGTCTGCGTGCATGAACATGGGAAGTTCCGTTTCATGTTATCCAATAGCCATGTCGTCTTTTCTGGAAAGACCGAGCATCACGACAAGGCACTATACAATTCATGATTGGATTGGGTTTCTTTACTGCGCTCCCGGTACACGCCTCGAAGAACGCCAAGTCCGCCACACGGGTATGAGACGGAGGACGACATACGATACGAAACCGATGGCACTCACAATGTACCCTGGAATCCTTGCCCCGGGTACCATGGACAGAAGAGCTCCTGCCATCACGACCAGTACGGCCATGAACAGACACTTCGTGGCATTGTCCATGGTCGACCAAGTCTGTCGTGTGCGGGGCTCCGAACCGTGCCAACCATTTCGTACCGGCGAACCGGCCTTGTTCTTGTGTTCACCCATTCCTGGCTCCTCCACAATCAACAACCATTACGAGTTGACAAATCTGTCAGGACTACGATAATATCGTAGTCCAAATTGGCCAAAAGCAAGGGAGCGTATGCCTGCATGCTGGACGTCACCGACGTTGTGGCGGGCTGGACCAACGACCAGATGAGAGCCAGCAGGACGCTCCCGATATGTATGCCCCTCAAGCGCAGCTCCTGCTTGGCAATGGACATCAGGACCATGCCAGTGCCCCGGCGTCGGTAGCGTTTATCGACCAGCAGCACCTGAAGCTGCCCTTCGGCTACGCCGCCATCGGCCCTACTGCGCGCGTCGAGCGAAACCGACAAGCGGACAGCCCGCTTCGTTTCATCGGAGAAGGCGGTTAGTTGCCCTTCATGAAACCACAGCTTGCCCTTCAGTTGCTACATTGATGGGATGCACAGCACGTTGGTCAACGCTCGAGTCCCCTTTATGATGTACTGTCCTTTGTAGTAGAGCGTCGTCGAGCTTCCACCGTCAAGCGTCACCACGTTTGTGAAGAGTCCGAGCCGGGACAGCGCCAGGCTGACGTCGCCGAACTGCAGGCGCACCTTTGCCGGTGTCACGATGAAATACAGATGCTTCTGGTCGTCCATGCCGATGAATGCACGGGAACCAAGCTTGGCGGTGCGACTAATGTCCTTGTACTTCCGATAGTCGACATATGGCTTGCCTCCGAGCACGACGACGGGTCCACACTGCACAAACGTAGAACCAGTGCAATCACGCGTACCCACGTAGGAGCGCAGGTCTGCTCCGGGCGACATTCGCAAAGCCGCAGCGACGGCAGGATTCCGTGCATACAGTGCTATCTGTCCCGCAGCCAGCGTCCGCGGCGTGAAGTACTTGCCACAAATGAATCGAACGACCTTGCCTTGCTGAAGCACCACCAGGGCTTCAGTCGCGCCGACGGAGAAGCCGCCGGTGTAGTAGTTAGAGTACAGAGAAAGCGATAGTGATGATGGTGCCGCCGGGGACTGGTTGATGCGAGCCACGGAAAGCTCCTTGCCCGTGGTCAGCCGCACAACCACGTGAGCCGTCCCTTCGACATAGAAAGGGGTGTTGTCCGCGTCAATACCAATCGTCGAGACATACGTTCCCGAGTAATAGACAGGTGTGCCCTGATCCTGCACCGACCCGCTCATGATGTAGCTCGTCATGTTAAAGGGTGTCGCGTTCATGAGCGCAAGCGGCTTCAGGCTGCTTACGTACGTGGATGGAAAGCGAGCGGTTCCCAGACCACCCATGGACTGGCAGCTCAGAACGTGGATTCCTTTGCCCGTCATGTCGATACGGATGATATTAAAGTCCACTGTCTGCATGAACACCTGTTCGCGTCGAGTCTCAAAAGTGACAGCGTTAACATCGGCAGGCCCCACCACTACTGGATCCGGGGTAACCCAGGTGAACACCGACTGGCCGTCGACTAAACCGCGCGAATACTGTACAGAGAGCAGTAGCTGCACATCAGCAGCAGCGACCAGCACTTCGCCAAGCAACCCTCGCGGCGTAACGGAGAGTCCAACGGCGTGACCGTCCACGAGAGCCTCGAGACTGCCTGGAGTCACGCATATCATGTGATCGGCGCTCGAAAGAGTAACAGCCGCGCTCTGGGGCACTAGCGACACGCCAAAACCGAACTGCCTCGCGACAAACTCGATCGGGACGAGTGTCTGCTGAGACACCTGGTTGATCATCGGGGGGACAAGCATGGTTATCGTGCGACCATCTACAACTGCCCGTGCACTGCCCGTCGTAAGGACGACCATCGTGCTCCGGGCGCGTGCAACCGGCGCCGGTGCACACAAGAGCATCAATGTTACGACAGCGCACAACGTTTTTTGAGACAAGACCCTGAGCCTATGTATCATTTCACAACACCTCCTGTGCAAACAGTATATACGCATATTTCTTAGACGGCCGAGCCTCTCAGCATGTTCCGTATCCACGCTTGTCAGGACCTTCTCCTGATGCTGAGCCGCTGGAAGCGCGGCGGAGCAGTCACACACGTCAGGTTTCAGCTTTACAGAGGAGGTTTACGGGNTATCATTGACACATGTTGACAGCTGGTAGGGCAGGGAGGAAACCTCAGTGAATACTGGTCGCTCTGTGTCCCGGGAAGCAGTCGGGATGCAGTATCCTCTGCGTCGCGCAATCGCGATTGCTGCCGTCGCAGTCCTCCTTCTCGGACCNACATCGCGGGTTCATGCCACTACTCCGGCCTCGGNTCCTCCCCAGCTGGTGGTTGCCGCGAACNTCTACGAACCCTTCGCTTTTCTGCGTGACGGACATCTGGTCGGATTCGATGTCGATCTCGTGAATCTCATTGCCTCGCTCAACGGCTGGGACGTCCGATACGAAACGACAACCTTTCCCGACGAGTTGCAGCGCGTCGAGAACGGCACTGTGGACCTAGGCATCGGGTCGATCTTCTGGACAAGTGACCGCGCTTCCCATTTCGCCTTTACCAGTTCATACTTGAATTCTGGCCTCGTCCTTGTCACACTGGCTAACAGTGACATCCACTACCCACGCGATCTCGGAAGTCATCGTGTTGCCGTCAAAACAGGAACGGCTTCTGATGATTATGCTACCAGCCTGGGCAATCGTTACGGGCAGTTGCAGGTCGAGCGTTATGCATCACCTGAAGGCGTAATTGCCGCGCTCGCCGGGGGTCAGGCCGATGCAGCCGTTCACGATTACATCAATGCTCAGTTTCTCATCAGCGACCTCTACCAGGGGGACCTCGTCATCCAGAAGGGAAGCCTGTTCAGACCTTTCCTTACCGGGCGCATCCCCGTGGCATACCCAGCGGCCCGGAACATGCTCGCACTGCTGCCCCAGTTCAACGCGACATTGGCGGAAGTGCGGCGCAGCGGCCTGCTGGCACAACTGGAGACCAAATGGTTTGGCGCCACGGTTTCCTTCTACGCCGGCACCGATCGGTTTAGAACGACAATGCTGGTGCTCGGGGGCATCGCGCTCGTCCTGCTCGCCATCTACCTGCTTGCTTCACGTGAACGCGCGGCACGCGCCGCCCATGACCGGGCCGCCTACTATCAGCAGCTGTTTGCCGCAGTCCCGGAACCGGCCCTGCTCGTGGACAGCNCTGACGGACAGCTGCGCATCGAGGCCGTCAACAGAGCCCTGTGTTCGCTTCTTGCTCAAAAAGAGTCTGACCTGCTCGGCGCCACACTGGGGTCCATCATGTTCATCGGACAGGCAGATGTGTCGAAAACCCTGACGTCTCTGCTGGACCGAAGCCTTACGTCAACGTGGTGGCAGTTTGTCGCATCTGACAGAACCCTCATTCCTGTCGAAGTCATGATGTCGAACCTGCAGGCTCCCCGCAAGCGGGTGCTCATCGTCGCCCGTGACCTGCGGGACCAGCTCAAAGCCGANCAGACCGTTCGCACGGCGTACCAGCAGTATCACGCCCTGTTCGACGAAGCTCCCGATCCTATTCTGATCATCAGCGGCCATGTCATTGCACAGGCAAACACCGCCGCAGGGCGAGCGCTTGGTACGACAACCGAACAGTTGAAGGGAAAGATCATCCCCGATATCAGTCCCCCCATGCAGCCCGACGGCCGTCCATCTGTCGACGCCATGCGCACATTCGAAGACCAGGCCCTTGCAGGCCAGGCACAGCGGTTTGACTGGACCTTTGTCACCAATAACAGCCGCCAGATCATTTGTGAGGCTTCCTTGAAATCCATATCATCTGCCGGGGCTTCCATTGTCCAAGGAATCTTCCGGGACGTCACAGAGCAGCGACTCACAGAGGAACGAGCGCGGCAGCTGGAAAGAGAGCTCTTGCAGTCACAGAAGATGGAAGCGGTCGGGAGACTCGCAGGGGGAATCGCACACGACTTCAACAACATCATGGGCGGGATCATGGGGCATGCGTCCCTGCTCAGGGTCGATGCGACGGAAGGGACTGAACTCTACCAGGGACTGGACATCATTGAACGCGCCGCGAGGCGTGCCGCTGAACTGACGCACCGATTGCTGTCCTTCTCGCGCAACGGCACACCGACCATCGCCNACGTCGATATCGGCGAGGTCCTGGNGGATACGCTCTCGATCGCCATGCCCGGTTTTGACAAACGCACTGTCCTGGTACAGAGCATCTCTCCAGATTTGGCATACGTTCCGGGTGACCGAACACAGCTGGAAGAGGTTACCCTGAACCTCGTCATCAATGCCCGCGATGCCATGGAACACCGTGACGGCATACTCACGGTCGACGCCTGCAACGTCATCATCGACGAATCCTTCTGCGTCAGCCACGACGTTCCTCCCCTCCCAGACGGCAGCTACGTACAGATCAGGGTGTCAGACACCGGTTGCGGTCTATCACCTGAGGCCAGGNACCACCTGTTCGAACCGTTCTTCACGACGCGGCCTGAAGGAACCGGGTTGGGACTGTCCATCGTCTGGCGTGTCGTGCATGACCACAAGGGAACTATTACTGTGGCTTCAGTACCAAACCAGGGAACGACCTTCACGCTGTACCTTCCGGCCGTCTCCCGGGCCGAAGCACAGGGAAGGGCTCGCCAGACGCCCGTCTCCGGGTCACTGCCACGGTCTGTCCGCGGAGAATCGGTGCTCATCGTGGATGACGAAGATGTTGTCCGCAGTGTTGCCGTCAAAGTCCTCTCGGGTCTCGGATATCACGTCACCGATACCGCCGATCCAGTGAACGCGCTCGCTATCTACAAGGATTCATGGCGGTCAATCGACCTTGTCCTGATCGACATGATGATGCCGCACATGAATGGCAAGGACTTGTTCGAGAAGCTTCGTGAGATCAATCCTTCGGTGGCCGCAATCCTGATGTCCGGCTACGATGCGACTGACACTCCTTTCGCCAGTACGGGATTCGTCGCCTTCATCCCGAAACCCTACACGCTTCAGGAACTGGCCACACGCGTGCGTCAGTCTTTGTCCACTCCGGCCGCTCGGGCGTCCAGCCCATCGGAGGAACCGACCGTCTGAGAACCGCCTCCGGCAGATGAGTCAGCCACAGCGAATGTTCGCAGGCCCCGGAAGGCGCGGGGGGTAACGAAGANCAGCATCGCCCCCAGGAACACGANGCCAATGACCCCGCTGACGAAGAAGCCCATATTGGCACCGAGGGCATCGCAGATCTTACCCGCATAGAGCGCGCCGATGGGGGTCGAACCCACGACGACGAGGTTGTAGGCAGCCATGACACGGCCGCGCATGCGGTCGGGCGACTGCATCTGGAGCGCCGTGTTGCACATCG
>JGI24143J45723_1001495_pt1 | contig 11092 bp, 7 predicted proteins | sample BarGraIncu00432A_FD_45723 | JGI IMG/M metagenome (IMG submission 45723)
ATGGCGCCAATGGGATTGATTTTTTATTCTGACCCAAATGGTGGGTTTAATGAAAATGCGCAAAACTATTATGTAGAACGTGCTAAAGGTGGTATTGGGTTAATTACTACTGGTATTTGCAACGTAGATTACAATGAAGTGGAAGATTTGATAATGCCCTGTCCAACATACAGACCAGCATTATTTTGTAGTTCTGTAGCATCTATGATTGAAAGAATCCATGCTTATGATACTAAAATAATGTTACAGCTTACAGGTGGTTTAGGTCGTTCTGCAATTCCAGGACTTGTAAAAAAGCACATAGCCCCCTCTGTTAATGAAAATCGTTTTGACCCAAGTATAATTCATCGAGAAATGACAACTGAAGAAATTCAAGTTTTGATTGATAATTTTATAAAATCTGCTGCAATTGCTAAAAAAGGCGGTTTTGATGGTGTTGAGATCCATGCAGTACATGAAGGTTATTTACTTGATCAATTTGCAATCAGTTTTTATAATAAACGTACTGATGAATACGGCGGAGATTTAAGAGCAAGATTAAAAATCACAACTGATATTGTAAAAGGTGTGAAAAAAGTATGTGGTGAAGATTTNCCAGTATCTTTGCGTTTTAGTGTTAAATCCTTTATAAAAGCTCTTCGCATGGGTATATTACCAGGAGAAGAAGCCCAGGAAAAAGGAAAAGATTTAGAAGAAGGTTTAGAAGCTGCAAAGATTTTAGTAGAAGCTGGGTATGATATGCTAAATGTTGATGTAGGAACTTATGATTCGTGGTACTGGAATCACCCACCAATGTACTTTAAAAAGGGAATGTATCGTGAATTTGGAAGAGCTGTTAAAAAAGCAGTTGATGTGCCTGTTATACTTGCAGGTAGATTGGATGATCCTGATATCGCACTGGATGCACTTAATGGTTGTTGTGATATAGTATCATATGGACGACCACTTCTTGCAGATCCTTATCTTCCAGAGAAAATTCGTACAGGTAATTTAAAAGATATTCGTCATTGTCTTTCTTGTCACGATGGATGCATGGGAAGACTTGCCACAGGGTCTCCATTGTCCTGCGCAGTTAATCCTGCTTGTGGAAGAGAAGATAAATATGGTTTAGCAAGCACTGACTCGCCAAAGAAAATATTAGTAATTGGTGGTGGACTTGCAGGTATGGAATGCGCACGCGCAGCAACAATTCGTGGTCATAAAGTAACCATAATTGAAAAATCCAGTAAACTAGGTGGAAATATTATTCCAGGTTCTGTTCCAGATTTCAAAACTGATGACAGAGAATTAATTAAATGGTACGAATACCAATTAGAAAAACTTAGTATAAATGTTATAAAGAATACACCAGTAGATAAATNATATGTTGAAAACTTTGATGCTGATGTAATTGTAGTTGCAACAGGTTCATCTCCAATTAGTATTAATTTTGGAACCGAAAATAATGTATATACTGCAAATGATGTTTTACTAGATGTATCAAAAGCAGGCAATGAAATAGTTGTTGTTGGTGGAGGACTTGTAGGCTGTGAAACTGCCTTATGGTTAGCACAGATGGGTAAAAAAGTAAGTGTTGTTGAAATGCAAAGTGANGTTTTAGGTGGACCTCATGGAATGCCTATGATGAATTATTCAATGTTAGTTGAGCTTTTAGCATTTAACAATGTAGATGTTTATAAAAATACAAAAGTTGAAAAAGTAAATAAACATTCAGTAGTTATAAATAACGCAGAAGGTCAAGCCGAAATTTCAGCTGATACAGTTATTACCGCTGTGGGTTACCGTCAAAAGAATGATTTGTATAATAGTCTTAATGATGGTGAAAAGGTACTTTATAACATAGGAGATTCTAGAGAAGTTCGTAATATTATGAACGCAATTTGGAGTGGTTATGAATTGGGAAGAAGTATCTAGATACAAATTTAAAATTAATATATGAATATAAAGACCACAGAATATAATATATCTGTGGTCTTTTAGCACCCATCATAAAATTTATATCTACTGATGAAAAATGGTTGGATTTATAAATCCGTTTGAGTTAGAAGTTTTTTAATGCCCTCAGTTGCATCNAATAATGGAGAAATCGATTTATCACAATTNATATTATTGATAACTTTTGCAATAAGGCCAGACATGTCAACCTCCCTAAACCATTCTGCCTGTTTAATTATTTCAGGTATATAAGTTAAATTTGTAGAGAATACCCTTTTAATATATCCCTTTTCATAAAATTCATTGAACTTTTCAATACCTTTTGTGAAAAAAGAAAAAGTAGTTGCCACATATATGTTATTAGCTTTACGCTTTTTCAATTGAAGAACGATATCAAACACGGATTCTCCAGATGCAATCATATCATCAACAATTAAGATATTTTGATTTTCAACATCTCTACCCATATACTCATGTTGTACTATTGGATTCTCNCCTTTAATTATAAGCGAATGATCTCTCCTTTTATAGAAGAGTCCTATGTCAAGTCCTAACATACTAGAATAATATATCGCCCTGTCCATAGCACCTGTATCAGGACTAATGACTAACATTTTTGTTCTATCAATAAATAAACCTCTTTCCTCTGTAAGAAAAGTTTTAACAATTTCATATGTAGGATATAGATTTTCAAGAGAAATCTGAGGAATAGCATTTTGAACATTTGGATCGTGAACATCAAATGTAATAATATCATTTACTCCTAATCTCTGAAGTTCTTGTAATCCAATAGCGCAATCTAAGGATTCTCTCCCCCTACGCCTATGTTGCCTTGAAGAGTAGAGTAATGGCATTATCACAGTCACCCTTCTTGCTTTNCCCCCTAAAGCAGATAATACCCTTTTAATATCCNNAAAATGTTCATCTGGACCCATGTGATTTTCAAAACCAAACATATCATAAGTGCAACTATAGTTTCCAATATCACATAATATAAAGATATCTTTTCCTCTTACAGACTCGGTAAGTTGTATTTTAGCTTCACCATTAGAAAATCTTATTTGCCGTATTGGGAGTAGATATGACTTCTGATTAAAATCCCCACCTGCTATATTATTGCTTGAATTTTTCAGTCTGTTTTTTTGTATATTACAATCAATTTTATTTCCTAATTCACTACAATTTTCTAATGCAATAATACCTAACTCTCCATACATTATTGGATTTAAATTCATATATCTTCAGCTCCTTATCAATATAAATAGATATAAAATGTAATATTAATGTTATTTAATTGGTATAAATACATAGTACTACAAATAGAGTATATTTTATATTGTTTTATAAAACAATACCATGTATTTAACTAAAGCAGTTGAGACTTAGATACTCTTGATGTATTCTTCTATATTTCCCTTTAAAGAATCCATAGCATTTTTTAGTTCCTTAAGCGATACTTTTATAAGTTTTTTATCCTTTACTAATAGCTCACCTTCAACCATTACCGTACTAACATTACTAGGATTAGCTGAATAAACTAGTAGAGAATAATAATCATATATGGGCTGCATATTTACAGAATCTGTTTCAAATATTGTTATATCTGCCCTTTTTCCTACTTCAATTGAACCAATTTTTTCTTGAAGATTTAAAACTCTAGCCCCTCCTATTGTTGCCATTTCTAATATTTCTATAGCTGGGAAAAGAGTTCTGTCTTCATTGAAAAGCTTATGTATTTTTCCAACTAAAGACATTTGAGTTATTATATCCAGAGTATTTCCACTCATTGGTCCATCTGTACCAAGTCCTACTTTCATTTTTCTTCTTCTATATTCTTTAACTGGAGCAACTCCTTTTGCACCTTTTGAATTAGCTCCCATGTTATGAGAAATAGAAACTTTTCTTTTATCAAGAATATCAATATCCTTATCGTTTACCAAAACGCAATGTGCGGCTATAAAATTCTCATCTAATACTCCTATGGAATCTAAATATTCCACCGGTGACATATTATACTTTTCTTTAATTTCTTTTACCTCGAAATCCATCTCAGCTAAATGCATTATCATTTGAACATTATTTTCTCTAGCTATTTTATGACATTCTATCAGATGTTCCTTATCATTTGTATAAGTGGCATGGGGGGCAATGGCAGGCGTAATTAAATTATGATTTTTCCATTTTTCTATGAATTTTTTTGAATATCCTATTCCGCCATAAGCTATATCAGTATCTGGCGCTATAAAATTAACTATAGTTTCTCCAAGTACTCCTCTTATACCCATTTCTTCTGCTGCCTTTGCTACAAAGTCTTCATAATAATACATATCACAAAAGGTAGTTACTCCTGCGAGTAGCATCTCTGCAATTGCATATTTAGCTCCAATGTATACAAAGTTTTCATCTACAATTTTATCTTCTAATGGAAACAAGTATTTTTTTAACCTGTCTTTACAATCATCAGCTAAAGTTCTAAAAGGAACCATAGATCCATGGCAATGCGTGTTTACAAAACCAGGAATAAGAATGCCCTCTTTACCATCTATAATTTCATAATCCTTATATTCTCCTATATTAAAAGGATCCTTGAATATCTTTTTTATTCTTCCATCTTCTATTATTAATCCACCTTTTTTAATTATGTCTCTATTTTCATTCATAGTTAAAATAGTAACATTTTCAATAATAGTTTTTTTCATAATTCCCTCCGTTTTTACATTCTATTTTACAATCAAATCCACAATTTCTTGAGTTTTAACTCTAATTAGCCCCTTATCCGTTATTTTTATTTCAGGACTTACCGGTAATGATAATGTACTAAAGGACATTATTTCATTATTATGCTTATAACCTAAATACTTAAGTGCTTCTCTAACTTTTTTAAGTTTAAGCCCTACATAGTCTATTCTTTCATCAGATATTATCCCTGCAACCTTAAGTTCTAATGCTGCAATAACTTTCTTGTCGCTGGATACCACATATCCACCATGAAGCTCTATGACCTTATTTGCTGCAATTACCATATCTTCAATATTTCTTCCCATTACCATTAAATTATGATGATCATGCGCCCAGGTAGTTGCAACAGCACCTTTTTTCATAATTGGTCCTTTAACAAGACCTAGCGCTACATTACTATTTATATTATATCTGTTAAAAACTGCTATCATACCGCAATCGCTATCCTCAAAATCTAATATTCCATTTGTTACTTTTATACTTTCAACTACTTCCTTCGTAAAAGTGCTATTTTCATTTATCTTTATCACTCTACATTGAACGTAACTTCCTTCTAGCTTTATTTTAAAATCCTCTTCACATATCTTATTTATTTTCATTGAGTTATAGTAATTCTCTGGAAATCTGTTAACACTATCCCTATATACTAAATCTCCATTTTTATAAATTATTTGCCCACTTTTGTATACTGAATGTATTTTAAATTGTTTTATATCCTCGAGTAATATGAAATCTGCTATCTTTCCTGGTGCAATGGCCCCTCTATCTAGTAGTCCCATTCTTCTAGCTGGTGTATAGGTAGATACATAAATGGCCATCTCCTGAGGCATTCCATAGCTTATAGCTTTTTTTATCAACCTATCTAAATGGCCGTCTAGCAATCTATCTGCCATAACATCATCTGTAACTAAAGCAAAATGTTCGTATAATTTATTTTCTATTAAATATCTCATATTGTCAGCATTCATAGATTTCTCTTGTAGCTCAATAAACATCCCTTTACCTATTTTTTCTTCTAAAGACTCTACACTTTGCTGAGTATGGTCACCTAATACTCCCTGATATAAATATCTAGATAAATCTAATCCATCTATTTTAGGACAATGCCCTTCTATAGGTGTATTAATATTATGTTTTTTTGCAATTGAAATAATTTGATTTATTTGAGAATTTCCATCCTGAATTAAATCTTTGAAATTCATAACCTCACCAATGCATAAAACCTTAGGATCTTTAAATAGTTCAAAAACATCCTTGGGCCCTATCTGTCCTCCTGTGGTTTCAAGCTCACTGCTCGTTGATGGCACAGAACTAGGTATTCCATAAAATACATCTATAGGAAGATTTAAATCTAAATTCATAAACTCTTTTATTCCTTCAATTCCATAAACATTAGCTATTTCATGTGGATCTGCAACTACTGTTGTAACTCCAAACTTTTTTACCGCATGAGTGAATTGAAACGCTGTAGTCATGGAACTTTCTATATGCATATGAATATCAATAAGTCCTGGTATCATATATTTCCCATCGCCTTGGATTATTTCGCTTGATTCTAAATCAGTATCTTCGCCCTCTTTATAAGTATGAAAAAACTTTCCATTTAAAATAGCCACATTTCCCTCTATAAACTTTTTAAAATAAACATTAAATATTTTTACATTTTCTATTATTAAATCTACCTTCAATTATTATCTCTCCTCAAATTCCTTTTTTAAGTCAAGTCTGTTTAATTTTAAATCGCAACTTTAGTTAAAATACTTCTAAAAAAATGACTAACAAGGCCAATTTCTATTATTTCAGAAATTTTATGTTGCCTTATTAGCCATTAATATTTTACTGGTTTAGTAGTCTATTCCACTTGTCCATCCATTCTTTCATATGTTTATTTGCAAAATTATAATCTATTGTATTAGCATTAGTAGTAACTAGACCAGAAGTTAATTCGGCTGCCATAGCATCTGTTAATTTTGCTTCAACATTTACAGGAGTTTCTTGAATTGCTCCAGCATTTCTTTCTTGAGTTTCTTTACTTAATGCATAGTTGATGAATTCATGAGCTAATTCCTTATTCTTTGAATTTTTATTTATGTTAACAGTATTAAAGTTAANATAAACNCCTTCCTTAGGTGTAACAAATTTAATCTTAGGTGATGCTTTCTTAACTGAACCATANACAAAATCTGCACCAACTGCAACCGCNATTTCTCCACTTGAAAACATATTTGTTAAATCTGAAGATTTAGTATANACCTTAACCAAGTTTGGTTTTAATTGTTCTAAGGCTTTAAATGCAGCGACTCCGTTATCCTTTGTAACACTAGTACCACTTTTTTCACCAGCTAAATATAGTGCAGCTGGTCCAAAAGTTGTAGTTATATCAGGTATAGCAACCTTCTTACTCAAACTTATATCCCATAAATCTGCCCATGAAGTTATTTCCTTGCCTACCGCTTCTGGGTTATACATTATAGATACACTGTTTTGGGTATACGCTGGTCCATATCCTGCCTTAACATATTTTTTAGCTTTCTCATTAACTTTTTGTGCATTGGGTATTTTACTATAATCTAATTTTTCAAAAAGACCTGCATCAATTCCATCTTGTGCAAATGATTCAGCAAGATATATTATATCCACTGTTGAATTAGGATTATTTTTAAGCTTTGTTAATCTTTCAGAGTTATTTCCAATTTCAAGTGTTATTTTCACATTATGTGATTTCTCAAAAGGCTCTATTAAACTTGCTCTTAATTTATCCTCGTTTAATCCCCAAGTCGAAATTACAAGTTGTTTGGGTTTACTATCTTTTGACCCCGCTGCTTCTGATGTTTTTTTTGCAGAGCAACCTGAAAGTAATGATGATGACATTGCCACGACTAAAATTATTGCTAAAAATCCTTTTTTCATTTTCTTCCTCCATATTCTTATTTTTTCACCAAAACTATTTTGTTTGCTGGGAAATATAATGTCATCTCCGTACCTTTTTCATAAATATTCTCATTTGCTCCACTAACAATGATTATTCCAATGTCAGTTTTTACACTATATTGATAAGACTTTCCTAAGAAAGTTCTTACTTCTACCTTTCCATTGACCATATTTTCTGTTAGTGTATTACTTTTCTTTTGTATNTCTATATCCTCTGGTCTTATTGTTGCAATAATGTCACTATTNCCATCTATTTTATCATCTATTTTGAACGTAAGTTTATTTTCTGTTTCATACTCTCCATTAATATTTTTATTAACATCTATAAAATTCTCAAAGCCAACAAATCTTGCAACAAATTCTGTAGCTGGATTTGCATATATTTTTTCTGGAGTATCATATTGTTCTACTACTCCTTTGTTCATAACAGCTACTTTATCAGAAATAGAAAAACATTCTTCCTGATCGTGAGTTACAAACACTGTTGTAATACCAAGTCTTTGTTGTATCTTTCTTATTTCGACTCTCATCTTTAGCCTCAGCTTTGCATCTAAGTTACTTAATGGTTCATCTAAAAGCAATATTTTAGGTTCTACAACTATAGCTCTGGCTATTGCAACTCTTTGCCTTTGACCTCCAGATAAATCTTGCGGATACCTCTTAGAAAAAGAAATCATATCCATAACTTCCAGAACCTCATCTACTTTTTTCTTTATTTCATCCTTACTACATTTTTTCAGTTTTAATCCAAAAGCAACATTCTCAAAAACTGTAAGATGTGGAAATAAAGCATAGCTTTGAAATACTAATCCAAAATTTCTTTTGTGGACCTTAGTTTTGGTAAAGTCCTTTTCCCCCACTGTAAGTTTTCCTGAATTTGGTTCAATAAACCCTGCTATAACTCTTAAAGTGGTAGTTTTACCACAACCGGAAGGTCCAAGTAAAGAAACTAATTTTCCTTCTTCTATAGATAAATTGAAATTTTCTAATACATTTATTTTTTTATCATAAGATACACTAATATTATTTAAATCTATAAATCCCATAAATTCCTCCTAAGCAATGTTTTTTACAATGATGTTATAAAGTATAAGTTATATTTACTTAGACATATTGTTTATTCCTAAAGTTTTCTCAACTATAAACATTATTAATATTGTTAAAACCATAAGTATAAGTGATAATGCTGAAACTGTTGGATCATAATTATATTCTACATAGCTCATCATACTAATTGGCAGTGTGCTTACCCCTGGTCCTGTTAAAAATATTGATACTGGAACATTATTAAAGGAATTTATAAATGCTAACATGAATGCTGCTATTACTCCTGACGTTATGTTAGGCAATACTACCTTGAAAAACGTCTTGAGTTTTGTACATCCAAGACTCATTGCTGCCTCCTCAATTGCATAATCAAAGCCTTCAAGACTTGATCCCACAACCCTTATTATATAAGGAATAATTACTATTGTATGACCAATCAGTAAACTAGCAAAAATTGAAAATTCAAGTTTCACCGTTAAATATCTAAATAATGCAAACCCTACTACTACACCAGGTATTATTAATGGAGATAGAAAAAAGCTCTTGATTATTGCTTTCCCTTTATAGTTCCCTCTGCTTAAAGCGTAAGCTGCTGGTATACCAATTATAAGAGCAATAAGTGTAGCAATAATGGCTATCTCTAAACTGAAAACTAAAGTTCTCATAAATGTTTCAGAGTTAAAAACATTTGCAAACCACCTTAAACTGAAGCCACTAGGAGGGAATGCCACAACTTCTGAATCTCCAAAACTTGTAACTGCAATTATTACTAAAGGCGCAAATAGAAAGAAATATACTAATATAACAAAACCAGTCAAAAATTTATTTTTTTTCATATCTAACTAACTCTCCTATCTAACCTTGCAGCAAGGCTATTTATACTTTTCATTACTATTAATGTAATGAAAATCATTATAGTTGCAACTACAGCTGCACCACTCCAATCACCTAATGTCATTGTCTTTTGATATATAAGAGTTACCAAAACTGTATTTTTATTTCCTCCTAGAAGTTGAGGAGTAGTATATGCAGTTAATGCTCCTGTAAAAACTAACACTGTTCCAACTATAAGTCCTGGAAGGCTTAATGGGAAAACCACCTTAAAGAAAGCTTTAATTTTATTAGCACCTAAACTTTCTGCTGCTTGTACTAATTCTGGATTTATGTTCTCCATAACTCCAACTAAAGAAATAATCATCATAGGTAAGAATAGGTATACAGTACCTATTATGATAGCTTGTTCAGTATAAAGAATCTCCAAAGGCTCTTTTATAAAACCAAAATATATAAGTGCTTTATTTATAACTCCATTCTTTCCCAATATACTCATCCATGCGAAAGCTCTTACCACTGCATTAGTTAATGTAGGGAAGGTTGCAAGAACCATTAATAATCCTCTGGTTTTCTTTGAAACTCTTGATATAAAATATGCTGTAGGAACACCTAGAATCATACATATCAAAGAAGCTATTATTGATACTCTTAGTGTTCTTATCAATATTTTAATAAAATAATCATCCCTAAAATAATCTATATACTGCCCAAAGCTAATACTTCCATTTTTTGTGAAGGTAGGTAGTATAACAGAAAGTAATGGAATAAAAAGAAAAGTAATTAATAGTACCGCTCCTGGAACCAAAAGAATATATGCCCAATTTTTCTTCATAAGTTATCCCCCTAACAAGCTTTGATGATATAATTTTTAACATTATATGAACGGACGTTTATATATATTTTTATATATAAAGTTTTTATATCGACGTACAAATATTTGTTTTGCAACCATTTCGTTCGCCTTTCATTTATTATTATACATGATATATTAATTATTACAATATAATAACTATATTTTATACTGACTTACCAGTATAATCTAATTTTTATATTCTCCTTTTTATTATTCCAGTTTTAACAATGTGGTTAGGTATAAAACTTAATATAAAACATCCAGGATTAACATATTTCTTTTTAATTGGTATCTAAAGAGTTGGAGTATAATGCAGAAATGGCAATATACATTGATGTCTGTTGCAACATTTTTAAATCTTTTGTATAGGGACTTATTCCCCCTATTTTAAACAATCCATCTATTGAACTTGTTGCCAATGAGTATTCCTTCATAAAATCACCATATACAATTGACTTTGCATCACCTATTTTTTCTATAGCTTTTTGTACTGGATTTAGTATTCTNTCTTCAATTATAGAAGGATTCTTAAGCAAAGTTTCTACGCTAACATTACTTGAAAAGTGTTTATCATCACTTATATTACTTGGCTTAGTATTGTCTAATTTGCCAGAATCCAGTGTTATATCAAGCCCCTTAGATAATATGACACTGGATTTACCATCAGAACTTTTTCGCTGAATTATCTTATCACCTACTATGTTATTCTCTTCATTTTGATTCATAAGACTTCCCAAATTCTTCAATAATTCT
>JGI24143J45723_1001498_pt1 | contig 11084 bp, 6 predicted proteins | sample BarGraIncu00432A_FD_45723 | JGI IMG/M metagenome (IMG submission 45723)
GGGTAACATTGCCCCCGGATCATAATCATTTCATTGTTCTCAGTATCTGTGATTAGGTTTTGGTCTCGTAACCGGAAAGATTCTTGGATGGCTATAATGGGTATTGTATAGATAGATTTTCCAACTTTGACCTTCATGCCATCAATGATTGCTAAAGTCAGGGGGATTTTGATGGTCATCGTTGTTCCTTCACCTGCTACACTATCAACACTAATGGTGCCGCCAACCTTTTCAATATTTTTAGCCACCACATCCATACCAACGCCCCGTCCGGAGTACTCTGTGACTGCATCATTTGTGGAAAAGCCAGGTTGCAAAATAAAAGCAAATATTTGTTGATCCGTTAAGGAGTGATCTTCTTTTTGAATTAGACCACGTTCTAAGGCCTTACTCAGAATTTTTTTTCTATTTAAGCCCCCGCCATCATCTTTTATAATAATCCAAACATCACCACCAGCGCTTTTGGCCTCTAAGCGAATGCTACCAACTGCTGATTTTCCTTGGGCAATTCGCTCTTTGGGAGACTCAATACCATGATCCACAGCATTACGAATTAAATGCATCAGAGGATCAGAGATATGTTCAATGATATTTTTGTCTACTTCCGTTTGTTCCCCTATAATGTGTAATTCCGCTTGTTTATCAAGCTGTCGGACCATATCTCTGACAATGCGATTCATCTTGTGAAAGGTTGCCGACAGAGGAACCATACGGATTGACATGACCGTATCTTGGAGATCGCCCGTAATTTTTCTTAACTGTCGTACCGACTTATAAAACTTATTTAGCCTTACTCCTTCCAATTCTGGATTCTGAGTGACCATCGCCTCAGCGATCACAAGCTCCCCCACTAAATCCATCAGCATGTCCATTTTCGATACATTCACACTAATAAAGCTTTGCTTATTTTCACCCTGTTGCACCATGGCCTTTTCACTTGGTATTATANTGGACTCNGTCGCAATAGGGTCAGGAAGAAGATCCTCTAAATTAATGGTTTTCTTACTTTTNACTTTGGGTGCATCTACTACAGTCACTACATCCATCTGGATTTCTTTTAAGAACATTATTTTNGCAAAAAATTCTTGCATTTTTTCCAAAGGATTTATCGTGGCAAATATGATCTTCAAGCCTTCACTTTTGATTACTTCCGCGGTGCAGTCATTTTCTAAGATATCCTGAGGAAAATACTCAATGTCTTCGGCAAGTTCACCAAGTTCGTGAACTAATGTAAAAGCCCTTATATTTTCCATTCCGCAATCTTCATCAAAATGGATGATTGCTTCGTACTTGGTCCTCCCCGTATCTTCAGAAATAGGACTCCTATCGCTATTATGCTGGAGTTTTTGTTCATTACCTACTGATGGGGATAAACTATCCTCCACGACGGAACTATCCGCTTGTAAAACCAATAAAAGCATTTCACTTTTTTCTCTAATCCTTGAACAATCACCAGTGAGACTATCCCCGTTTTCTAATTTCCCGATTTCGCCCTTGATAAAGTCAATCGCCTGTAGTACTAAATCTGTCAGTTCTGAATAATCTACATCGTTAGGCTTAGATTCCCGCAAATAATAAAAGACATCTTCTATCGAGTGGGCCAAGAATGAAATATCGTGATATAACATCATGGCTGCTGAACTTTTAATGGTGTGCATGATTCTAAAGACTTCATTAATCGATGTCTTCAAGCCACCGGCTTTTTCTCCATCTAGAATAAGCCGTTCTAATTGTTCTAACATCTGATTTGTTTCGAACACAAACAGTTCACTCATTGGGACTNTGCTATCATCTTTGATCAATTTAAATCACCCTCACATAAGTACTACGAAGTACGGTAATGCATCCTTACCAAACATAGCCAGTCTCTATTTGAATGCACTAAGTCCACGTAGGACTTGTTCTTGAACAAATGGCTTTATAATAAATCCGCTAGCGCCTGATAGCATAGCTTCTTTTACTGTTTCTTCCCTACCTAATGCTGTTAGCATAATTACTTTTGCACTGGGATTAATTTTTTTTATTGTCTTCAAGGCTGTTAGACCATCCATTTTAGGCATGGTTATATCCATAGTGACTAAATCAGGTTTAAGCTCATTATATTTTAAAATTGCCTCTAGGCCATTTTCGGCTTCACCCACTACCTCATAGTCATTTTTCTCCAACATCATTTTAAGTGTTTTTCTGATAAATAGGGCATCGTCAACAATAAGTACTCTCATATTTTCATCCTTTCATTGCTAAATAAATTAAATATCACTTAAACCACTTTCCCATAGACAATTTCACCTAAATGGTTTCAAGCTTAAGCCCTCGTGATCATTTCAATAACATCATTGACATTCCCCACTAAATACTATCGTATGTTCTCATTATATTATGTTGGTAGGATACCATTACTATCTAGTCTTTAGCTTATCGTAAAATGATCAACCTAGCATCTACCATAAGATATACTTGAAAAANNTTTTTTTNAGCCTTAAACCTCACTAAATTGGCGACTTACAGGTAGTTATGATGGAATGCTAAAAATATACTAAAAGGTATAGGAAAAGTTTGTTTNGTTGTAATATGAGTGAGAAATTTTGTTCAGCACTACAATCTATGTATTCACTGATTAAGGCAAGAGGATGTTTCCTCTTGCTTTAATCAGTGAACGCCAAAAAAGGTCAGGGATATCCTGACCTTGAACATGCTAGTACAAACTAGCATGGCGGCCTGGCGATCTTGGTCGATTTACGACGGTAGACCCATAGCTTTGCGTCCCTACCTTTTGATAGGTTTGCCAACATTGTTAAATTTTGTATTTAAATGTAATATTTAATCATATTATAGTATTATTATACAACTCCGTCAAGGCATTTCTAGGACTATTGTCTGAGCATCATTAGGACCACTAAGATATAAGTCCTAACTAAATTTAAAAGCACTTTCCATTACTTTTAAAATATTTTCAGAATGATTCACATTACAACCTCTTCTCTGTGGCGACGCTAATAGAAAGAATAGCTTCCAACACCCCTCCACCAATTCCACGAGCTTTATCGGAGATGGAAAAGCAATGCTCCACTTTACACCGCGGATCAACATCACCAATTTTCATATCCACCTTAACAGTAAGCTGATCGTGTAATAGTCCTCGCAAAATACCTGTTATACTAGTGACTACTGGCTGGCCATCAACATAAGCAACTGTCTCCCCTGCCGATACTTGATCGCCAATTTTCGATATTCCTCTAAATATTCCATTACAAGGGGCACGTAAAATTCGCTGTGTTGTATAGCCGCCAATATCCCCCGGCACACCACTATCAGGGAAGGCCTTTCCCGACATAAGGACTCGTCCTAAATAATGTCCCCGTTTACTTTCGATCACTGCATGTACATCTAGACCAGCAGTAAAGCCAGGACCAACACCAATCACAATGGGTGCATCATTTAGCCGAGTACCGATATTTTTTTTCGCCAAAATTGCATCTACAACCGCCAATGGTTTTAACAGAGTAACAGATAGCCCTTGTGGGTCTATTAGCACAGGGATGTGTCCCCTATGGATCAATTGCAAGACATCTGTTACTTCACTTTTTACAGCGACAACGCCCTCCACTACAGATCGATCAGAAAAGACTGCCTCAGCAAAAGCTACCGTCCTACGAATGACCATCGGCTGAGGTAATTCCGTCATGATCACAGCAAAACCACTACGAAATAATCGATGGGCAATACCGGTAGCCAAATCACCCGCACCTTTAATTATTACCAACTGCTTCACAGTAAAACCTCCAAGGCTCATATCATTATACATAGTATTTCTCTACAAGAAATCAGTATCCTCCATTATTTCGATTAACACACCTCTACCTAAGAATCTAATACTATTTACGCCTCAATGTGTTGCAACTATGATACAATAATAACTATACTCTTGAGCAATCTGCCCCGAGAATGCAGTTGCTATCGCCAGCATTAATATAGAATGGGAATAATACTTAGGAGCGTGTTAGATGTCTATCCAAGCGTCAAAACAACAATCACCATATGTATGGCTCTTAACTGCTGGACATTTTTTGAGTGATTTTTATGTCAATTTCTTGCCCGCCTTACTACCTGTAGTAATAGCCAGTTTAGGTTTATCTTTAACTGCAGGTGGCATCTTAGTCATGATAAATTCTTTTACTGCCATTCTTCAGCCTCTATTTGGCTACTATATTGATAAATACGGTTGTACTTGGTTGATTCTGGTAACGATGCCCATCAGCGCCGTTTTTATTTGCCTAGCTGGCCTCGCACCCACCTTTGGGGCGTTATTTATTTGTATCCTTATATCAGGGCTTGGAGGCTCACTCTTCCATCCATTAGGTTCAAGTCTCATGGGCAAAGTTACGACGGAGGAAAGCAAAGGATTATCTATGTCTATTTTCATTGGCGGAGGAAATATCGGTGTCGCAATGGCACCCGCCGTTGTCATTTTCTTAATTTTAACCTTCGGTGTAACAAGCCTACTATGGCTTATTTTACCATCTCTGTTTTTACCTCTAGCTTATTATTTTTATGGCATACATCGCATCCCTCTTTCTTCTCTGTCATCATCAACTTTTTCACCTGTCCCCGGCCCAGCCTGGTACAAATCAGCTAATCTTCTTAAATTAAATGTTGTCATGGGACTGCGCTCATGGCCCCAGGTGGCTGTGCCTACATTTTTACCATTGTGGTTGGCCCACCAAAATCATTCTCCAGCCCTGGCCGGTGGCATGCTGACAGTGTTTTTATTAGGGGGAGCATTAGGAAGTGTCACGGGCGGTTATGTGGGTGATAAAACAGGCCGCAAAAGTTGTATTATGGGTGCCCTATTCATTGGATTTATCGCTATCTATTTGCTATTAACCAATGAAATAGGTATGCTCACTTGGATTATGCTAGGCATCAGTGGGGCAGCTTTGCAAGGTGTTCTTCCCTCCTCCATCGTCTGGGCTCAGGAAATGTTACCTAACAATACGGCCATGGCCTCAGGCATGATGCTCGGGATGTCCTTCGGATTAGGTGGCTTAGGTGCCGCCCTTACCGCTGCTTTAGGTGATATCATTGGTCTTCAACCCGCTCTCCTTTGGACATTATTACCATTAATAATTGCCATTCCTTTGACCTATATGATACCTGAAAACACCCCTGCTGCAAGACAAATAAAAGCTGAAGGTCTTTAACCTTCAGCTTTTATTGTTTTATACTATATAACAATTGTTTGTATTACATCATCTTATTTTGATTGCAACAATTCTTGGGCAACACTGCCAATAAGAGTTGCCCCAAAAATAAGAGCCTCTTCATCAAAATCGAAGTGAAAATCATGGTGTCCCGCCGCGAGATTGGCACCTACCATAACATAAGCTGCTTGCCCGCCTCTTTGCTGTACTCTTTCCATAAAATAAGAGCAATCTTCACTGGCACTAAAATTACACTCTGGCACAATTTCTGTAAAAATACCAAGACCTTTTGCAATTTTTTCTGTAACGGCTACCAGTTCTGGAGAATTACTGGCTCCAGCAGCCCCGCCTTCTTCAGTAATTTTCACACTAACGCCATACATTGTTGCTGAACTTTCAATAATACGAATCGCTTCATGAGACATATATTCGTTTATTTTGCTAGTAGCACCTCTGGTTTCTAACTTAATGATTGCATTGGCTGGTATTACATTACGCCCAGTACCTGCTTGCAGAACGCCCACATTAATTCGTGATGTTCCTTGACCGTGTCTTGCAATTGCGTGGAGATTAGTGGCTGCTACCGCAGCGGCTAGCAAAGCATTACGACCTGTTTCCGGTGCTGCCCCTGCATGAGCTGGCACACCTGTAAATACAGCGTCTAATTTTGTTGTTGCCAAAAATCCATTTACATTACATGCTAATTGTCCTGTCTCTTTCATTTTAAAACCAAAATGCATACCAAGGAGAAAATCAACATCGTCCACAACACCTTTCGTTACCATTGCCTTAGCGCCCCGGACACCTTCTTCAGCCGGTTGAAAAATCAGCTTAATGGTTCCACCCAATTCACCTTTTAACTCAGTAAGTATTTTTGCCACTGCTAATCCAACAGCCATATGCCCGTCATGACCGCAAGCATGCATAGCCCCTTTATTGATGGACGAAAACTTTTCAGCATAAGGACGATGTGCTGTATCTTCTGCCTCTATTGCATCAAGTGCATCCAAATCAAAGCGCAGCGCTACCATCGGTCCTGGTTTAAGAAATTTCATAATTGCTACAACGCCAGTTTTACCACCATGCATTTGCTCCACCCAACTCGGATTTGCTCCTTGTTCAATGGCCCGTTGCATGTGTTTCTCAAGCGCCCCTGATGCAGGAACACCCATCATTGCATCAGTATCAATTACTTTGTCACCCACTAAAACCTCATAACCTAGTGCTGTTAATGTTTCAGCGACAATCGACGCAGTTCTAAATTCAGTCCAGCCTGATTCTGCATATTTGTGAAAATCACGCCGTCTTGCAATCATTTCATCTTTCATCCCTTGTGCGTATGCTAATATTTTCTGACTCATTTTATATTCCCCCTGAAATTTTTATTTATTTGTTATCTTTTGCCCTTTAAAAGGCATCTCTAAAATTAATAAAATCTGATAACCCTAGTTAGAAATAGGATCAATATTATATATTTTGACAAAAACATCCTAAATCCTCTAAAGTTAATTAAAGTCCTTTAAAAAGAAAGAGGTTGTATTGAAAACCCCAGGTTTTCAATACAACCTCTTTCTCAGAATCATTCAGAAATCAAAAAAATACAGCGTGGAGAAATGAAAAGATAATACTTACAATAAATAAGGATGCAATACTAAACGCTCCCATAATTAGAGCTACCTTGTCACTTTTCGTTACGTCAACATTTTGCGAGGAATTTCCGGTTGCATTAAAGGTTATTTCTCTACTTATATCCATAATAGTCTCTCACTCCTTTATTTTATCCATACCTATCTTGATAAACCAAACAGTTTAAAACTATATTCCAACCATGCTCTTGTGGCGTAAGATAAGTATGTATCTTTTTTCCACGCCATTGCTAAATGCCAAGGCTTAATTTCGTTTTTTAATGGCAAATAGCAAACTAATTCCTTATCTAATTTGGTACACAACATTTGAGGAAGGAAGGCAATCGCCAATTTTGAAGCAACGATATCAACGATGAAATCCCACTGAGCCGTTTCGCAAACGACCTTAGGTGTAAACCCTATTTCTTTACATTTATCCAAAATATGATCATGTAAAGCAAAATCACCTCGATACAACACAAAGGATTCATCTTTTAGCTCGCTCATATCAACGATGGCCTTAGTGGCTAAGGGATGATGTGCATGAACAATCAGCATTAATGGATCTTTTAAGAAAGGAACCGTTTCTAAATCTACTGTATCTTTTGTGGGCAAGATAACAATCCCTACATCAAGAGTGCCTTCATGTATTTGTTGCTCAACTTTTCTGCAACCATTCTCTGCTAAATCGATTGTAATTTGGGGATAAAGGGCGTTGAATTCGGCTATGGCCTTGGAAAATAGAGTTTGGACCATGGGTGGAATTCCTATCCGCAAATGGCCTTGGGGGGTACCGGCTAAATTATATAATTCCGTATTAATGCTGTTCATGGTATCTAAAATGATGATCGCTTTGTCATAAAGTAATACTCCAGCATCTGTAAGAATGATTTTTTTTGGTGCACGATGGAATAAAGATACCCCTAATTCATTTTCTAAGTTTTTAATCAGCTTACTGATCGTGGATTGTGAAACATATAAAACTTCAGCAGCTTTTGTAAAACTGCCTTGACGCGCAACCTCAGTAAAATATACTAGATGAATGATATCCACAGGCAATCGTCACCCCACTATTTAATATTCTCTACAGCAATAGAGTGTAAAGCGGACAGCCTTAAATATCCTTATCTTTATATTACTACACAACAGAAAATAGGTAAAATACATCTTATCAATAGCATGGATGGATAAGATGCATAAGGTCTTTCAACCTATAGCAAACTTCTATCTTACAGTGTTATGCTTCGCTGCAACATAAATAGAGCAAGTCACACCAAAAGGCGTGACCTGCTCTATTTATTGAGTTTTTCGCTCAGGAAAAGTCTATAATTCTTTCGTATGTTTTTTATTCTTTTTTAGAACCCCCACACCCTGCTCAATTAAAATAAATAGTATCGGAATCAAGAATATACCCAGAGTTGTAGCTGTCAGCATACCACCAACAACTGCTGTACCCATGGAGTTTCTTGCACCCGCACCCGCGCCAGTAGCAATTACAAGAGGTAAACATCCAATAACAAAAGCAAGAGATGTCATTATGATTGGACGTAGCCGTAATTTAGCCGCCTCAATGGCTGCGGAAACTGGGTCCATTCCCTTATCGACCCTAACTTTAGCATATTCCACAATTAGAATGGCATTCTTAGCTGCCAATCCAATGAGCATAACCATACCAATTTGCATGTACACATCATTTTGTAGATTGCGGACATATTGGAACAGAAATGCTCCAAATATACCTGTAGGAACTGATAAAAGAACTGCAAAAGGAATACCAAAACTCTCATATAGGGCTGCTAGACACAAGAATACAAAAAGCAGTGCAAACCCAAATACAAAAGGAGCACGACCTGCTGATATTTTTTCCTCACGGCTCTGATCAGCCCATTCATAACTAAAGCCACTTGGCAACGTCTGGGCGGCTACTTCTTCAAGGGCTTCTAGAGCTTGCCCTGAACTATACCCTGCTGTTGGATTTCCACCAACCTGAATGGATCTGTAGCCATTAAAACGTTTAATTATAGGAGGAGCGGTAATCGTTTGTGGTTTTAATAAGGTATTCAAGGGTACCATCACTCCCGTCGAACTACGGACGAAGAAGAAACGAGTACTCTCTACATCATTACGAAACTTTTCATCGGCCTGCATGACGACTTTATAGGTTCTACCAAAACGATTAAAATCATTCACCTGCACACCACCAAGGAAGGTCTGTAATGCAGTAAACACATCTTTCACCGGAATTCCTAATTGCTCTGCCTTTTCCCGATCTACGTCGAAACGATAACCAGGAGTATCAATGCCAAAAGTAGAGTAAATCATACCAATCTCTGGGCGCTGACGAGCAGCCGCCATAAATTCCTTAGAGACTCTATCCATTTCTTCAATGGTGTTGCCCCCTTTATCTTCGATCATTAAGGTAAAGCCACCAACGGTACCAATACCCGGCAATGAAGGAGCATTAAAAGAAACGACTTTAGCCTCAGGTGTATGAGCACTATTCATTAAACTTTTCATCACTTGATCTTGAACACCCAGTCCTGGCGCAGTTCGCTCATCCCATGAGTCAAGCTTTGTGAAAATAATTGCTGAATTAGCTTTCTGCGCACCAGCTAAAATGTCATAACCTTGTACCACAATCGCATCAGATACACCTGGCTGAGCACGCATATCTTCCGCTATTTTATTCGCTACAATAGCGGTACGATTGGCACTAGCCGCCTCTGGTAAACTAATACTTGAAATATAGAACCCTTGATCCTCACTGGGAACAAAAGAGGATGGCACGAGCTGAAATAGCTTTCCTGTTACTAATAATAGCAATACCAAAAACACAATGCCTAAAACGGATCTTTTAATAAGCTTTGCCAAGCCTCTACCATATCCTTCTACTGTTGCCTCAAACCCTTTATTAAATTTGTTGAAAAACTTTTCTAAGAGGCCTGAATGAGCATTAGGATCATGAGGTTTTAGCACTAACGCACAAAGGGCTGGCGTGAGAGATAGAGCCACGATGGCCGACAAGGCCATAGATACTGCAATGGTTAAGGCAAACTGTTTGTATAAAACGCCTGTTGTTCCGCCAAAAAATGCGACAGGAATAAATACTGATGCCAATACAAAAGCAATGGCCACAACCGGCCCCGACACTTCACTCATGGCCAATTTAGTTGCGTCTTTGGGATTCAGACCATTGTAGCGCATATGATGCTCCACTGCTTCAATTACAATGATGGCATCATCCACTACCAATCCGATGGCTAGCACCATAGCGAAGAGGGTTAGGGTGTTAATCGAGAATCCCATCACCATAAACGCGCCAAATGTCCCAATTAAAGACACTGGAATTGCTAGCATGGGAATCAACGTTGCGCGCCAACTTTGCAAAAACAGAAACACGACTAATAACACTAAGAATAGTGCTTCAGCAAAAGTCTTCGCAACTTCTTTCATAGATTCTCGCACGAATTTTGTATTATCAACGACTGAATAATAAGAAACATCAGAGGGGAATTTCTTAGACGCTACTTCTAAGGCTTCTTGTACCTTAGTAATTGTCTCCAATGCATTGGCATCTGTCGTCAGCTGAACTGCAAAAGTTGCTGCTGACTTGCCATTAAGAAAGGACTGGAAGCCATAATCTTTGCCGCCCATCTCAACTTTAGCAACATCTTTTAACCTAATAAAGTTATTATTTGTAGAGCTAATAATTATATTTTCAAATTCCTTGGGTTCGGTCAAACGTCCTTGAACCCGTGCGGAATATTGAAATTCTTGCAGGGCTGACGTTGGTCTTTGACCGATGGTTCCTGCGGGGGCCTGCACATTTTGTGTACTAATCGCAGCAGAGATGTCACTCCCCGTAAGTCCTAGCTGAGCCATTTTATCAGGTTGCAGCCAGATTCTCATGCCATAATCGGAACCATACTCCATAATATTCCCAACGCCCTTGATTCTTTTCAAATCTTCAACAAGGTAAATACTGCCATAATTCTTTAAAAAAGTACTATCATAGCTACCATTTGGCGACGATAGAGTGAAAATCAACGAATTATCCGGAGAAACCTTACGCGTCGTGATACCCGCTGCAGTAACTTCTGCAGGCAGTGACGCATTGGCTTGGGCTACTCTATTTTGGGTCTGTACTGTTGCCATATCAGCATTCTTACTCAAATCAAACTTTGCAGTCAAAGAATATGAACCTGAGTCGGAACTAGTCGAATTCATCGAAACCATGTCTTCTGTTCCGTTAACCTGT
>JGI24143J45723_1001500_pt1 | contig 11080 bp, 10 predicted proteins | sample BarGraIncu00432A_FD_45723 | JGI IMG/M metagenome (IMG submission 45723)
TGCTGGCTCCATCTCTTTCTAAGCTACTTCGACTACACAATATTAGGCGTCGTTTATAATGTAATCGTAAAATAGCTCAGACCTTAACTTAAGGTGTGAGCTATTTTACGCTTGCCATTTTGCTATATTATTATGATCTATTTATATATAAGCAAACAGTTGTCGCTTTTAGCAAATTTTTCCTTATATGCCTACATTTTATCACAGTCTTCTCATATTAACAAACCGTCCTAAAACCGCTACTTAAAGCTCCTTATCAAAGTTAACTTAGTAGTCACACTGTAACTTTATGTTATTTAATAACATATTTATATACTGTCAAATAGTATTTTGACAAAGGAGCGATAATTTGAATTTTCAAGGATTAACAGGTAAAGTTATAACCCCTTGCGATAAAGAATATGCTATTTTAAGACTTGAATACAACCTGGACATTAACAAATTCCCTTTAGCCATTGTTTATTGTCATAATCATATAGATGTGTCTAATGCAATTAAATGGTGCAAGAGAAACTGCGTAGAACTCCGCGTTCGTACCATAGGTCATAATTATGAAGGTTATTCAACAGGTACAGGTGTATTAGTAATTGATATATCTTGTATAAGTGAAGTTAATATAGATACCGAACATGATATTGCAGTAATACAGGCTGGTGCAACGCTTTTGAGTATATACTCAAAACTTGCCGATAATGGTTATGGTTTCAATGGTGGTACATGTCCTACAGTTGGAATTTCTGGCTTAGTATTAGGTGGAGGAATAGGATTATCCTGTAGAAATTTCGGCTTAGTTACGGACAATCTTTTAGAAATACAACTAGTGAATGAACACGGCATCCTAATAACTGCAAATGATCACATCAACTCAGAGTTATTCTGGGCGTGTAGAGGCGCAGGTGNAGGAAATTTCGGAGTAGTAATATCTTATACCTTTAAAATTCATAAAGTGGACAAAATTACTGTTATACAGCTTAGATGGAATGAAGTCGCAAGGGAAGAGTTTTTTGACCTTTGGCAATGTTTCTTTAAAACTGCCACTGAAAAAATTAGCTGTTTCGCTGGTTTTAATAAAGAAGGCATCTATTTAAATGGATTTTTCTATGGAGATAAATTAGAAGCAGAAAAAATTCTAAAAGATTTTCTATTGCTTCCTGGTTTATTAGAAACTTCATCAATAGAATATGTACCTTTTATTTCTGCAGTAAAAGCTATTGCTTCTTTTTATGGACCTCCAAATAGATTTAAAGCCACCGGAAGATTTGTGTATAATACGTTATCTGAAAGAAATATTAAAAAATTGGTTCAGTTCGTGGACAATAGTCCCGGCGCGGATAATTGCTTTATTAGACTATACTCTTTGGGTGGTGCAATAAAAAAAGTACCTAGTAATAGCTCAGCATATTACTATAGAAAGGCTGAATATATTATTGGGATAACAGCGGACTTTGAAAAGGATGATGGTTCAGACATCTATAAAGAATGGGTCGCAGAGGTTTTACAATATGTTAACCCGCTAACAAATGGAACCTATGTAAATTTCCCTTATGCAGAGCTTAAAAACTATGGAAATGCCTACTACGGTAAAAATTATCCTCTTCTTAGAGTGGTAAAAACAATATACGCTCCCTGCAATATATTTGAATTTCAACAATCAATAAAACCTTTAATAATATAAAATTATATAAAATCCTCGACTAATTAATTAGTCGAGGATTTTACTCATATACTACTAAGTAATCCTTTAACTTCATTCTCTCTATCAAATAGAAGACATCCACCCTTATGACCCTTATGCTCTCCCAGTAACAATCCTGTTTCATTAAGCTTAATTCCAAAATATGAATTAGGTTCCAAATCCCATAGAATTGTTTTTAGATTATGCCGTTTCATATAGAAAGGGAGTATATAGATAATATTTCTTTCTTATTTTAAGCTGTAGTAATTATCTTTATATCTATCATTTCCGGTAAATTTGCTATTTCCTGAACTATATCAGATTACGTCATTAATTAGCATAATATCGTAAAATAATTTTTCAACTCAACTTTTTTAATACATCTTTTTTAATTCTGTATTGATTTTTATATATTTTTGAATTATTGCTGTTTGGACTATATGTATTAATAATATTCAAATTACTAATAAGTGCATTTTTCAAATCTTCTATAGCTCCGATTGCATATGCAGCAATAATACAATTTGTCAGCACAGCACCACCTAGAATTTCTAATGTGATTGCCTCACTTTCCATAACGTCTGCTTTAATTTGATTCCACAGATTATCTCTGCTTCCACCCTCGGTAATGGTAATTCTGTTTATTTCAATACCAGCATTTCGATAAGCATCCGTGATTTCCATATAATCATAGGCAATTGATTCAAGGACAGCTCTCCATAAAACAAACTGGTCGGTATCCAAAGTCATGTTCAGAAAACAACCTTTGACGTTTGAAAATTCCCCATAACCGCCAGTTAGGTACGGTAAAAAAATAACATCATTGCATCCCGGTTCAACTTTTTCTGCTCCTTCACTTAACAACTGATAATAGCTGTCATCATGAGTTTTTTGACAAATGTTATCCTTAAACCAGCGCAGTGCTAAACCTCCAGTCCTGACAAATCCCCAATAAAAATATGTATTTTCCAAGGTACCGCTGTTAAAAATCAGTCCACTCTCTTTTTTGCTTAGTTCCGGAATAATTCCATTAGTAGAAACACAGAACATAGCGCATGTTCCTGCAACATCCACAGCCTTATTTGCTTCAACAATTCCGCTTCCCAGTATGGACTGCATAGTGTCACCTGCACCAACAATATCCCAAGGTTTTAAAATTTTAGGCAAATAGCTTTTATCAATACCTAATATAGCGAGCTGTTCATCGGACCATTCCTTTTCGTATACACGATATCCAAGACCCCAACCTGACATTGCTCCCCAGTCAATAAAAGCATCACTACTTTTTAAGCCCGCAAGGCTTAGCAGAATATAAGGCGCATTATGAACAAATTTTTTGCCTCTTTCCTTAAACTCTTTGTTATTGGCGAGCATCCATCTTGCATGTAATGCGGGGAACATACAGCTGGGATCAGCATTCCCCGTTTCTTTTCCCCAAATATCCAGATCCATTTTTTTAAGATCTTCAGCATCACTCTGTGTTCTTGAATCTAAATAATTTATATAAGGTGTGATTGCCTTTCCACTCTCGTCTATACCGACAATTCCGCAGATAATTCCGTCACCCATAATTGCTTTAATTAAGCTAGGATCAATTCGCTGCTTCTTTAATTGCTGGATGCACTGTTTCATACCCAGCTTTGTAAGCGACAAATATTCATCAGCATCCATCTCAACCCATCCTGGATGTGGATATTTCAAGGTCGTCTGATTTGATGATTTCGCTATACATTTCATGTATTCATTGTATACAGCCACTTTTACGCTTTGAGTTCCTGCATCAAAACTAAGATAATATTGTTCCATAGTTTACATCTCCTTTAAAGTGTCTAAAACCTTTTTGCCATTAACATTTTTATAAATTTTCTTGATTCTTATAGTTTGCACAACCTGAACCAATACCTGAGCAAACTTATTTAATTTATTTAATCTTTGCATATAAGTCGGCATTCGTCAAGAGAAACGTAGTCATTGATATGACTACATTTATAGCTAAATAATTCTATTAAATTCAATGCCTAGTATAGATCAAATTAGTATACATATATAATCTAGTTAATTAGCAACTTGTTTGATATGAACTATCTTCTATTCATAAAAAAATCCTCGACTGTACTTTAATGTAGTATTGTCGAGGATAATCCAAATATTTATTTATTATTCTATATAGTATTTTTTAAGCTAAAATCAGATTGTGGTTTTATGTTCCGTCACACTGGTGTTTGAGGGGATTTTTAATTTAACTTGTTTGATTAATGGCCATTTGTCAAAGAAAGTGTTCAGATATAGATATGGCATCATAAATATAAATTGTCCAGCGATTATGCCCAGTGTAGCATAACCTAATCCCATATCATTACCTCCATATGGAAGCATTTTATAAACCTTCATCCATATTAATCCCATGATAGTTCCAACCACTACTACAATTGCAAGTCTTATTAAAAATCTTGCTCCTGAACTTTTAATCTTATCTTCTCCAGGATAATCGAAAAATTGGTGGTGCCATAAAAGGGCTGTAGTGATAATAGATAAAGCCAATGAAGTAATTACAAGATCTACAGGTTGTCCGTTAAGAAGATCTAAAGGTTCAAGAACTACTCTCAAAATACCTCTAATTGCTAATGCTCCTGCCCAAGAAATAGAGATACCAATTAAACCTTTCCATGGTTGCTTTTCTGTAAATAATTTATAAGGATACTGCTCTCCACCTATTCCAGGGAATAAAAAGAGGAATATAAAAATTTGGCAGAAGGCTAATACTGATGGCCAAGATCCCATAGGGGTAATAATTGCAACTTCTCCACCTAATTGAAATTTTAAGAAACTAGGAATAACCATTGCCATCCATACAAGTATTGCAATAACTGTTGTTGTCATCATAACACCAAATCCATCCCAAGGAGCATCTATTCTACCTGCAAAAGGCCATTTCCCGAATATTGATACAATTGGAATCTGACAAATAAGTACAGGCACTGCATAGAAGTTAGCTGCAGCCCATCCTTCTGTAGCAAGTAAAACTTGCTCCGCAGTCTGAGGCATGAACATAGTAGCTAAGTTAAATGGCTTCCACCATATTCCTAAAAAACCTATCATAACAAGCATAGCTAGTGCACCAAGTGAGAATGCTATAGCAGCATATCTTAGCCCAGCAATAGGTTGCTTTTTACCCTTTGCATATTTACCATAGTTACCAAATAAAAGAGTAAGCCATACCCAGGGATTGATAGACATCCAGAAGAAAGTTCCTTCTGTAACATCTTTAATATATTGGCTTGCTGCTGCTGCATCTACTTGTGCTAATCCTACACTAGCCAAATTACTTATAATACCTTTTACAATAAGTCCCCAGATAGGCCATCCTATACAAGCAATTAAAAAAGTTATAACTACTGCAATTCCTCCGCTAACCAGTGGATTCTTGAATCGTCTTTCTATATTAAATTCCATATAATAATCCCCCTTCATCTATTCCATAAATCCGTCTATTACATCTCCTTTTTATTCGTTAAACCAGACTACTTTTCAAATTTTCTAGGGCAGTCTGGTTTATGGTATATATATAACATCTATAGACATGATATATACATTTATTATTAAACTTCATTTTCTATATAAGCATATTATAATTCCATTTCCTTAACATCAGGAGCTATTATTAAATCAGCATCAGTGCACTTTATTACTTCATCAACAGTTAAACCTGGTGCCACTTCGATTAATACTAAGCCCTTATCTGTAACTTTCATAACCGCTTTATCTGTAATTATAATGTCAACACATTTTGCAGCGGATAAAGGTAATGTACATTTCTTTAGCACCTTTGAATTACCTTTTTTATCATTATGACTTAAAGCGGCTATTACACATTTTGCTCCTACTAAAAGGTCCATAGCACCTCCCATACCTGGTGCAAAGATTCCTGGTATCATCCAGTTAGCAATATTTCCTTCTTGGTCACACTCTAAAGCACCTAAGGCAGTTATGTCAACATGTCCTCCTCTTATTATTGCAAAGGAAAGATCCATTTCAAATGTTGATGCACCTGGCAATAAAGTAATAGGGGATCCACCAGAGTTTCCTAAATCCGGATCAGATTCTCCTATTTTAGGAGTTGGTCCAAAATTCAAAGCTCCATTTTCTGCTTGAAGTGTTACTTTCACTCCAGCTGGCAAATAGTTTGCAGCCATATTAGGTATTCCGAATCCTAAATTAGCAACCATCCCATCTTTAAATTCTTTTGCGATTCTTCTTGCAATTATTTCTCTACTATCCATCTTATTAACCCTCCCTATTTCATTTTTTTAGTTCTTATCCATAAATCTTCAAAATATTTTCCTCTAGCTTCTAAAGAATCACCTTTAACTATTATGTCTACTAATATACCCGGTGTTCCAACACTATCAGGTGCGATTTCACCTGCTTCAACAATTTCATCCACTTCAGCTATAACTAAATCAGCAGCAAGTGCCATAATTGTATTTGTTCCTTTAGTTGTACCTCTATATTGAATATTTCCAAGCTTGTCAGCTTTATAACCTTTGATTATGGCAACATCAGCTTTTATTGGTGGATAAACCAAATATTCTTTCCCGTCTATCACCATTTTTTCTCTACCTTCTTCAAGAACAGTTCCCACTCCTGTAGGTGTTACAACTGCACCAAGTCCAGCTCCACCAGCTCTTATGCATTCTACTACAGTTCCCATAGGTATAAATTCAACTTCTAATGTACCTGCATTGTATTGTTCTTGGATTTCAGGGCAAGTTCCAATATGTGCACCTACGAATTTTTTTATTTGTTTATTTGCTACAAGCTTACCAATATCGTGAGTTTCTCCTGGATGAGCTGATACAGCTTGAATAAGTGTAAGATCCTTAACACCAGTCTCTGCTAATGCATCTATGATCTTTAGCGGAGCACCTACACCTAAAAAACCTGCGGTCATAATTTTCATACCATCTTTAATATTTTCTACTGCTTCTTGTACTGTATTAATCTTTGCCATTTTTCTGTACACCTCCAAAAGTTTTTATAATATACTATTTAGTAATAAACATAATTTATATTCTTGAAATCTATCCTCCCTTCTTAAGAAATTTAATTCTGTTAATACTATTATTAAGCAATTTATATGCCAGCTTTATTATGTAGCGCGCAAGCATCCTATATAGAGAGTTTTGTATAAAAATACTTGCAAACATATAAAGTTAGAAACTGTTCTAATTTTAGGAAAAATGTGTTGATTTTGGGAACGTATACAAACACATCTACAATAAGTATCATAATTTTATTAACGCCTCAAAAATAAAATAGCCCACACTTTAAAATAAAGTGTGGGCTATTTATCTAACTTATCTTATTTATAATAATAATTGCTGCTAATTAAGTATGTTTATGTTTACTTTCTCACAAGGCTATATGTCATATTTTTTCATTTTATAGTACAAATTACTTCTTGATATACCCAGTTCTTTTGCTGCTTTTATTTTATTTCCTTTGTGCTTGTCTATAGTTTCTATTATCTTTTCCCTTTCTATATTGTCAGTGTTAGCCCTTAGCTCCGTCATATCGTTTTCCATTTTATCGTGCTCTCTATTAGTATCTATATAATCTTTAATTAACTCCCCTGTTATAACTCCATCAGAAAAGCTAATAGCCATTTCTAACATATTTACCAATTCCCGTACATTCCCTGGCCAATCATATTCTATTAATAGTTTCATAAAACTCTTCTCTACACGGGGTTTGTCTAATTCTGATTCTCTTGATAATTTATCTATAAAATGTTCTACTAACATATGCATATCTTCTTTTCTTTCTCTTAACGGTGGCACTTTAATAGGAATAACATGTAACCTATAAAAAAGGTCTTTTCTAAATTTGTTTTCACTTACCATTCTCGGCAAATCCGCATGGGTAGCTGAAATTATCCTCACATCTATTGATATTGGATTAGATCCACCTATTCTTTCAATTTCCTTTTCTTGAAGTACTCTTAATATTTTAGCTTGCAGTTGAAGAGGCATATCTCCTATTTCATCTAAAAATATAGTTCCATTATTGGCTTGAAAAAACTTACCAGAGCTTCCACCTTTAATAGCGCCAGTAAAAGAACCTTCTTCATACCCAAATAGTTCTGATTCTAAAAGGTTATCTGGTATAGCCGCACAATTTATACGAACAAAGGGTTGATGTCGTCTTTTACTAAGACTTGTAATAGCATGAGCTACTAATTCTTTACCCGTTCCAGTTTCTCCCATAATTAATATTGTTGCTTTAGTCTTTGCTGCTGCTAAAATTTGCTTTTTTAGCAGTAGTGTTGGTTTACTCTCTCCTATAAAATCACCAATAGAGTATTTAGTAGAATATTTACTGTTACTTTTATTAGTTAAATAATTCTTCTCGTTGCTTAACGATAACTTATCTATATTTTTTATTAAAGAGTACAGATTTATATAGCCCACAGCCCTATCTTCTTTATCTATAACCGGGATTATATTAGTTTGGATTTCTATCCTTTTTAATTCAAAAGCATCCTCATATTCTCCAATGGATTTAATTCCTTTTACTATCTTGAAAATTGTTTCTTCACTTTCCATTTCATAGTTTGATATATAGGGTAGTATATCCCGGAATTCTACTATTCCCTTATATCTATCATTCTTATCTGTAATTATCATAAAATTTATTTCTTTATCTCTAATTGTGTTTACAATTTGCCCAATAGTATCCTCAAGAAAACAGGTATGAAAGTCCTTATTCATTATTTGGTTTATCTTCAAAGTAATCATCTCCTTGATTCATACTTCCTTTATCTTTTATCTTGTATTTTGAAAATATTAATATGGCTATCTAAATCTAGAGCAATTCGATCTAACTTATTACCCGATGAGGATATATTATCCAATAACATATTCAACTTTTCAACTTCTATTTTTAAATTATCTACTCTATTCTCAAAGGAAGTGCCTTCTACTGAGAGAGTTTCATTTTCATCATTGCATTTGTTTAAATTTAATATCACATCTTCTAAATCATTAAGTTCTAACTTAATATTATCTAAATTTTCGTACTTTTTATCCACTATTACTTCTTCTATATCCATTCTCAAACCATTTATTATTTGCATAAAATCATCACTGTACTCTCTTTCTTCATAGATTTTATCAACATTATCCGTTTTTTCTGTAACATATATTCTAGATTTATCAATACTATCCACTCCATTTTCAATTCCTTTTAAAGCATCCTTAGATTTACTAATGTCTGATTTTAACCTATTAGAAGCTTCCTTTAGATTAATAGCGTTATATAGTATCTTGCCTATCAAAATAGAAATATTACTTAACATAGTATTAAAGGTTCTATTTAGTGTTCCAAACTCATCATTATTAACATAATTCAATTTTTGCGAAAAATCTCCATCTTGGATTTCCTCCATAACTCCCATAAGNTTTTTAATATGTCTAGAGAAAGATTTTGACAATAAATAAGATATAAAAAGCGATAAAATAGTTACAATAATTAATGCTACCAGAATTAATTTATATAGTTTTCTGCTAGTGCTGAAAATTTCTGATTTATTGCCGCCTGTGACTATGTACCAATCCCAAGGCTCGTAGTATGTGTAGGTTGCTATCTTATTTTCATTATTAAATGTATATTCTATGGTTCCTTCCTTGTTTTTTATAACTTCTTTTATCCATGGATAATCCTCCATATCTTTTCCATTCATATATGGATGAATTATAGCATTTTTATTAGAATCAAATACAAATACATATCCAGACTCTCCAATAGCTATTCTTTTTATTGCACTAATCATCTCATATTCTTGTTCTCTTCTTCCAAGTACAAATGCTCCTATAATTTCCCCAGAATTATTTAATATAGGTCTATAAATAGTAGCATGCCATATACCTTCAACACTAGCTCTTCCAATGTACTGCTGTCCCCTTATTATCCTATTATATACTTGTCCAGAATTTATCAAGGTACCCATTATCCTTGCTCCGTCCGGCTGTCTTACACTTGTACTTACCCTTACAAATTCATTTTTATCTAGCATAAAAATCGTAGTTTCTAAATTTTCTTTCTCAAGGGTTTGGTCTACTAAGCTATAATCATTAGTTAACTTTTGATTTCCTATGTACCAAGTCGGAATACGATGCCCCGCAATATCTAACATATGATCATAGTCAAATCTACTTTCCCCTAATGTTTCTAACTTATAACTAAATGAAGATGCTGAACTTTCAAGCCAAAGGGAGGTTACCTTCTGTTGAGTATCTACCATGTTTTTAATTCCAGTATTTACACTCGTTATTTTCTCCTCAGTCTGTTTCGATATTTCTTTAGAAATAAAATAATAACTGACTCCCCCTATTACTAATAATGGTATTACAGATACAACAATAAACCATTTAAATAAACGCAATCTTATAGTTTGACGCATACCTTTTCTCCCCTTTCTGACGTTATATCACTAGTAACTTCTTCTTAAAATTTATTATTATAACTGATTTCGCATATATAAATCAAATTTTCCCATAATTGTTCATTTATTAATGAAATTGTATAGATTCGCTCCGTAAACGCTTTTACTTGCAATTTTTCTATATGAAATAAACCTTTTTATTAATTTATCCTGTTTTTTCAAACTCTTCCCTAATATTATTAATAGGCTTTGAATATGCTGTTCTAATCCATTCCATAAATTTAATCGTCCTCCTTGTAATGTAAATATTTAAAATTTGGTCATCTATTTGTTTGTATAACCTTAATTTGCTTTCAACAAAAGTTTTACATAACGATAGCAGTAAAAACTGATACAGTATCCCCCACATACTTATTCTAGTAAAGATCAAATCATCTGCCATTACCTTTGATTATCACACTTGTCTCTTTTGGATTATTTAAGTCTTTAAAACTATAATTCTACATTGTTTTCCAATTACCTCTATATAGAGCAACATTTTTAGCAAACAGAACTTGTCCACTTCGTTACCAATTTCTGTAACGGGGTCTGACCCCGTGGAATAAACTGTAAACAGTTTATTCTTGCTACTCATCAGCTAACTTTTGAATACTATCCAAATTAATTTCATTATCATCAATCATATTTCTTATAATTTTACACTTATTGCAATCTTTGTTTAAAATATTCATTCCTTATCCTCCCTTTCTATAACGTTACATTTCTACATTAATTTCCAAATACCTTTATATAGATTACTCTTCTTGACAATAAATGTTGAAAATTTAGAGAAGCTTCAATCACAATAAATATTTTAAAATCGGTTTCTTTAATTTACAATTAATCTTTAGTTTTGTCACTACAATGACACAAAAAATTGTTATTATAAGTACATAGAAAGCAATTGATTTTTTTTAATTAAA
>JGI24143J45723_1001503_pt1 | contig 11057 bp, 9 predicted proteins | sample BarGraIncu00432A_FD_45723 | JGI IMG/M metagenome (IMG submission 45723)
GACCTTGATTACCAGCTACTAGTTCTAACATAGTATTCCCTTGATCTGACGCTCCTAGTACCCGATAAGAATTCCCCTCACCCTGTAGCATAAGTTTATTAGGTATATCCCATTGTTGGTCTCCATGAGCAGTAATAGCTGTCAATCCAGCGATGGGTGCTGGTGACTTGGTAGCGCAACCACTCAGCGTAAGGGTCATTACCAGTAGTAACAGTATAATTTTATGTATCATTTCATCCTACCCTTTTCTATGTATTGAGTAAAAATAATAAATGCGGTAACGTACCNTTTTAAAATAAAACCTTTTGAAACACGAAGACGCGAAGAATATGAAGAAGACGAAGAAAACATAAGACCACAACCTGTTATCTTCACACCTTCGCGTCTTCGCGTTTCAGAGTTTTTTATTATGACCTATAACCACATTGACATATTTGAAAGGGAACTGCCAATGAAAGTTACACCAATAACACCTAGAATGGCGACAACTAGTAGTGGCATAATGACCACCAGCAGGGCTTTAGATGTTGATACTAAATATACTTCTTTAATTGCCACTACATCTAGGGATAAAGACCATAACATGATAAGCAGCACCGATACCGTCATGAGCACTGGCTTACTACTTGCTGGCATCAATGCTATAAGTGCCCACAGGGGCACAATAAAGATGCGGGGAGCATGAGCAAACCCAAGGGCCGTAAATAGTCCTACAACTGTACCCATACCGCCAAGAAACTCGGCAATTAAATGCCAAATCGCTGCTCCCATAATCCACAATACTATACTGCCAAGTATCTTAAATACAATCATCACATTAATCATTGCTGACATTCCTGTCGATTTAAGACCAAAATACAAGGCCATAATGGGTAGTAACACGCTCAGGGAGAAAACAATAAGGGCTTGCCCCACATTTTTTTGTTCGGCGACATTCCTCATTCCCATTCCAGGTTGAAACAATACATCATATAGCATCTCAAGTAAACTCCCCATTTACCTCACCTGCCATTGATCTGTTGACATTTCGATGGTCCCACCACTACTCAGGGCATTTTTGGCCTGATTTAATATTACTTTTTCCAGCAAAGACCCCACTTGTTCATTTGCACCAAACAACATATTCCAAGGAGATTGCTTGCCATATTCCTTAATTTCTGGTTTACCAGCAATGCCAGCTAATTCTGCCGCTCCATCAATAGCATCATACATATTACCCAATTCGTCTACTAAACCCAATTGCTTGGCCTGATTTCCTGTGTAAATTCGCCCGTCAGCCAACTTACGAACCGCTGATTCATCCATGTGACGGCCTTCAGCCACAACTCCCACAAACTGGTTATAGATATCATCCACCATTACCTGAATGATAACCCTTTCTTCGTTGGTCATGGCGCGCTCAGGGGACAGAATATCTTTATGGGGTCCACTTTTAATTTTTTCTTGGTAAACGCCAACTTTTTTATATAACTCTTCCCAATTTGCATAGGGTACATATACCCCAATACTACCAGTCATCGTAGTGGAATTGGCATATATTTTGTCAGTGCAAGCTGCCAGCCAGTAGCCACCAGAAGCCGCCACATCCCCCATAGAAGTGACTACGACTTTGCCTTTAGCTCGCATCTTTTTGATTTCCTCACCAACCTCTTGTGAAGCTGACGCACTACCACCTGGGCTGTTAATTCTGAGAACGACAGCTTTAACCGACTCATCGTCTCTAGCCTCATGAAGTTGCTTAATTACCTGGTCAGTGCCACCTTGCTCAACAAATACATTACTTTGTCCCCGCCCACCCACGATGACACCTTCCACATAAATAATAGCAATTTTCTCAGATTGGCTTGGTCTTTTGCTATGACTACTGCGAAAAGCAAGGCCTCCCAAGGAAAAAGCAATTACTATGATGATCAGAATAACAACCGTTTTTTTATGCATATGTATCCTCCTTCTTTTATTAAGAAAAAAAGCAACTGCGGTCGATAGTCCACAGTTGCTTTTATTATGTGTTAGGTCATCAAAAATTATAAATTAACCACCAAGACACAATGCCGCTCTCGCGTCATACAAAGGAACATCAATCTATAGTGTACTTTCACAATCAGGAAAGTATAACACTTTCCAATTGCGAGTCAGAGCAACTATGGCTTGTCCCAAGGCAAGTTTTCTCATTGTCTTAGCGGTTCAAATTGATTTTTCTGCATTCTCTGCGCCGCTACTGTGCTATCTTTTCGCCTAAGACTTGATGCAAGCCAAGTTTTCCTTATTGTTCACAGCAGCTTTGATAAAGTCTCTGAATAAGGGATGTGGCTTGGTTGGCCGGGATTTGAACTCTGGGTGAAATTGAGTCCCCACAAACCAGGGATGATCTTTAAGTTCCACAACTTCAACTAAACTACCCTTGGGCAGAATACCTCCGATAACCAAGCCCTCAGCGGTTAATTGTTCACGATAAAAATTATTAAACTCCCAACGATGACGATGGCGTTCATAAACAATTTCATCTTGATAAGCCTCGTATGTCAAAGTGCCTTCAGTGACTTTACACGGATACACACCAAGGCGCATCGTGCCACCTTTATCTTCTACTGCGACTTGCTCTAACATGAGATCAATCACCGGATAAAGCGTCTCAGGATTAAACTCTGTGCTATTCGCCCCTGATAGTTTGCATACATTCCGCGCAAACTCGATCACCGCACACTGCATGCCTAAACACAAACCGAAGAAAGGCACTTTATTTTCCCGGGCATATTGAATGGTTTTAATCTTACCTTCCACGCCACGGTCACCAAAGCCACCTGGTACCAAAATACCATCAACATCATCAAAACAGGCGGCAAGATCAAAATCAGTTGCTTCAACATCTTCCGCATCAACCCACTTAATTTGAATGGCAGTATCATTTGCAATCCCAGCATGTTTGAGTGCTTCGGATACGCTCAAATAAGCATCAGGCAGTGCCACATATTTACCGACAATAGCAATNNTCACATTTTTAGACGGATTAATAATTTTTCCTAACATTTCTTTCCATTTCATCATATCAGCTTCGGGAGCGCTCATATTAAGCTTTTTTAAGACAATATTATCAAGATTTTGTTCTTGTAACATTAAAGGCACTTCATAAATGCTATCCACCGTTTTGTTTTGAATCACAGCATCTCCATCAATATCACAGAACAGGGCTAATTTATCCCTCATGTCCGGAGAAATATCATGTTCAGTACGGCAAACAATAATATCCGGGGTAATACCAATGGCTCTAAGTTCTTTCACACTGTGCTGGGTTGGTTTCGTCTTGAGCTCGGCTGCCGCAGAAATATAAGGCAACAGTGTCACATGAAGATACAGTACGCTATCACGGCCCACTTCTTTTTTAACTTGGCGGATAGCTTCCAAGAACGGCAGGCTTTCAATATCACCGACAGTGCCACCTATCTCAGTAATAACAATATCGGCATTTTCTTCTTTGCCCACGCGGTAAACCCGTTCTTTAATTTCATTGGTAATATGAGGAATAACTTGGACAGTTCTGCCTAGATAATCGCCTTTACGTTCTTTGTTAATCACCGACAAATAGATTGTGCCTGCTGTAACATTGGAACTTTTGCTCAAATTTATATCAATAAATCGCTCATAATGTCCCAAATCCAAATCAGTTTCCGCACCATCTTCAGTGACAAATACTTCACCATGCTGGTATGGACTCATAGTACCAGGATCAATGTTTATGTATGGATCAAATTTTTGAATGGTCACTTTAAGTCCGCGATTTTTTAACAGACGTCCTAGTGAAGCAGCAGTAATCCCTTTTCCAAGTGAAGATACAACGCCCCCTGTAACGAAAATATATTTAGTCATAATATTAGTTCCTCCTAAAAATGCCTCTAAGGGTTTAATTATTATATAAACTGTTGCATAAACATCATCTGTGTTATTGCTTTTGGAATTGTACCGTTGAAAGGATGTTGCATCGCTCTGCTAAGGTCGCGACTAATGATGTTAGCATTCACATACTAACTAAGCGACTTACACAAATCTTTTAGCAAAGATTTGGTACGCTGCTTATGTTGCGTTGCTTCAGTACGACAACTATTTTATCCTTTACTCTCTTGGGGTGTCAAGGAATTATTCCTTTTCTCCAGGCCCAACATGAGCCTCGACATATTCCTGCTGTATTTCTTCAAAAAGTTTGTTCCTACGAACAGTGGATGAAGTTTTCACGTTCTCATCTTTATCAGCCGACGAACGTCCACTTAGTTGCTGAGGTGACCATTCCACAATTCCCCACATACCTTTACCCATATGTACAAATCTACTATCCAAATTTATTTGTGTATGCACTTCAGCGATAGCATGAGGTAAGGAATGAATGATCCGGCCTTTCATTTCTAATGCCTCTGTAATTAAATTTCTAAAATACATAGGCTTACCTACCTTTTGCAAAATCCTATAGGCGAATTCCACTTCTGAAACTTGCTTTATTATTTCTGCCATTATAATTATACCCTCCACACTTAAAATTTAACAACGCCACTTTTGTTGGTAACATTCACCATCTATGTGAATATTCCTTTTTCAAAAAAATCTTTACATTTTATCTGGTGCATTAATTCCTAAAACACCTAATGCATGGCGAATTGTTGACTGTACAGCCGCAGCCAAAGCCATGCGTGCTTGCTGTAAATCATGATCAACGCCATTAATATGACATTGGCTATAAAATGTATGGAACAGACCTGCTAAGTCAAGGACATAACGAGCAATTCGATGAGGCGCACGTTCTCTAGCAGCATCTGAAATTTCCTCTTGATATTCACCCATTTTTTTTATTAAATCGATTTCATATTCGCTGGTCAGCAAACATAATTTAGTATTATCAATATCATTAAGGGTAATACCCCCTTCAGCTAGTTGCCTGAAAATGCTAGCAATTCGTGCATGAGCATACTGAATATAATACACCGGGTTTTCACTTGATCTTGATTTAGCCAAATCAAGATCAAAATCTAACTGACTATCAAGGGAACGCATAATAAAGAAAAATCGAGCGGCATCTGTGCCAACTTCTTCTATGAGTTCAGTTAACGTTACACTCTGCCCCGTACGTTTGGACATTTTTACGAGTTCCCCGTTTCTAAACAAACTAACCATTTGCACAATTAAAACTTCTAATTGTTCAGGGCGATACCCTAGGCAAGTAATCGCCGCTTTCACCCGACAAATATAGCCGTGATGATCAGCGCCCCAAATATTAATCAGCTTATCAAAGCCACGTTCCAATTTATTGCGATGATAAGCAATATCTGCCGCCAAGTATGTAGGTATCCCATTTTCTCGAATAACGACCCGATCTTTATCATCACCATAGGCTGTGGATTTGAGCCATAGGGCACCATCTTTCTCATAGATAGAGCCATTATCCTGTAATAACTGACAAGTCTCATTAAGAGCATTACTATCATGGAGGGTGCACTCACTAAACCAGACATCAAAGTGTACATTAAAGGCTTCCATATCAGCTTTTAATGCCGCTAGTTTTTCATGAAGAGCAATGTCTTTAAATCGTAATAATCGTTCTTCCACTGTAGCGGCCAGATGTTTATCGCCATCTCTATCAATAATACCCTGAGCCGTCGCAACAATATCTTGCCCGTGGTAGCCATCTGTGGGAAATTCTACTGGCTGCCCTAATAGTTCCTGGTAACGAGCATTGACTGATGCCGCCAAATTATCAATTTGGTTGCCAGCATCATTAATATAATATTCACTTGCTACATTATAACCTGCAGCTTTTAATAAGTTAACCANGGAACTACCAACTGCAGCGCCACGACCATGACCTACATGTAGCGGGCCTGTAGGATTGGCACTAACAAATTCCACCTGCACACGTTCTCCCGCTCCTGATAGACTATTACCGTAAGCTTCACCTTGTGATAAAATATCTGCTAGCATTGTATACAACCAATCTGATTTTAAATAGAAATTAATAAACCCAGGACCTGCAATGATTGTTTTTGCAAGCCATGTCTCCTGTAATCGCTGTACAATAGCCTCTGCGATTACTTTAGGATTCGTTTTAGCGGCTTTGGCGGCCTGCATGGCAAAATTAGTCGCAAAATCTCCAAATTCCTTCTTGGGTGGTACTTCCAGTATGATTTTTGGCAACTCATCAGCGCTAAATACGCCATCCGTCATTGCTTGACGTGTGGCCTTATAAATTGCCTTTTCCAATAACTCTTTAATATCCACTATCATTTTCCTCCCGTACACTGATCAATAAGGTGTTGGTACTTTGCCACTGTCCGTTTATCTCCAGTTCATAACGAATGTGGATACTCTTTGCTGGACTATCCAAAGCTAGATCTATATTCTGGGTCAATATTCCCATCTCCATTTTGACATAGGGAGTTACATAAGTACTATGACTTTTTGTACCTAATCGAAACTCCTGCTGGTGCGTAACGCTCCCCACTCTTACCAGTACTACACACTGATCATACACTTTTAGCATGGTCTTAGTACCTTCAAGGCCAGATACTTCACTATCATTATATATGATATACTGTGTCCCTTTTTTTTCATAATAGTGCCCCGTAGTGATGAGTTCTATACGAGTTTCTTCCCCTTGAGCATCACGCTGAGTGCCGACTATTGTCACTACTACATTAATCATACTATTATCTCCCTGTAAACCTAAAATATATTATAACGTACTCCGCAACTTTTGTAACGTAAAATTGAAAATAAAATACCCCCTCATGAGAGAAGGTATTTTATGGAGACATTTTTTTCAACAAATTTATAATATTAAATGGCTTAGAACAGAGGTAGCGTCGCCGTCTCTCTTTTTTACAAAGAAACAAGCGACGCCTATATGGATGAGGTGTCATATGACTACCTCTCCACACTTAGTATATTCATATTGTCTAAAAATATTACATATCTTTATGTTTTTTATTACATTAATTAACTTTTTTGTGCATATAATACATCCATTATTCCCACAACTTTTTTATTTCTACACCTTTGTAGTAATTTTTAATAATATCGTCTGCTTTTAAACCATCTTGAGCGAATGTATAAGCACCCCATTGACATAACCCCACACCATTACCCCAACCCATTCCACTAAAGATAAAATTTTTTCCATCATAACTCATGTCGGTAATTAACGTGGATTTTAGACGATCATAGCCCACTGCTTTTCTGAAATCAGAACCATACACTTTCTTATTGCCAGCACCAATATAGAGTATGCGCCCTGATGGGCCTTTCTCCAAAATAGATATATCAGCAGGGTTGCCCGTATAACCTATAGCAGTAGCCACTTCTGCAGCAGGTATTTTGACAGTCCATGATTGTATTTTTGCGGGCGCATACTTAAAACAATTATCTGTTACTGGTTGAAAATAAGGAGTTGGCGTCTCAATTTCAGTTGGGAAGCTCTCTTCCCTCGTAGAGCCTATCTGCCCATTACATGAACTGTAAATAGCATTGACCAAACCGCCAGCATATAACAGCACCTGCCCTCTTGTACTGCGCACTGCCGCCCGGACATTGTCATTCACTCTTTCTGGTGCAAAAGCCTGTAATTCTTCCTTAGAAGTGCTCACATCAGCATTATGCAACCGCTTGATAGTACCAGCCTCAACCGCATTAATTGTAAGTGTCCTAGAAGCAATGGCCTGGGCAGCTAATGCTTCAATTGGCCAGTCTGGTTCCATCTCCCTAGCGATAACGCCTTCTAAGTATTTTTCCAGTGGCATTTTTTCCACATAGCCTTTGTCTGCCATCCATACACTAATTGTGGGTTCACTGTTATATTTGCTAACATCAAAAGTAGGGACCCCTGGTATGGGTTGAACAGATTCTGGGGTCGGAGCTTGTCTAGTAGGAGCTGGCAGGGGAATGTCAGGCATAGGTTTTTCGGCAGGTGGGCGCAACAGTGTATACGCGCCTGCAACAAAAAGCATAATAACGATAGCGATCATTGGAATATTGTATCTATTTTTCATTTACTCCACCTCAAGATTAGTATGGAGCAATCTATTTATCACTATACATAGCTTTTAGAACTAAACAGAAAGATTAAAATGAATAACTGAAGAAAAATATTGCGTGTTTTGTAAACCGCAGAGGCGCAGAGGGCGCAGAGAAAATCATTGAACCACCAAGGCGCAAAGGACACCATAGAACGACACATGACTACGTTCCCTTTGTGTGACGCGCTAGCGTCATTGTGTCTTGGTGGTTCGTAATTTTTTCCCAATTCACCAAAAAACCTCAGCCCGTATGAAGGCTGAGGGTTTTGTAGCTTCTATTTCCCTACATATGGAATTACTAGTGGCCCTAATGGTAAAATCGCAACACTCGCATCAGGTCCATATTTATCCATTAGTTGTTTCAGAGTTTCTTCCACGTTATCAATAGGATTGACCATACAATCGATTACTTCTTGCTTTTCTAATAATGAATACAAATAGATATCAGACTTTACCCGGAGCATGGCTAATGTTTGGGCTTCCCATTGGTCAAACATGGAGAAGGACGGATCATTAATCATATCCAATAGTTCTTGAGGTGTTTTACGCATTTTCATAATAGGACCAAAATTGCCATGACTAGGTAGACCATCACAGCATTCGGAAACACTAATTACACTGCCACCCTGTTTCACGACTTGTGCTCCTGCACTCATCCCTTTAACTGTTTGATAAAGATTTTGGTCTAAAGGATAACCTGAATTGGTCGTAATTACAATATCAAAGGGTTTCTCAACAGCAGCCATAGCATGTTTTTTTACAAACTCACACCCGACGCGATGAGCCTTAATAACATCACCAGCAAATACATTCGTAATTTCTTTCTCACCATTCAATGTCACATTCAGCATAAACTCTGGTTTAACCATTAAGCAATTCTGCGTGGCCGCATCTTGCACACCATTGCCGTCAATAACACCCCATGTACTTTTGGGATTACCAATCATCTCTGCATTGTGAAAATCTTGAATGGTCTTAATACCCGCAATTCCAGGATTAATACCTTTAGGGCCTCCGGAGAAGCCTGCAAAAAAATGAGGTTCAATAAATCCAGTTACAATTCTAAAATCAGCTTCCACATATGTTTTATTCAAATATACATTTGACCCATAGCTATTACGGCCAACATGGACTAACTTGCTATCATCAAAAGCATCATGATTGATAACCTTAATTGTGTCAACAACTTCCTGCCCCAGCATTTGGACCAGTTCTTCTTTCGTATTGGGGCGATGGCTACCTAAGCCATTGATGACTACAAAATTTTCTTTAGGAACATGTGATAATTCGGCAATCAGCCATGGAACTAACTTTTCACTAGGAGTCGGGCGTGTGATATCAGCAATTACAATGGCGACAATATCTGTTGACTTCACCATTTCTTTTAATGGCGGAGTACCAATTGGTTGACGTAGGGCAGCAAGCACCGCACTTTTTTCATCTGCCAAACCAGGCAAATGACGTGGTTCAATCACGACTGCCTTATCAGGAACCTGAATAATAAGATCATTTTTACCATATGCCAATTTAACTTCTTTCATATCCTTTTTCCTCCTATTTGTTTCACGCATTACTACTGTAACATTTCACCAAAAATCCTACAGTTCCTGCTTGTCAAACCTACAAACCCAGTTTGAAATTCCTGAAAATCAGTTTTTTGCAATTATTCTGCTATACATATTACTATTATTACAGATTACTCATTAAACATGCATAAGAAAAACGCTGTGGTGTCCTTTAAAAGTCCCTCTCTGCGTCCTCTGCGCCTCTGCGGTTAAAAACAGTCCTAAAGATAGGAACGATTTACCGCAGAGGCGCAGAGAACGCAGAGAAAAAATATTGAACCACCAAGGCATAAAGAAAACTTGGCTTGCGACAAGCCATAGTTGCCCTTACTTGAAATCGGAAAGTGATATACTTTCCGATTGCGCAAAGGACACCATAGAACGACACATGACTACGTTCCCTTTGTGTGACGCGCTAGCGTCATTGTGTCTTGGCGGTTCATAAAAATTATTAATCCTAATGGTATAAAAAAGACTTGGCAGTTATGCCAAGTCCTCGGTACTACTATTTTATTGACACAATATACTTTTCCACCATCTTAACTGGATGATAGGATTCTTTTGCTTTTCGTAAGCCTTCAATACCCATATCTTCTTCACGATTAATGAACTCAATATGTTGAAAATTGTGTGCACAAAATTCTTGATTGATGACCCCATAAACGCCTCTATATTCTAACAAGGCTTTTTCTACATGAATAACAGCGGTATCATCATTACTGACCTCTCCGTAGGTAAAGCCCACCATTTTGCCATCAATAAAAATGGTGGCGCCTTGAAAACCAAGTACAGTAAAGTTATTCATTGCTTCAACAATTGCCTTGCGCTCACAATCCACACTATCGCCTTTCACGCAACCGCGCTCATCACACCACTCTTCCATGAAGGCAATACACTGATCCGTCATGTCAGCAGTCAAAGGNACATATTGATAATTACTNTATTTTTTCTTGAAACTATTGTTATGATTTTTTTTAGTATGATATTTTCGTCCCTTTAGTTCAATCAAATCTTTCGATAGATATACGTAATCAGAATTATCCCGATCTGCACTATACTTAAAATAGCCTGGTCTTATTTTTTCCAGCATCTCAACCATGGATGTTTCCACACCCTGCAAATTAAAAGGGAAATCCTGTTGTTTTGCGTGATCCATCATTTTAGCTAATACCTCATTTAGCCCTTGCTCAGGACCAAATGGATACAAAAAGAAGGTTTCCCCTTCCCATACTGCCTTAACACATAAGAATTCTTCTTCAACCGCCCACTGTATCTTATAAGCTTTGCGCCACATGAACAAATTAGTGAAATTATGATGGGCATTTTCATAACGCCGTGCATGTAAAAACCTATCAAATAGTGGTTTATCCTCAAGAGTAAGATATTGAAACTTAATGGTAAAACCTCCTCAAACTGAACTATGTTATCCATTATACATGAT
>JGI24143J45723_1001507_pt1 | contig 11043 bp, 13 predicted proteins | sample BarGraIncu00432A_FD_45723 | JGI IMG/M metagenome (IMG submission 45723)
CGCGAGGAAGGTCAAGCTGCGTTTTATTGCCCACCCCTCGAAAGTGCAAAATCAGCCCGGATAACTTTGTGGTGTAACGTAAATCGTAGCGGGATTAGGGTGCAGCGAATCGGTTTGGGATTCACATATACTCTCAGTCAATTTGGTCTGAAAGTGAAATAAATTGTCGATGCGCTGCAATCCTTCGAGCGCCCCGCAGCTCATCGACAGGTGCGGTGATCTGATCCTCGGTTCGCGGGGGTTGATGCGGATAACAGTGGCGTGCTTGAGTTTGCGCCCAAGGCGCTCCGATATGGTCCTGATGGTAGAAATCGCCGTCCCTGCCCCTATCTCGATGACTGCTATTTTGCGAGCGGCATTTGCCTTTAGAAAGCGGTCAAAGGCATTGCTCTGAGCTATAACCCTCCCCTGCAGCCAGGAATTGTCACCAAACATGAGGATATTCGGGCGGCAGACCCTGCCGCATACGGGGCAGAGGGGGAGTTGGTCGCAAGCCCGCATAGTAGTCTCGTCAATCTGGAATACCTCCTCGTTGCGCCAGATCCTGTCGTTGCAGCGCGCCTGACACTGCAACCAGTGAATGGAACCGTGCACCTCGTGGATTCGCTCCTCTTCATACCCAGCTTTCTGGAACTGTCCGTCAACATTGGAGGTGACCACAAAGTACTCGGCGCTGTTCATCGCTATCCATTTTTTGATAATGTGGAACCCATCGTGGGGGATAGTGTCCCGATACAGATTGGTACGGTGCCCGTAAAAGCCCCAAGCAAAGTGGGGATCATCTGCGAAATGCCGTGGGGTTGCGCACTCGGCAAAGGAGAGCCCCAGCCGGTTGTAGGCAGGGTATGCCTTCCAGAAGCCGTGATCTCCGCGAAAGTCCGGCAGTCCGGAATCCACCCCCATCCCCGCCCCAGCGGTAATGATAAACACTTCCGATTCCCTGATTAACTTTGCGGCACGTTCACGCATATCGGTTCTCCGCTGTCGCCTTTACTCCAGGTAGAATTTGTTACACCTCGCACAGCGGTAGTGCTCATCTTCCGCAATTTCAATAGCCTGGCTGTCGAGGTCAAACTGGCCAATGACGTTGTGGAGATCGTCCGGCGTCAGACATGGGTCGGCATAGATGGTAAAGGTTCGGCTTGTTGGAAAGCAGACTACCCGGCCACGAGGATAATAGTCGTAGGCATGCGCCTTAAACCGGCGCTCGGTAGGGGTTAACGGATCACGGCTTTCGTGGAATTCATAATGCCCACCGTGCTGAATGGCGTCCCCATATGGTTCACTTTGCGCAACCGGCATGGCGTCAATCAGGAAGTCGTTTTCGATCTTGAAGAAGATGCCGACTTTTGCGGTTTTTTCCATTTTATAGAGTGCCTCTACGACGTATTTCCTAGGATAGTTAAACCAAGAAACAGGATTCGATCCCAAGCCCGGCAGTGTATTCGTTGATAATCTCTTTTAGACATCTGAAATCTTCAGTGTGGACTACATCAATTTTAAAGAAAATAGCAGTATTACGGTTCTTTTTCAATTTTATTATATCTGTATGTTTGAACCCTTGATTCTCAGATGCTTTTTTGAACCTCATAAAAATGTCATCGACGTGAGGATTACCTTTTATATTGTTTTCCAGATAACATCCACACCTAAGTGTCATATTGCTTTCCAGTCTGAGGAAAATATGCTTCATGTCAATACAAGGCGCAAAAACCAAATAAGGGCTCCCAAAACTGGTTCCATTTTCCAAAAAACCAATACGGTTAGTCAAATGGACCCTGTTTAGTCTAGGGTCTTGTGATTCTTTGTTGTCAAGACAACTTCCAAATAACTCATAAAATAATTTGTAATAACCAGAGTGGTCGTGTTCATATTTATCAAGATTGGTAGAGAACTTAGTTTCATATTTAACTGTAGATTCGGCATAGTTTTTTAATATCTCGCTCTGGGTTTCAGTGTACTTGCTGAAAAAATCATGGATATCTTTATGACCGAATTTTAAAAACCCAGTTTGTGCTTTATCTTTTCCTAAAATTAGCGGTGCATCTAGATCAAATTTGCTTTTATAATATACCTTTATGTTGGATGTGATGTTTTCTCCAAACCGTTTATCTATAACAGCAGAATAATCTACCAACTGATTGGTGCCAGAAAATCCTGAATTAACTTTGTTCTCAATAAAAAGATACATATCCTTGCCGTCAGCTTTAATATGCAGGCATATGTCAATTTTTAAATTTTTCTTTCCATGTACAAGTTTAAAGTCTTTGGTTATATCTATAAAAATAATTTCTTTGTTGTCGATGTTGACCTTTGACAACGAACAAAAAGTATTAAGAAGATCTCTTGCGGCTGTTTTTTTGTCGCTGCCTAGACAATCTTTGTCTAAATGGCTAAATAACCAACATAAAAATGCAGTTGAAGCGAGTTCTTTATCCGCGTAATCAAAAATATTTGTTGATTTCATTTTGCCCCCTTTAATTAAATATATTACGCAGAACACTACTACGGACAATTTGAAGACGCAAGACTATTTATCAGCAACCCTCCCACGACCCCTGCCAGTATGCCATCAACTTTGAGCAGGGAGGTTGTATCCTGCTCCATGCCGTCAGCTTTATTCCGATTCATTTCGTAGTGGGGTGATTTTGTATGATCCTTCGAGGCCAAACTGCCACGACCAGGTGCTTATTTCCATGTAAATATGCGCATTTGAGCCTCCCTTCATGTCTAAACCTGCTCAGGTGGACCTGTTGAAATGACGTTGCACAGCCTGCCGGAAAACCAAACCGTAGATATCATGATAGCCAACTGGCTGTACTTTTACGCAGGTGTTTTGCTTCACATTCTTTTCGAGAGTTTCATTAGCGATCACCCGCTGGTCGTAGTCGGCTTTGCAGATCGCTTCCATTTTTTTGCTCCCGGATACACTGATAGTGCTAGTATTGCTCCACCAGTGTGTCATTATTGGTCGCAAAACCGATTTTTCTTGAATCAGGGAGGGTATTCTCATTCGCGGGCACCGATTAAAAAAGTTCATACAAGGCATCACGCTCCTCTCCCAACCGACTGGCACGACACTTGAGGAGCTTGGTCGAAGGTTGAATATAAAGACGCGTCAGGCGTATCGCTTGCTTGAGTCTTTCCAGGACGATTTCGGGTTTGTTTTGGATGAAGAGAAACTGGACGGTGGGGGCAAGCGCATCTCGCTGGCCCCTGATCAGCAAAAGAAACTTTCCGAAATCAAAGTCCCGGAACTGAGCTTGAGCATGAGCGAGGTTGTCGCGCTTCATTTCCTACGGGGACACGCCAAATTGTTCACGGGCACAGAGGTCGGCGAGGGAATCGACCGCGCCTTTGCGAAGTTAGCAGCCTTCGTGCCAGAGGGACTGGGGGAAAGGCTAGAGCGTTTACGTAGCCTTTTTGTGCCATCGGTGCGCTTCGCTAAGGACTATGCTGGAAAGGAGATGCTGATCGACACGCTGGCCGAGGCTATCCTCGGACAGCGTACCTGTGTGGTGAGCTACCACTCCTTCGCAAAGGATGAGACCAAAAGATTTCGTATCGACCCGTTACGTTTTTTCGAACGAGAAGGCGGGTTGTACCTGTTCGTTCGTGTGACACGCTTCGGAGATATTCGGGTGCTTGCACTCGAACGTATTGATCAGATCAAGGCATCGGAAGCTACCTTTGTCTATCCGAGCCACTTCAACCCTGAGGCTCTGCTTGAGCGGGCTTTCGGCATGTTCTATGATGACCCCGTCGAGGTAACAATCTGGTTCTCCGCTGGTCAAGCCCGTTATATCCAGGAGCGACAATGGGCGCCGGAGCAGAAAATTACCAAGCACCTGGACGATTCGATTGTGCTCTGGATGAAAACCTCCGGCTGGTATGATGTGAAGAAGTGGGTGTTGTCATTTGGTGCTGAGGCAGAACTGCTATGGCCAAAGGGGTTAAGAGAGGATTTGCGCAACACATTAAATAAAGCGTTGGAGCGGAATTGATGTGCCCACCTCACAGAATACTCCTTGTCAGCATAGCGTACACCTTACGACCAATAGGCCACGCCCGTGAGATAGGTCCGGATCTTACGGCAAAAGCGTGCCATAAGGGTTGAAAACAGGTTTTGATAGGCTATTATCAAAACCTCCTAAATACTGTTGATAAAAAAGGTGATGACATGGCGGTAATAGGCTACGCGAGGGTGAGCACTACCGACCAGAAGCTTGAAGTGCAGCTGGAACAGCTGGAAAGGACCGGGACCGAGCGGATCTACCAGGAGAAGGCGAGCGGCGCCGACGGCGCCCGGGTGGAACTTGCAGCAATGATCGACTATGTACGCGAAGGCGACACCGTGATCGCCTGCAAGCTCGACCGTCTGGCCAGGAGCACCAAACACCTTCTGGAGATCGTGGAAAGGCTGAAAGGTAAGGGCGTGACTCTGAAGATCCTGAACATCGACCTGGACACCGGCACCCCGACCGGGAAGCTCATGCTGACCATGCTCGGTGCCATAGCGACCTTCGAGCGCGAAATGATGCTGGAGCGCCAGGCTGACGGCATTGCCAGGGCGAAAGATCAGGGGAAGTACCTAGGCCGCAAGCCGACGGCCAAGGCGAAGAGCAAGGATGTCTTGGAACTGCTGGCGAAGGGAAAAACCAAAGAGGCCGTCGCCACGGAACTGGAGATCGGCGTCGCCTCCGTCTACCGGATCGCCAAGGAGCACAGGGCCGCCGCCCATGTGTGACCCCGAGCGGGATCAAGGAAGGCGTATCCGAGGGAGATTTGATCCATACCGGAAGTTTAGGGGTTCCCGCAGCGCAGGAAATAGGCTATGTTGGGCCGCCTACCCTACCAAAACGACGAGGGACACCCCATGACCAAAGCCGACCTTGTGGAAGTCATCCAGGACAACGCGGACATGACCAAAGCGGACGCGTTCGACGTCCTGGAGGGGTTACTGGAAATTATCAAGACCACTCTGGAAGGCGGGGAGGGACTGAAGATTGCCAACTTCGGGAAGTTCGAGGTCCGACAGAAAAACGCCCGGTTGGGGAGAAACCCGCAGACGGGGGAGGCCATAACCATCGAACCCCGCCAGATCGTGACCTTCAGACCGGCGACGCTCCTGAAGAAGTGCCTCAATGACGGAAGCCACATACCCGTGGCTAAGCTGCTAAAATGGAGGAAGAGAAGGCAGGTCAAGGACACTTGGAAACAAGAGCTGTTACCACTTTAAGCGGGTTATCAGCCTCCACGCCGCATCCTCGCATCCCTATGGAAGGTCGTCTGGTCACTCAATAACCGCCACCCCGACGCTCCAGGACAGCTCCTGAGTGTTGCACACCAGATGGCACCTCTTCCGGCCATCCCAGACGTCGGAATTGATAATTTCGCCGACCCCTCGTTGTGATACCAGGTGCCGCAGATCTCCCCCACCTGTACCCTCTCCTTCCCCAGGACTTCGAACCAGACCGGCCTGATCCTCACGTGCGGCTCGAAAACCACGGCGACCTTCACCTTCTCTTCACTCTGCTCGATGCGTAATGTTGGCATGGCATATTGGATACCATTTGACAACCATATCGCGTCAACAATTTTTCTCGCCTCCCGGTCCTTACGAGAGGTAAATACTATCTCTCCTTGCATCCGAAGACGAGCTCCCCCATAATCCCCACATGGCGACCATCGTGCAAAACAGAGAGCTGCCCGGGGAAATCCGCGTTGCCACCGTCTTCGATACAGGTGGGGCCATCCGGCCCATCTGGTTCGAACAGATCGACTACCCCGCCCAGGGGAGGATCTTCGTGACCAAGGTCAACATGACCTGGAGCTATCAGGTCGGGTCCGCGAAAAATATCGCCTTCGCGGTAACTGCCGGCGACCAAAACTACACGCTGATCTTCGACACCGAGGAACTCACCTGGAGCCTTTCACTGGTGGAAACCGTCCCCCTCGAGTAGCTCCCACCTTCGTGTTTCACCGAAGGGCAGATCCCCCAGTGGCAGGATGTAAGGTTGAGGTCTCAGACCTTGCTGCAGGAGTGTCAGTTTAATCGGTTCCGACCCTATTCTCACGCATTTTTCGCCCGTAGCCGCTGCCAGGTTAGGGTGTACCCCAGATTGACACGAGTATGTTCGGGACAGCGATGGTCCGTCACATCCCACCCGTCACTAAACACCCGAGGTGGCTATCCCCTTTACTTGAATCATGAGAAGTAATATAGTGCGCTATTATTGGGGAAAATTTATAACAGATATATGTATGTCTGCTTCGAGTTGGCGCTGAAAAGTACCTGGGGTTGCAGATGTATAGAAATTTATCCAACAAAAGATTCGTACAATACTTCAAAAATTTTAGTCGTGGCGTATTACAGCAATTGTTTAGGGCAATACTTTAAAAGTTGTTACGAAGCAGAAATAGGTATTTGGGCTATAAATGGCAAAGATCCTATCCCGAAGGACAACGAAAAAGCGAAAGTTTCGATTAGGTATGTGCCGAGACCTGTTTTTCATGCTGGCCCAATTCCGAAGAGCGAGATGACCGCAGAAATCTCTACACGTGATAGTAAAAGAGAACTCTGCGGGTGGTAAAAACGCCCAACTTTCGAGTACTGTCGTCAAACGGCAGCCCCTTGTAGCGTTGAACAAGATAAACCAAAAAATTAAACTGGAGTAATTTGTATGACATCCGACATGACAACCGCCTACGAACCTGAATCAAACAACGATAATTCAGTTGGCTATATCGCGTTGACCCCTGTCGACTGTGCAGATGAAAAAAATAATTATTTCCGTGCACTGAAGTTCGCAATCGACAACGAACAGATCTGTAACATAGCGATTACTGGCCCATACGGTTCCGGTAAGACCAGTATCATCAAGTCCTTCGAAAAAAATAACCGGTATAAATTTCTGAGCATTTCACTGGCTTCCTTTAAAGAAGAAACGGAAAACCAGATTCCCGACAATTTGATTGAAAGAAGCATATTGCAACAAATGCTTTACGGAGCTGATGCGAGTAAATTGCCATATTCCAGGTTCAAGAGAATCACTGTACCCGATAAATCACTTATCAAATCAGCTCTTTTTGCACTATGGGCCTTGACTATAGGGTACATCTACTTGAATGGTGCCGAGTTCCTGGACCTGAATATCTTTAACAATCCATACATCATCCAAGGACTACTAATCTCCTATTGCCTGGCCTTTCTGATTGTCCTGATATCGGATATCCACAAATCGTCGTTTGGCATTTCATTCAAGAAACTGTCCCTGAAGAATGCTGAAATCGAGGCCACTGACACCCCTGATAATTCGATATTGAATAGACATCTTGACGAGATCATCTACTTCTTTCAGGAAGTGCAATACAAAGTTGTAGTAATCGAGGACCTTGATAGATTTGGTTCTCCAGAGATTTTTGTCAAACTTCGTGAAATAAATAAACTTATCAACGACAACAGGCAACTAGGCAAAAATATAAAATTCCTCTATGCTCTCAAGGATGACATGTTTATCCACAACAATAGAGTAAAGTTCTTCGACTTCATCATCCCCGTCATACCAATTGTCAATAGTTCTAATTCATCGGAAATGATGCGTAGGCGTCTGAATGATATACATCTTTCGAATAATATATCAGAACATTTCATCAGTGAAGTTGCCCTATACATTGATGACATGAGGCTTATTCACAATATTTTTAATGAATTTACTCTTTACAAATCGGAGTTACATAGCAGTAGCCTGAATACGACAAAACTGCTAGCCATGATGATCTATAAAAACGTTTACCCAGATGATTTTGAGAAACTACACCATGCTAAAGGGGCTCTTTTTAAGATCGGTAACATGAGGGCCGCTCTTATCACCACAAACAAACGGAAAATAAATGACGAGGTTGTGAGCCTCAAAAAAGATTTGGTAGCATCAGAGGAAGAGGAAACTAAAACAGAATCTGAATTAATTAGTATGCTCATTGGCCACATTGTGTCAACAGTTGATCAGCCAATCAATGGGCTACACATAAATAACCAAATCACTTATTTCAGCCAGATCAATAATTGGGACGTGTTTGTTCAATTGTTCAATTCCACAAATATTATTGCGGTTCGACACATACCTAATTATGGCAATACGAATGTCAACCTCGGAAAGTCATTCACCCAACTTCAAACAGAAATCAGTCCTGATCAGACCTTTGCCCAGCGTAAGAAAAACATCGAAAATAGGGCGGCAACTAAACGTATCGAAATCCAGGCTAGAATTCACTCCCTTGAAAAGGAAAAAACAAAAATCTTGCAACTCCCCTTGCATGAACTCATCGTGAAGAATAATCAGTCTGTCGAGGAAATACTCTCAAGTAATGGTATTTCCGAGGTGCAGCCGCTGGCTTATTTGATCAAGAACGGCTACTTGGATGAAAGCCATTATCTCTATACCTCTAAATTTTACGAGGGCCGTTTAACCAGGAATGACCATGACTTCCTAGTAACAATTCGTGATTTCAAAAAACCTGACCCAAAGCAGCCGATAGATACCCCTAACGAAGTATGCTCAAGCATGCGGTCCGAAGACTTTGCTCATAACTATATTCTCAATGTTACCCTTATAGATTATCTGCTTGCTGATAATGCCAGCAGAGAACGCCTCAGATTGGCGGTAAGTTTTATATCTACCAATTTCAAGGAAGCAGAAGAGTTTTTCACGGCATATTGGGATATCGGCAGAGATGTCATGGGGTTTGTTAAGGCTATTTCCGAGATGTGGCCCGGCTATGGGGCTTCTGCCGCAAAGTCACCGCAAGCCCCTGAACATTTTGCGCGGATGCTGCAACATGTCGACGCAAAGCACGTAGTCGAAATGATGAATTCAGAAAACGTCCTCACAAACTATCTCTCAAAGAATGGATACCTCATTTATGCTTCCGATATTATGCCTCCTGATAATTATGCTGTCCTGAAGGGACTAAAAACGTTGTTCAGCAGCCTGACCAGCCTGGCCAGCAATAAAGATCTGCTAAATTTTGCCCATCGTGAAAGCCTCTATGAAATCAATCCCGAGAATATCGGCCTATTGCTCGACACTTATCGCACCAATGAGGAGACAACACGTCCTGATCATGCTACTGCCAACTACTCAGCGATCTCTGCCTACGGTAGTCCGGAACTTAAGGGGTATATCGATTCCAACTTGTCATTGTATCTCGACAAGGTATTTTTTGCCCTCCCTGGGAACACTAAGGAGAACTCCGAAATTATCAAACAGCTTCTTAATAGTGAACAGGTAAACAATGAACAGAAAATAGAAATTATATCAAAACAAGAGGTTAAATTTGAAACTCTGGCAGGCATTCCAGATGACCTGTGGGGAGATATACTCAACGGAGAAAAGGTCAATATTACTTGGGCGAACATCGCCTGTTATCTGCACTATAAAAAAGTCGATAAAAATGTCGTAACTCGTCTTCTGAACCGTCCATCAATCATTTACATTCTTTCCAAACAAAAAATAGATTTAGGCGAGACTGAAGAGACAGCTGAGTTGTTGACAGAATTTCTTTTCAGCAACGATTCAATCAATGATTCTGCTTATTGCAAATTTGTCCCTTGTTTAACGTATGTATACACTGACCTTCCAGAATCTATTTCAAATGAGAAAATAAAATGTTTGATAAGAGAGAACGCCGTAGAATTATCGTTAAGCACATTTGAATTTTTGAAGGACAAAGAGCTGATTCTTCCGATGCTACTAGGGCATAATATCGATGTCTACCTTTCAAATAAACAAAACTTCCCGATCTCTGATGATGTTCGGGCCAAACTGCTTAAATATGAAATGAGCTCAAAACAGAAGTACGAGATATGCCTAGATGCCACCCCTGAAGGTGTTATTGCAAATAATGATTTTGCTGCACAGATTGCGGAGCTGCTTAAACTACCGGAAACTGATGTCACCCGTTTCGACAACAGAATCATTACTTCAGCAATTGCAAATGCTCGACAAACCGACACCTCAATTCGGGTGCTGATGAAGTGCATACCAGAGTGGGATGGAGCTATGATCATGGAAACCTTAATGCAACTCCCCTCACCGTACAACGAAATTACGGGATACGGCAAGAGTCCGAAAATTCCTGATACCCCTATCAATCGCCAGTTTGCAACCCTTTTAGTAGAGAATGGTGTCGTTTCTTCCATCTCAGATAAAAAAGACTCAATCCGGATCAATACATTCAAAACACCAGATTGATGAAGATAAAGAGGAACATAATGGCTCGATTTATCTTTCACAAAAATCCTGAAGAAGGAATTGGCGAGAATAAAGGAAGACTGATTTGCTTAGACGACTTGTAGGCGAGCTTCAACCAGCGGCAAGACTGGCCAAGGGCTGGTCAGCGTTATGACGTTAACCCGGACCGGCAGGTGGGTGACAATGCCCACGGGGCCGCACCTCTGCTTATTTGCAATGCAAGCTTGGCCTCCTTTCCCATGTCATATCAGCCAACGAACGTCGATTGTCATGACAAAGAGGTGGCCGGGGTGGCGAGCCGGCGCGGACTCGAACAACAGGCCCGTCCTCATCCCCAGGAGCGGGCCTGTTGGCTTAGCGTTAGTTTTTTCCGTTTCGTGAGCTAACCCCACCTTCACAGGCGAGGATACATTCTATGATTTTTCTGAGAGGCAATAACAGGAGCAGTTATGAAAGGCATTGATCGATTTGAAAGAGCAGTACGGTATCTACGTAAAGAGGTTAACGAGGAAATCCCCGCCCAACAGATTCTCTTGCTTATCACTGTCAGCCAGCAGGAAGGTATCACCCAGCATGCGCTCGGAGAAGCTCTGGGCATGCTAGGGGGCAGCGTTTCTCGTAATGTAAGGAGCTTGGCGCAGTGGGCTGAGAGGTCGAAGGACGGGAACCTTGTACAGAAAGGTGCAGGGCTGTGAATCGGCATGCAATAATGACCCACCTACGGCCATAATCGGCGTCCAAAATTGACCCACCCCAGCTCTCTGCTCCATACTCTCCAGATTCTATCGGA
>JGI24143J45723_1001515_pt1 | contig 11015 bp, 12 predicted proteins | sample BarGraIncu00432A_FD_45723 | JGI IMG/M metagenome (IMG submission 45723)
AGAACTACGAAGCCTGATCCCTGGTATCGGATAGGATTATGGATTATCCTCTTTCTAAAAAATCAACTATGTCTTTTGCTACTGGCGGACAACCACCTATGTGCTTATTGCATTTGCTTGTACATTGCCCGACACCTAGCCCTTCCAGCTCTTTACCCCGAAACCCTTGCCCAATATATATTGGCCTCTTTATTTTCTTTAACCTATGGTTTTCATCCATCCGTTGTAAAGCATGAATCAAACTACCGTAACACGCCGAGCAAGCCTGTGCGGCCGTTACTCTCCCCAGCGACAACTGTCTGGCTTTATTGGACGGTCGAAATTGTCTGCTATTTTTCATTTCAACATCGTGCTCATATATTTTCGCATTTGCAAGATCACACGAGCCAACTCCAATGCTTTCAGCTATACCAATATATTCAATCTCATCCCTTCCATAACCTAGAAGTGATGCGGCATATGTATCCATCAGTACAGGGTCTTTACCAATAATAATGCGATCCATTTGTACCGGATTACCGCCTTCTTCAAAAGTCAAATCTCCGCACATCCCATCGACAATAATAAGCCCTGGCGTTATTGCTTTATTTAAGTAGGCAATTGGTTTATGCAGTCCCAAGCTGTGAAAGCGACGTTTCTCACTATCAGGAATACACCCCTTCATATTTTTCAAGGCACAAGTCAGTAGTGTTTGACAGTGAGCCTTTAATACTGGCATATTAATCAAAAAGTCGACTTCAATGGCTTTTTTGCATATTTTAAGATCTAGATCCTCTACTCTTCGCACAACAAATGTATCATCCTTTAAATCCACCAGGGGTATGTTGTATTTTCGTGCTAATTCTTCATACCCGCATACCCGATACGCCTGTTTGGTGTTATCGCCTACCCAGGATCCCTCCATAATTGTAATATTTTTAATCCCATTATCTTGGAGATATTGGATTACCCCTTCTACTGCAAATGGAGAAGTTGTAGCTCCTTGGTCTGCAGGTTTTGCGACAACAAGATTGGGTTTAATACCTATGTGCATTTTGGAATTAAGCTCATGAGCCATTTGTGTTTTTGTCAGAATATCATACACCATTTTACAAGGATTGTTACCATATATGACATGAATTTCATTATTGTTCATTAAGAATCCCTCCTAACTTATATAACGATTTTATCACAAATGGATACGGAAATCCTACGATACAGCATTAATTTAAAAAAGCCAGTAGCAAAAATTTACCTATATCATAAACTGAAGTAATTATAATTATTACTATTTATCCGTAAAAGGAGGTATTCAAATGGGNTGTGATTGTGACGGTGGACATAGCGGTAGTAATTGGCCTGTGATTATCGTAATTCTTATCCTATTATTTATATTTTTTGGCGATGAAAACTACTCCAGTTGCTACTAAATTTATCGCAATGAATTGGGAAGATATTATTACATAATTAAAAGGACTTCCCATTATGGAAAACAATTCTCTCATATTTTTATGCCTTCCCTGTCAGAAGTGACAACAATTCAAAACCTCCTATTGTAGATTTAATCACTACAAGTAGGAGGTCTCTTTGTATTACCATTGCTCAGATATTCAGTTAATCAAGTGACTACTTTATCTTCGCTACAACTTATAATTTTGACAACGCTACCAATATGAGTTCGCAGTTCTACCTTCCCGCCCCACAGTTCAGCAACATACTTGATCGTTTCTTGTGCGTATTTCAGCTCCAGTTCTCGTGTATCATGGATATGTTCCAATACTAATGTCCCTTTCTCTACTGTTAATGGCTGAATGATTGGTATACTACCTAAGCCAACAGAAAGAGCAAAATTATCTCGTACTATTTTCCATCCCTCATCATTAGATACCTCTGTAATGACAACATCATCCTCTTTTATACCATAAGAGAATAGGTTTAGTTCTGTGCACAATTCTTGATTTAAATACCGACGTATAAAAGACTGATCTCGTTCCTCAGAGCGTATCTCCATAATTTTTTCTCGCCCACCAGGTTGCTTCTCTAGATATTCGAACATTTTAAATCCCACAAAGTAGGGATTGATCCTCCCTGGGTGAGGACATACTACTAAATTGTGGCGTTTCAAAAACTCTAAATGGAGCCCTTGAGGTAAACCAAGTTGTTTTAGTAATTGATAATGCCAATAGCTGGCCCACCCTTCATTCATAATTTTTGTTTCTATTTGAGGAATAAAATAGATAGCTTCTTTGCGGACGATATTGACCAAATCTCGTTCCCACTCCGTCAAATTNCCCCGTTCAGCTAGATATGCTAATAAATCTCCTTGTAAACGTTCTGGAACAGGTTGGGTTGCCTCTTCAATGCGTTGCCCTTTATCAGGTTGCTTATATTCACCATGGCGACTCACTTGGAATTTAAGCCCGTGGCAAGCATCCAGTATTCTTTCTACTTTTTCTGGTCCAATACTTGGGTCTTGTATGTATTCTCTGATGCGATTGGCATGAGCTTTAAACATATCTAATTCCATATTAGCTCGTGTATCACGTTTAAATATACGATTATTCTTAAAAAAATCATTATGGCCGTATACATGAGCCATAATCAAGATCTGAAGCAGCAATGTATTATCTTGCATAAGATAAGCTATACAAGGATTGGAATTAATAACTAATTCGTAAGGGAGTCCAACAAGATTGTAATGATAGAAAGCTTTTTGCCTATCATAAGCTTTACCATAACTCCAATGAGGATAATGGCAAGGTATGCCTAAATATGCCTCATAGCACAACATATCTTCATAGCTACAAATTTCGAAGTGTTGCTCGTAACAGTCTAGACCTGCCTCTTTTACCAGCTTCTCAATTTTATTATTCCAGCCTTCTAATTCGTCTATACTATAATCTGACATCCTCTATCCCCCCACAGGACTCGATTCTCTCTCTAGAATCCTCTTAAATGCTGGCCATATATCTGCCTTACTGCGCATCGTCACCATAACAAAGTTAACTAAACTGGAGTGCTGGTCATATTCCTTGCGCATGGAACTTCCATACATCCCATCGGTTTCAATTTCAACATAGCCAAAAAGATTGCTGATATCACAAAGCTCTTTAACCAGAGCAACGGCTTTACTATTATCTTCACTCCAGTTATCACCGTCTGAACAATGAAAGGTATAAATATTCCAAACAACGGGGTTATACCTTTGCTCAATAATCTCTAATGCTTTAACATAACCACTACTAATATAAGTTCCGCCTGTCTCCCCATGGTGAAAGAAATTGTCTTCATTTACTTCTTGGGCTTCTGTCGTATGGGCTATAAAGATTACTTCAACGTGTTCATACTTCCAGGAAACAAACTGATACAGAAGAAAATAAAAGCTACGGGCTAAATATTTTTTAGTTTGATCCATAGATCCAGATGTGTCCATAATGCAAATTATGACAGCATTAGATTGTTTACGACTATCTTCTTTAACTCGACTATATCGCAGATCATCTTCGTGAAAAGGCATACGTTCAATTTCAGGATTGGCCTCGCTGTCTTCATTGTCCTCTCTATCCCGCTGAGACATTAATTTTCGTTTAAGTTTTTCAATCATTGATTTTTTTTTATTTAGCCGAGGTGTGATGCCCTTACGTTGAACACCCGAGCGCTTAAACTTGTATTTTAATTCGATCTGGGCAAACTTTTTTCGTTCTATATCTGGTAACTGTAAATCATCAAAAAGATAATTTGTAAGTTCCTCTACTGTAATTTCCGTCTCATAAATATCCTCACCAGGATCATTGCCTGCTTGCCCGGGTCCTGCACCCGCCCCCGGTGCTGTTCCTTGCTGATCTGCCTTACCAATAATCTGGCCTTTTTCTTCCCCGCCAAACCCGGTCCCTGTTCCACCTGAGTTTTTCCCGTAAACAAACTGATATTCTTTAATGCCTTTGATGGGTATTTTTATTTTTTTATCCTTACTTTGCCCAATGATACTTTCTTCGGCAATAATATCACCAAGATTCTTTTTTATACTGTCCTCCACCAACTGCCGATGTCGTTTCCGATCCCATGCTGAACGGTCGGACTGACTCATATCTCTATCCTTAAAAATCGCCACAACTAATACCTCCCATTACCAAGGGTCTTAGTCCTTCCAAAGATTATTGGCCGCGTATTTCAAAATGACATTACAACAATGATCACAATAACCATTACTCTTCATTTCTTCTTCCATAACATTAAACTTAATATCTTGTTCATCATCCCGGACCCTAGCCTTGGTAATAATACGAGATAATTCTTTGACTGAGGTCGTTAATTTCTTTTCAATAGCTTCTTTTAGGGGCTCATAGCTCTGATAATCAATTTTTCCTCCATTACGCAGTACCGAGAACATATATGCAGTAACATCTTGCCGAAATCCGCGTGCTGATGTATTGAAAATCCCAACCTGTTCCTCTATTGACTGTAGAAACTTAATATCAGGCTCCAACTCCTCACCAGTGCTTTTATCCTTTATCTTGGTTGAATTCGCAAAAGCTTCAGCATGATCTAAATAGTTATTGAACAAGCTTTCAGCTTGCTCACGATAACCGTGAATAAAAGCTTTTGTTATTTCCTTTTCGAGGATTTTATGATATTCCTTTTTAATTGTATCTTGTAAAAATCCTAAATAGCGTTTTTTCTCATCCTCAGAAATGACCATTTCCTTAACGGCCTTAATCAAATTATCTATAATACTGATGGGGTTGATACAATTATTTTCTGATTCAGATAAAGCAATATCAATAGTCTTCATAATAAAACGAGTCGAAATACCCGTCATCCCCTCTCGGTATGCTTCATCCCGCAGTTCAAAGACATCTAATTTCTTAGTTGACCCTTTTTCGACTATTTCCTCGCCGTTGTATATTTTTAATTTTGTTAGTGGATCCGCTTTCGTTGATGGCGTTAGCCGGGTTAATATGGCAAACATTGATGCAATTTCAATCGTATATGGGGCTATATGAGCGTCAAAACTACTATTCCCTAAAATCTTCTGATAAATCTTTACCTCTTCATCCAGTTCTAGGCAATAGGGAACTTCAATTTTAACAATCCTATCCAAAATAGCCTCATTAGTATGATCCGATTTAAATTTATTCCATTCGGCTTCATTAGAATGAGCTAAAATAATGCCATCAAAATAAATCATAGAACCTTTGCCTGGTGATGTGATGGACTTCTCTTGAGTCGCAGTAATCATATTATGCAAATATTCGACATCATTTTTAAATACCTCTATAAACTCAACTAAACCACGATTACCTACATTAAAGGCCCCGTTTAAGGATAATACCCTGGGATCGTCTTCTGTATATAAATCCATTTTTGAAATATCGACCGATCCTATGAGCACCGATGTATCTTGGTTATTCGGGTCAACTGGTGGTACAATACCAATTCCCTTACGAGCGCGAGTGGAAAACTCGGAAGTTGTTATGGGAAAGCGCTCATATTCACCATGATACTCATTCTTCAATCTATAGCGACAAATTGGACAAAGATCGCCCTCGATTTTCACTCCTAATAATTCTTCAAATTTGGGTCTGAGATGTTTAGGGATGAGATGTAATGGTTCTTCTCGCATCGGGCAATGTTCAATCACATAAATCGGAGCACTCATTTCTAATGCCCGCTTTAAGGCTTCCATAATAGAGGACTTGCCGGCACCTACTGGTCCGACAAAATATAGAACTTGGCGAGATTCTTCACCTTTCATACCAGCCGAATGAAAATAGCGCATTATCTTCATAATTGTTTTATCGATACCGTAAAAATTATTTTCAAAGTACGCATAACGTTTTAACACATCATTACCATAAATTCTTTTTAACCGCGGATATTCCTCAGTCTTAACTGTTTTCACACCATTAGCAATTAGAATTTCGTACATACGCTGATGTGCTAATATAGCCACCTTTGGATGTTCTTTGACTATATCCAAATATTCAAGAAGCAGACCACCAAACTGTTGATGTTTTTTTCCTTCTCGATCTTTGTTTATCAAGCCCTCAAAATCAAAACTAGTCATTTAATCCTCCATCTCCTTAATTTTTAATAGTCAAAACTGTACTAGTTGTTATTAAATCACGTGTTATACTTTATGTAGCTTATAAATTACGAATGAAACCAAGGGTTTATATAGAATGACATATACTAGATAGATATGCGGTCATCTGTAAAAAATATCACTCCAATTAAAAATACTTAAAGTACACGCATAATTGGCTTGAAATTTAATAAGACAATTAGTTCCACTGTGGTATTCATTTTATTTTTTATATATGATATAATCCAGTTTGGTGATGTATATGATAAATTTTAAAAACGATTGGCGAATGTTACTTAAAGATGAGCTTGAAAAAGAATATTATTTAAGCTTACGACAATTTCTGATCAAAGAGTATGAAACAAAAACTATTTATCCGGATAAATATGATATTTTTAATGCTCTTCATTACACAGCTCACCACGATGTGGTTGTCGTAATTTTGGGGCAAGATCCTTATCATGGTCCCAATCAAGCTCATGGACTCAGCTTTTCAGTGAAGCCTGGCATTAAGCCACCGCCTTCTTTAGCAAATATTTACAAAGAGCTAAGAGATGATGTAAACTGTTATATTCCCAATAATGGCTATTTAAAAAAATGGTCGGATCAAGGCGTATTACTACTAAATAATGTCCTTACAGTTATCGAAGGGCAACCTAATTCTCATAAAAACATCGGTTGGCAATACCTTACAGACAGAGTCATTAGCTTGTTAAACGAAAGAGCCGAGCCTATTGTTTTTATTTTATGGGGTAGCAATGCTCAATCCAAGTCAATTTTAATAACCAATAAAAATCACTATATTATTAAATCAGTGCATCCAAGTCCTTTATCAGCAAGCAGAGGATTCTTTAAAAGCAAGCCTTTTTCTAAAGCAAATACCATTTTAGCTTCTCTCGGCAAGAAACCCATTGATTGGCAAATTGATAATATCTGATTTGGCTATTAAAAATAGATTTCAGTTGTTAAGCGTCAGACTAACACAAGAAAGGGGTCTATAACATGACTAAGAAAATCTTAGAACACATCGCAGTCGTCGATTTTTCAGTGCCAACAAGAGATGAAATAGTAGCGTTAACTCCAGGACGTGAATTGGATGTTTTAACACTTGTACATGTCTTTGGATTCACAGAATCAAATGATCTATCCATTTTTACCCACGAAACCTACAAAAATATCCGTTCAAATGACGTACCTAAATTCAGCACCAACATTGCTGCCGCGTGGCAAGTTGTTAAATATCTACAAAAGCGCGATACTCATGTGGGAATTCATTGTTGGTGCAACTCTCCTTATATGTATTCCATTGATTATCAAGGAGCAGGACAATTTAAGCCTAAAACAGAAGGGCCTTTCCATACTGGACCGGAAGCAATCATAAAAGCTTCACTCCTCGCTCTATTAGAGACCAATTAATAAAATATCACACCTTTAACGCCAAGCAATAACACAAAAGGCCTCCTAATGTAGAATAAATCAACTACAAATAGGAGGTCTCCATATTTTGAGATTATATAATAGAACCAAGATCAACCATAATGCTATATTCTCTTTGAATTTATTTTGTTTATTCCGTTACACTGATGTATAGCTTTCTTATAATTGGTAATGCTAGTATTAATCTCCATTTTCCCTTTTTATAAGAACTCTCGCCTCGAGAGTTCTTCTTTTATTAAATAATACTCTAATCATTCCGATTGATCCGTTAAAGAATTAACTTTTTTGTAGGTTATGAATTATCTGTGTTAGTTCTGCTTTTACTTCCTGTTGTAGAGGTTGGTTAGCAATCACTAAATATTGAAGATAGTCTTGTATTTCATCAACTTTATCTATAGCTTCATCATCTTCAATATTGATGGTACTCTTAATACTCTCTAAAGTATCAATTGCTTTATCCACTTGCTCAACGTCTAACTGGGAACTAGCAGTCAGTTCACTAAGAATTTCAATTATTCTAGTATTAGAAATTGTCATTATGTTACCCCCTTCATATTTACTGATATTTTAACATAAATTACCTATGATTTCTCAATTGTGTTGAATGATCATTAACAACTTTTTTAATTCCTGTTCAGAAGTAATAATCCTATTAGGCAAAAAATCGCACCTAGGGATTTACTAAGTGAAAAGCCCTCTTTATAAAATACAATACCGATTGGAATAAGCAAAAGTGCCAGTATAATATTTGCCACTAAAGACCCTTCACTTATGTTCCAACCAGACCTATATGCCATCAAATAGCCAAATTCAAGTCCCACAATTGAAAGGCCTAGTACAACGCTTGTCCAATTTAGCGCTTTAACTGATTGCACTAGACTTTTATCAGTATCAAACAAAAAGAATGCTATAATAGTAACAATGGACGCTGTTAAATATGTAACGAGTAGCGAAGAAAGTGGATTGACCCCCTCTGGCGTTGATTTTTGACATATATTATATAAAACGTTGGATAATACAATAATTATAATGGAAAATACATACATAACTATAATTCTCCTCATCCTGGCATTTCATTCCCATCACTTGTTAAAATAATAACTGGTTGCCAGCATGTACAAGCTACAGATCCCTCTCGAATATTCACTTCAGTTTGCCAGATAATAATGTAAATTAATAAATTAGCACTGTAAATACATAATCAAATATTGATTTCACTACTTTATGCAATTCATTGATAATAACGTGATATTGTAAATAATAAGAAAAGGAGAAGTAGGAAAGAATAATGGATAAAAGAATTAGGTTAAAAGTGAAACAAGTTCATGATGATTTAAATCGGACTATTAAAACATTACTAGCAAGTGGATCCCTACCCAATCATAGAACGGCCATGAGGCTACAAAGAGTTGTTGTTGACTTGCAGCGCGCAAACTCCATGGAATATGTTAATCGAATAATAGAAAATGCTAATTTAGCATTACGGCGATAATACATCATCCAATACTTATTTAATTTAGAAATTCTTTTCTTTCTCCCAATTGCCACCTGTATAAACGGAAAAAGGATACAGATAACTCCGTACCCTTGATATTACATAAAAACTTAGAACTGACCACCAAGATCCCTTACTTTTTGTCTAACTACATCGATTTGAGAACTAGTATAATTCCCAGATTTTTCACAAGCGAATACTATATTCTTGTAAACCTCTACAGCCCCTGGATTAAATTCAATCATTTGATTATAATCACTGATCGCTAAGTCATATTGTCCTTTGTTGAAATACGTATTTCCTCGATAGCTATAAGAATCTGCGTGCTGGGGATCTATTTCAAGTGCTTTCGTATAATCCGTAATCGCTAAGTCGTATTCCTCTTTGGTATCATAAATCACTCCACGATTAGTATAAGCATCCATATCTTGTGGATTTAATTCAATCGCCTTCGTATAATCTGTAATGGCTAAATCGAATTCACCTTTAGTATCATAAACCGCTCCACGATTGGTATAAGCATCCGCATCGAGTGGATTTAATTCAATTGCCTTTGTATACGCAAAAATGGCATTATCATAATCTTCTTTAACATCATAATCATATCCTTTATTAAACCATTGAATCGCAGTAAAAGATGGCTTATCTTCATTCACAAACATATCAACACACTCCTTTTGCCTATAAACAGGTATTTACTTAAAGTATATCATCTACCGATTAGTTGAACTAGCGTAAATGATTAAAATATATGATTCCTTTGTAGCTAAATTTAAAAGGGAGGATTCATTATGATTATTGAAAATAGTGAATATAAATATGCTAAATGCGGTTTATGCGGTCATGAAAGAGAATGCTTTATTCAATATAAATCTGGTGAAGAACAGACCATCTGCCCTTTCTGCTTATCAATGATATATTGCTATTAGCCATTGTAAAGCTAATCTTAGTTCCCACACCTAGCTCCGACTCGCACCAAACCTTACCACCCACCTTTCTCATTAAAGTCCTTACATAAGCAAGTGCCATGCCTTCACCGGGCTGGTCCTGATTGCCACAGCGTCGAAACAGATCACAGATCTTCTCTTGATCTGTTTCTTGGATCCCCCGTCCGTTATCCTTTACGCTCACCACATAAGCCTTGTCATTTTCAGTATAGGATGTCTCGATCTTCCCTTGACGACTTGAATCCAGATATTTTATGGCGTTATCTACTAAATTGCTGATAATTTGCTCCATTACCAAATAGTCTATTTCGNTCTTCGGTAATATTCCAACTTCAATCTGGATGTCAACCTGTTTACGCTGTGTAATATCCTGAATAATAGCAATGAAGTTTGTTATTTTCCCGGTTTCATCCCTCACTGGCGTAATTGTTGTTTCTGAGATATACTGACTACCGTCTTTACGGCAATTCGTCACTTCACCATGCCATATTCTACCTGTAGCAATATGCTGTCGAAGTCTTTTATAAAAAATACGTGTATGCTGGTCTGATTTAAGAAGCTGAATCTTAACGGCCTCGACTTCAGTCGCACTATATCTATTCAGTTTTAAAAAAGCAGGATTGACCCATTCTATGATGCCATTACGGTTGGTAATAACAATCGCATTAGCCGCAGACCCAAGCCCAGCAATCAAAAGTTTTAGCCGTTGGCGGTTTTCGGCAATGTGTATTGCCACGGCAATTTTTTCCGCGAAATTAGTTAAATGAATAATCGTCCGTTTTGTCCAAAAATCCGGATTTTTCGTGTAAACAGTCAGTGCTCCTAGAACTACTCCACTGGCTTTTAAGGGAAAAGACGCCCCCGAGGTAACAAAATCTCTTTGTAGAGCTTCCCGCCAAAGAGTTAAGCGTGGGTCTAAGATATTCATTAATTGGAATCTCCTCGTCCGAATTGCTGTACCGGTTGGGCCAACTCCTTCGGGTGAATCATCCTAGCGCAGAAAAATTCCTTGAGGACAACCCTCCAGATTTCCCCCAGAAATGAACAGTTTCCCCCTAGAGTTTGATTTTTT
>JGI24143J45723_1001517_pt1 | contig 11008 bp, 9 predicted proteins | sample BarGraIncu00432A_FD_45723 | JGI IMG/M metagenome (IMG submission 45723)
ACCTATGTTGAAAACGTGGCCGAAGGGCCGGATGCCGAGCGTGTGATCCGCGACCTCGCAGTCAAGGGCCACAAGCTGATTTTCACGCCCAGCTTTGGCTACATGGAGCCCACGCTGAAGGTGGCGCAGGAGTTCCCGGACGTCAAGTTCGAATCCATCACCGGTTACAAGACCGCGCCCAACGTGGCTGTGGCCAACGCGCGCTACTACGAGGGCCGCTACCTGGCCGGGATTGCCGCCGGGCGCATGACGACCAGCCATGTGGCCGGCTACGTGGCGGGCTTTGCGATTCCCGAAGTGCTGCAAGGCATCAACGCCTTCACCTTGGGCATGCGCTCGGTTGACCCGAAGGCAGAGGTCAAAGTCGTGTGGCTCAATACCTGGTTTGACCCCAGCCGCGAGCGCGACGCCGCCATGACGCTGTTCAACCAGAACGTCGATGTGATTGCTTTTCACACCGGTTCATCGGCCGTCATGGTGGCAGCGCAGGAGCGCGGCAAACTGGCCGTGGGCTACCACTCGGACATGCGAAAAATTGCGCCCGACGCGCAGATCGTCGCCGTCACCCACCAATGGGGTCAGTACTACACCCAGCGCGCGCAAGCGGTGCTGGATGGCCGCTGGAAGAGTGGTGGCGTGTGGGGTGGCGTGCGTGAGGGCATGATCAAGGTCGATGGCTTTGGCTCGAAAGTGCCGAAAGCGGTACAGCAAGAAGTGCTGGCGCGCCAAAAAGACATTGCCGCAGGCAAGTTGCACCCGTTCCATGCCAGTCAAGCGGTGCGGGACAATGAGGGCCAGGAAGTCATCGCCAAAGGCCAGACACTGACGGATGAGCAGATTCTCAAGATGAACTGGCTGGTGCAAGGGGTGCAGGGCAAGCTGCCTTGATGCAAGCGCCATGAAAGCCTACCGCGCCGCCATTCTGCGTTTCGCCCCTGAACGCGAGCCAGCCCACGCGGCTGTTTTCGAAGCAGACGGTGTGCTGGTGGTCGGGTCAAACGCGGATGGCACGCAGGTGGTGCAGGCGGTGGGTCCGTACCGGGAACTGAAGGACAGCTTCCCTGGTGTGGAGATCGAGCACCTGACGGGGCGCATCATCGCCCCCGGCTTTGTGGATATGCACATCCACTTCCCGCAGACCAACGTTATTGGCTCACCCGCCGATGGCTTGTTGCCATGGTTGGAAAAGTACACATTTCCCGCGGAAAAACGCTTCTCAGCCCCCGAATACAGTGCACAAGAAGCTACATTTTTCATGGCAGAACTGTTGCGCAACGGCGTCACGACGGCGCTGGCGTTTGCCACCGCACACGCCGAATCGGTCGATGCCTTGTTCAGCGAGGCGCTGCATCAGCGTCTGCGTCTGATCTCCGGGCTGTGCCTGATGGACCGCCATGCCCCGGCCGACCTGCTCAACCGCGCCGCACCCGACGGNACGCTGGACGCGACCGAGCANAGCNTGATCGACTCCGAGGCCTTGCTGCAAAAATGGCATGGCAGGGGCCGTCTGGGTTATGCCATCACACCGCGTTTTGCGCCNAGTTGTTCAGCGGCCCAATTGCGCGGGGCCGGTGCGTTGGCGGCCAAATACCCCGGGGTCTGGATTGCGTCGCATGTGGCGGAGAACCCCGATGAAATCAAATGGGCGCGCGAGCTGTTTCCCGCCTCGCGCAGCTACCTGGCCACCTATGCCGATTTCGGCCTGATGCGTCCGCGCGCAATTTACGCCCACTGTCTGCACCTGGATGATGCCGACCGCGCCCTGATGCGCGACACTGGCGCTAGCGCCGCGGTCTGCCCGACCAGCAATCTGTTTCTGGGCAGCGGCTTTTTTGACTATGCGGCGGCCGATCGGGCCGGCTTCTCCTACGGGCTGGCCAGCGATGTGGGCGGAGGCACTAGTTTCAGTCCGTTTCACACCATGCTGGCGGCTTACTACGTGGGTCGCGAAGGGCAGACCAAAGCGGGCTTGTCGCTGGCGCCGCAGCATTTGTGGTGGCAACACACCTTGGGCGCAGCGCAGGCGCTGGGGCTGGACGGCCCGACACGGTGCGCCAGCCGTGGGCAATCTACAGCCCGGTTGCGAAGCCGATTTTGTGGTCTTGAACCCGCGGGCCACGCCCTTGCTGGCGCGCCGGACCGCGAGCGCCAACAGTCTCGATGAGCTGCTGTTTGCCATGATCGTGCTGGGCGATGACCGACTGGTGGAAAAGACGGTTATTTCTCAAAATCTTTAAGCCTTTTGGGCCTCTAGCCCCCGTCTTTATTGGGTTTGTAGCTATTGATTTTGTATCTATTTCAGTCACCGGACCGGTCCGGCCCCGGTGACTCCAGCGCTTCGCCTGGACTGTTCGCTACTCATTGGCGTCCAGCACGTAGTCATCAACCGGGTACGAGGCTTGTGGATCATCATCGTTGGCAAATTCATGCTCCAAGGCCAGATGATGCTTGTGAACAAGACTGTGAAATTCCGCAAATGGTCCCGTCGGCAGGTAAATCGGCTGCCGGGTGTCTGGATGAAATGCCGCCTCTGAAGCTGTGGCGCCCGCCCAGGCACGCTCGACCTCGGCTAGCCCCAAGCGCAGCAGATCCTCCAGAAGTTCACTTCGCTTCTTGCCGGGATACGCCTCGCGCAGGGCCTCCAGCCGGGATGCCAATTCAAGCGGCAATCGGCAGACATACCTTTTTCGCGCGAGGGCTTTGCTTCGTGCAACTTTGTGCTCAACACCCGGCGATCTGATGGGTTTGTTCATGTTTCATCATCGCGTCACGCGGTGGCGCAGTTTTTGAGGATTCGCAAAGAAACAGGCGCGCTTGACCCGGGTGAATGAGCTGGCCGCGAGGGCAAGTTGCACCGGTCGGTGAAGTTCCCGACCGAACAATTTATATAGGAAACAGGCTTCTAGCCCACGACCCTATTACGTTAATTAACCTGAATTGATAGCAATCGTCACGCTTACAATCTGGCCCAACTCAGGAGTTCCGTTCCCATGACTATCAAAAGCGACAAATGGATCCGCCGCATGGCCGAACAGCACGGCATGATTGAACCCTTTGAGCCCGGCCAAGTCCGCCAGGACGCCAATGGCAACAAAATCGTCAGCTATGGCACCAGCAGCTACGGCTATGACATTCGCTGCGCACCCGAGTTCAAGGTTTTCACCAACATCCACAGCACCGTGGTGGACCCGAAGAACTTCGACGAAAAAAGCTTTGTCGATTTTCATGGCGACAGCTGCATCATCCCGCCCAACAGCTTCGCGCTGGCGCGCACCATGGAGTACTTTCGCATTCCGCGCAATGTGCTCACCATCTGCCTGGGCAAAAGCACCTACGCGCGCTGCGGCATCATCGTCAACGTCACGCCTTTTGAGCCCGAATGGGAAGGCTACGTCACGCTTGAATTCAGCAACACCACCCCGTTGCCGGCCAAAATTTACGCCGGCGAGGGGTGCGCGCAAGTGCTATTTTTTGAGAGCGATGAGGTGTGCGAAATCTCGTACAAAGACCGTGGCGGCAAATACCAGGGACAAGTTGGCGTGACGCTGCCCCGAGCTTGAGGTCGGCGCATCGGGCGTTTGCGCCGCAGGCGCAATAAGCAGAATCGCAGCGAGTACCATTGGCAACCTATGCATTCGACTTGTTTCCCTGACTAACGCGCCATGAACGCNTTCTTTCACCCCTTATCTTGGGTCCATCTGGACTGGGTTTTGGTGGTGGTGGTTGCCTGGCTCTTGATTGGTGTGCTGGGTGTGTTTGCCTTGCGGCGTTTCAGGCTGGTGGCTGTGGTGCTGTTTCCGGCGGGCGGGCTTTTTGCTTTGCTGTTGCTGGGTGTGGGCCTCAGCGCCGCGTTCAGTGTTCCTGAGGTGGCCGTGTTGCCGATCGGTTTGCCGCAGTTGCCCTTTCATTTGCGGCTGGACAGCCTATCGGCCTTTTTCCTGGTGGTGATTGGGGGTGTGGCGGCAGGTGTGTCAGCCTTTGCCGCCGGTTATTTTCGCCAGGGTGAGGGCACGCCGCCCGGCTTGATCTGCCTTGAATACCATATCTTTCTGGCCAGCATCGCCATGGTGGTGATCGCTGACGATGCCTATGCCTTCATGGTGGTCTGGGAGACCATGGCGTTTTCCTCGTTTTTCTTGGTCATTGCCAACCACCGCATTCCTGAAATCCGCTTTGCGGGCTATCTCTACATGCTGGTGGCCCACATCGGCGCCCTGGGCATTCTGCTGTGTTTTGGTGTGTTGCAGGCCAACACCGGTGACTACACCTTCGCCAACATGCGGGCCCAGCACCTGTCGCCGTTCTGGGGCTCGGTGGCGTTTGTGCTGGCGGTGTTTGGCTTTGGCGCCAAGGCGGGCGTTTTGCCGTTGCACGCCTGGTTGCCCGAGGCGCATCCGGCGGCGCCTTCCCCTTTCTCTGCCTTGATGAGCGGTGTGATGCTCAAAATTGCCCTGTATGGCATCCTGCGGGTGTCGTTTGACCTGTTGCAAACGAAAATTTGGTGGTGGGGTGTGATGCTGATGGCGATTGGATTGGCGACGGCACTTTTTGGGGTTGTTTTTTCGACCGTCCAAGTGGAAATGAAGCGCCTGCTGGCTTATTCCTCGATTGAAAACGTCGGCTTGATGTGCGCCGGTTTCGGCTTGTCGCTGTTGTTTTCGGCCTATGGCATGCACGCCCTGGCCGCCTTGACGCTGACAGCGGCCTTGTATCACCTGCTAAGCCACGCATTTTTCAAGAGCCTGTTGTTTTGCAGCACGGGAGCCGTCTTGCACGCCACCGGCGAGCGCAGCCTGGGCAAATTGGGAGGCTTGATGCGCTACATGCCCTGGGTCGCCTGGCCGACCCTGATTGGTGTCCTGGCCTGTGCCGGTCTGCCGCCGTTTGGCGGCTTCATTGCGGAGTGGTTGCTGCTGCAAAGCTTCTTGTTCACCGCCGGCTTGCCGAGCTCGGTCCTCAATATGCTGGTGCCGGTGCTGGCGGCCTTGATTGCGCTGATTGCCGCGCTGTCGGGTTACACCATGGTCAAGTACTTTGGCGTCATCTTCCTGGGTCAGCCGCGTGAGGAAAAGCTCTCAGGGGCGCACGACGCCGGCACATGGGAGCGCGTGGGCATGCTTTGGCTCACGGCGGGCTGTGTGGTGCTGGGGCTTTTCCCGAACCAGGTCATTGCCCTGATTGATCCTGTTACCCAGTTGTTGGTGTCAGCCGGTCTGGCCAAGACGGTGGCGGCCAGTGGCTGGCTGCTGGTGCCCGTGAGCATCGAGCGCGCCAGTTATGCGCCGGCCATCTTTCTGCTCGGTGTGATGTTCTTCTTTGCCTTGACCTATTTGNTGGTACGCCGGTTTTACAGCGGCCGTNTTCGGCGCGCGCCTGCCTGGGACTGCGGTTATCCCTGGCAAGACGCCCGCATGCAGGACACGGCAGAAGGATTTGGGCAACCGATCCGGCAGATTTTCGAGCCCATGTTTCGCATGAAGCGCGAACTGCCCTCGCCATTCGACGAGCAGCCACGCTACCAGGTGACGGTCGAAGATCCGCTCTGGTACTGGCTCTACCTGCCGCTGGCCAGGCTGGTTGAGCGCATCTCGAAAGTGGTTGGACTGCTGCAGCAAGGGCGCATTGCGGTCTATCTGATGTACAGCTTTGTGACCTTGATCGTGGTGCTACTGGCGGTGAAGCAATGAGCTGGCTGGGCCTCCTGTCTCAATTGATGGCGATTGGGATGGCGCTGGTACTGGCGCCTCTCCTGACCGGTTGGGTCAACCAATGGCGAGCCCGACTGCAGAACAAGTCGGCGCCGAATCTGTTGCAGCCGTACCGCGTTTTGCACAAGCTGTTCAACAAGGAATCGGTGTTGGCCGAGCACGCCTCGCCCCTGTTTCGCATGGCACCCTACATTGTTTTCGGCTGCATGCTGCTGGCCAGTGCCATCATTCCGACCTTGTCCACCGACCTGCCCTTGTCACCGGCCGCTGACGCCATTGCGCTGGTGGGTTTGTTTGCCTTGGCGCGGGTCTTTATTTCTCTGGCGGCGATGGATGTCGGCACGGCATTTGGCTCGCTCGGTGCGCGTCGGGAAATGCTGGTTGGTTTTCTGGCCGAGCCGGCGTTGCTGATGGTGCTTTTTTGTGCTTCCATGATTTCGCGCTCGACCTCGCTCACCACCATTGTCGAAACGCTGGCGCATCGGGAGTTGGCCATCTACCCCAGCCTGCTGGTGGCCGGGGTGGCGTTCACCATGGTGTCGCTGGCCGAGAACGCCCGGGTGCCGGTGGACAACCCGGACACCCATCTGGAACTCACCATGATTCACGAGTCCATGATTCTGGAGTACTCGGGGCGTCACCTCGCGTTGCTCGAATGGGCGGCCAGCCTGAAACTGTTTGCCTATTCCTGCATCGGTTTGGCGATGTTTTTCCCTTGGGGTGTGGCCGAGGCCCATGCGCCGCTGGCGCTGTTGCTGGCGCTGCCAGTGCTCGTCATCAAGTTGGCGTTGGGGGGTGTCTTGATGGCCCTGATCGAGACCGCCAGCGCCAAGATGCGGATCTTTCGCGTGCCGGAGTTTCTGGGTACTGCCTTTTTGTTGGCCGTGATCGGCCTGCTGGTCAACATCTTGCTGGGGGTCGGATGATCAAGTTAGCGCCCCAGTTGATCAATTTGTTTGCGACCCTGATTCTGATGCTGTCGTTTGCCATGATCTCGCAGCGGCGCATTGTCTCCCTGATCAATCTGTTTACCGTCCAGGGTGCCGCGCTGGTGGCGGCGTCGCTCCTGCTCGGCTATGTCACGCATCAACCCGACCTTTACATTTCAGGGGTCTTGACCCTGCTGCTCAAAGTCATTTTTATTCCCTGGATGCTGCACCGGGTCATCCGCAAGCTCAATGTGCGCTGGGACGTCGACACCCTGATCAACATTCCAACCACCATGCTGGTGGGTATTGCGCTGGTGATTTTTTCCTTCAGCCTAGCCTTGCCGATCTCGCGTCTGTCGTCATCCATGGCGGGTGGCTCGCTGGGTATTGCGCTGGCCTGTGTGCTGCTTTCGTTCTTGATGATGATCACCCGCTCCAAGGCGGTGCCGCAGGTGATCGGCTTTCTATCGATGGAAAACGGCCTGATTTTCGCCGCCACCGCGGTCACCAACGGCATGCCGATGATTGTTGAGTTTGGGATCGCGCTTGATGTGCTGGTGGGCGTGCTGATTTTGGGTGTGTTCATGTTCCAGATTCGCGAGAAATTCGACAGCCTGGACATTCACAACCTCGAAACGCTCAAGGAAGACTGACCGTGTCCACCCTGTTTTTTGTCCTGGGTTTCCCCTTGCTGGGCGGTGCAGTGCTGGCGCTNATGGGGCACCGGGCTTATGCCCGCGACATCAATGTGGTCTTCAGCCTGGGCACCTTCCTGGCGGCCTGCGTGCTGACAGCAGAGATCGTCGCGGACGGCCCGATTCTGGTCTGGCATGACCAATTTTTCATTGACCCGTTGAATGTGTTCATGGTCACCCTGACCGCCTTTGTCGGGATGACGACGGCGATATTTTCCCGGCCTTACATGCGCATAGAGCAAGACCACGGCAAGATGACGCCGCCGCGCATGCGGCTGTACCACAGCATGTACCAGTTGTTCAGCTTCACCATGCTGCTGGGCTTCACCACCAATAACCTGGGCATCCTGTGGGTGGCCATGGAGGCAGCGACCTTGACCACGGTGCTGCTGGTCAGCGTGTACCGCACGGCTGCGAGTCTGGAGGCGGCCTGGAAGTACTTTATTCTGTGTGGTGTGGGNATTGCACAGGCCCTGTTTGGCACGGTCTTGCTGTACATGGCGGCAGAAAAAGTACTCGGCCCGGAGGGGGCCACGCTGCTGTGGACCAATCTGGATGCGATCAAAGGCCAGCTCGACCCATCCATCATCACCTTGGCGTTTGCTTTTCTTTTGATCGGCTATGGCACCAAGGTCGGCATGGTGCCCTTGCACAGCTGGTTGCCCGATGCGCATGCCGAAGGCCCGACGCCGGTCTCGGCTGTGCTGTCGGGCTTGCTGCTCAATGTGGCCATGTATGCCTTGTTGCGCTGCAAAGTTCTGACCGACGGGGCCTTGATGCGGCCNCTGGCGGGGCAGCTCATGATGGGCTTTGGCCTGCTTTCGGTGGTAGTGGCGACCTTCTTCCTGTCNCGGCAAAAAGATGTCAAACGCATGTTTTCTTATTCGTCGATTGAGCACATGGGCTTGATCACCTTTGCCTTTGGCATGGGCGGGCCGGTGGCCAACTTTGCCGGTTTGTTGCACATGACGGTGCATTCCCTCATCAAGTCGGCCATCTTCTTTGCGGTTGGGCACGCCACCCAAAAAGCCGGTACGCAGATCATGAGCGAGATTCGCGGCCTCATCAATGTGAATCCGACCATTGGCTGGGGCTTGATTTTGGGCGTGATGGCGATTCTGGGCATGCCACCGTTTGGCGTCTTTGCCAGTGAGTTCCTGATTCTGACCACCGCCATGCGTGATCAGCCCTGGGCGACTCCATTTCTGTTAGTGTCGCTCGGCGTGGCGTTTGCTTCCATGATGATTCGGGTGTTGCCGATGGTGTTTGGCGATACTTCGCTTAAAGCCCTGCCGCATCCGCCGGCCTTGGTGCCGGTGTTTGTGCACCTGAGTCTGGGTTTGGTGCTGGGCTTGTACATTCCGCCTTACCTCAATACCTGGTACATCCAGGCCGCGCGGATGTTGGGGGGCTGAGCTGATGAAGATTTCTGGCTTCGACGTTGATCTGCAATGCGTGATGGCACCCGTGCCGATCTGGCACGCGCGGGTCACAGTGGATGAGTGGCGCGCCGCCGCTGCGGCCGTGCGCGAGGGGGGCGGGCGCTTGCTGGCGATGTGGGGCGGAGCGGGGCTGGCGGATGAACCAATGGTTGTTGCCTGTGCCGCTTATGTGGTGCTGGAGGGTTTGATCTGGCTGGAGTTGCCACAGGGTGGCGAGCAGCTGACTTACCCTGACTTGCTGCCTTTCTTCCCCGCCGCCGCAAGAATGCAGCGGGCCGCCGCCGACTTGTCTGGCATTCGTACCAAGGGCAGCAAAGACCAGCGTCCGTGGTTGAACCACGGTGCCTGGCCCTTGGATTATTTCCCCCTGCGCCACACCGTTGAGGCGCCGCCATCATTTCCGGATGCGGCGCTGATTGATTACCCGTTCGTCCGCGTCGAAGGGGATGGCGTGCATGAAATCGCGGTCGGCCCGGTGCATGCCGGCATCATCGAGCCTGGGCATTTTCGCTTTTCGGTGGTCGGTGAAAAAGTGCTGCGCCTGGAGCAGCGCCTCGGCTACACGCACAAGGGTATTGAGCAACGCATGACCCAGTTGGACCCGCTGCTGGCGTATCGCCTGGCCGGTCGGGTGTCGGGCGACTCAACCGTGGCCTACGCCTGGGGCTATTGCATGGCCTTGGAGTCGGCCACCGCATGCGCGGTGCCGCCCCGGGCCTTGTGGATGCGCGCCTTGATGCTGGAGCGCGAGCGCGTTGCCAGCCATCTGAGCGATCTGGGGGCCCTGGGCAACGACGCAGCGTTCGCCTTTGGCCTGGCCCAATTCTCGCGTCTGCGCGAAGACTGGCTGCGCTTGTCCAAGGAGATGTTTGGACACCGTTTGATGATGGACTGCGTGCTGCCCGGCGGTGTGACGCATGACATTCATGGCGCTCATATTGACCAACTGACCCGACAATGCGACGCCGTGGAGCGCGAGGTGCGGACCTTGCGTTCAATCTACGAAGAGCATGCTGGTCTGCAGGATCGCTTCATGACCACCGGGCGGGTCACGCCGGCGCTGGCTGCCCAGTTGGGCTTGACCGGTCTGGCCGGGCGGGCCAGTGCGCAGGCGTGGGACTTGCGCTGTGATCATGCGGCTGCGCCGTATGACGTATTGCAGGTCAAGATGGCCACGCACAGCAATGGCGATGTTGCAGCCCGAGTGATCGTGCGCTTTGATGAAGTGTTTGAGTCGCTGCGGCTGATCCGGCAAATTCTTGCTGGTCTGCCAGCCGGCCCCTTGCGCCAGGACATTGCTTTGCCCGAGCAGGCAAGCCGCGGGGCGGGTTGGGTGGAGGGCTGGCGGGGTGAGATTTTTGTCGCGCTGGAGCTCAATGGTGCAAGCAGCGACCAGCGCATTCGACGCTGCCATTTGCATGACCCGTCCTGGCAGAACTGGCCGGTGCTGGAGCACGCCATCATGGGCAATATCGTGCCCGACTTTCCGCTCATCAACAAGTCGTTCAACCTCAGCTATTCCGGGCAGGATTTATGATTTGGAAAATCGCCAAGCAAATTGCCAGGAATGGCATTCGCACCGAGCCCGCGCCCGATATCGGGGCTGCCGTCACAAGTGAGATCGGGCGGATTCAGGCCGAGGTGCTTCAAATTCTGGGCCAATCCCTGGCCATTCGCATGGTCGATGCTGGTTCGTGCAACGGCTGCGAGCTCGAAATCAATGCACTGGGCAACCCCTACTACAACATCGAAGGTCTGGGCATCAAGTTTGTCGCCAGCCCACGCCACGCTGACATGTTGCTGGTGACCGGCCCGGTGTCGCGCAACATGGCAACCGCTTTGCGACGCACGTTTGACGCCGTTCCTGAACCTAAATTGGTGGTGGCGGTGGGTGACTGCGGTTGCGACGGCGGTATTTTTGGTGAGAGTTATGCCAGTTGTGGCCGCGTGTCCAACGTGATCCCGGTCGATTGGGTGATACCGGGTTGCCCGCCACCACCGATTGAGATATTGCGCGGAATTCTGAGCGCGGTGCGTCGGCGTATTGCGTAGCCGGACCCATCCCCTGCTGGCGAGCGTTGTTTGAAGTCGAGCGAGAAGGCAAAAATTCAAGGGGCTGGTTTCGGCAGGTATGCAGCGGGAGCTGACATAGGTCTGCCCAAAATGCTCGCTCGATACCCGACACTCATCCCAGTAGCCTGGCCGACAGCAATGTGGCGTCGAGTTCGGTTATC
>JGI24143J45723_1001520_pt1 | contig 10994 bp, 9 predicted proteins | sample BarGraIncu00432A_FD_45723 | JGI IMG/M metagenome (IMG submission 45723)
AAAGCACCCTGACACCCAAGAAAAAATAAGATTTTCTTTACGAAGCGTATTCTCAAAAAACACATGGTTTCAGGCGGTTACAAATTCATCGGGAATTGCTGAAAAGTTAGTGTCACTTGCCAATTGTCTCTGTCACACGCCAATGGTTAGTGCCAATTTTCAATTGTTAGTGTCACTTAAATAGGTCTCTATCGGATTGCTGATGCTACATCAAATTTCCCGTGCCGCAAAGTACTATTTTTTTGGTTGGGTTTAAGGCCCCCCCCCGAACGGTTTCATACCTTGAACCATTCCACCATGCCGTGCAGTTCGGTCGCCAGGCGGGAAAGATCGCCCGAGGAATTCTTGATATCGGCAAACGAGCTCTTCAACTCCCGAGTAATGAGGTTGATGCCGTCCATGTTGCTCGAAACCTCTCCGCTGGTAGCGGACTGTTCCTCCGCGGCCACAGCAATCCGGTTCACCATGTCAGAAACGTTTTGTACGTAGGCTACGATTTCATCAATAGAGCTAAGGGTTTGGTGCACATGCTCCTGAACTCTCACCACGGAATTGCGCTCATCCTGCATGGAGTTGACGGATGAGGTGATGCAGCCCTGCATGGTTTTCACGGTGAGGGAAATGTCCTTGGTGGCCGTGGTGGTTCTCACCGCTAACTGCCTGACACTATCTGCGACCACCGCGAATCCGCGTCCCTGTTCGCCGGCCCGGGCCGCCTCGATGGCGGCATTAAGAGCGAGCAGGTTGGTCTGATCGGCGATATCGTTGATCAGGGTCACCACGTTGTTGATCTCGTCGGACTGCTGACCCAGGGATTCAATCCTGACCGCCGTTTCCTCGACGGTTTCGGCGAAGCGGTCCAACTCCCGCACGGTGACCTGCATGGCATCTTTGCCCTGCCGGGCAACCTTTTCCATCCTAGCGGCAGCTTCCGCGGTGTGCTGGCAATTCTTAGCCACCTCGGAGGTGGTCAGGGCCATCTCGGTCAGGGCCGTAGCCGACTGCTCAATGCGCGAGGTCTGCTCGTCCGAACCGCGCTCCAGGGCAATTGCCGTGGCGGACAACTCCTCCGAACTGCTCGCCAGGCTGTCCGTTGCCCCCTTGATCCTGCCTACCATGGAGCGCAGATTGCTCACCATTTCAGCCATGGCCGATTGGACCGCCCCTATTTCATCTTTGCTCCTGGTTTCCATCTGGAGCGCCAGATTCCCACCGGCGACGTCACGGGAAACCTGTTGGAGTTCGCTGAGCGGCCGGGAAATGGAGCGGTAGACCCAGGCCCCGAAGAGCACGCCGCAGAGCACGGCTCCGACGCCGATGGCGGCGATGAGGAGCTTGCTGAAACGCACCATGGTGTTGACGCTTCCGATGGCCTTTTCCTGGTCTCCCTGGGCCGCGCTGACGGTCTGTTTCCCATGCTCCGCCTGCTTTAGCACGACATCCTTCAGCTTGCCGGTTGCCGCCAGTGCCTTTTCCTGCATGACGATCTTGTTGCGGGTTTTGGCCACCATGCCGTCCTTGGTCAAAAGAAGTTGGCAGGTCGCGCCTAAAGCCGCCTCCGCGCCGGCCAGTATTTTCAGCTCCTCTTTCGCCTTCAACTCGGCCAGCGCCCTGGCAAGCCCCTTTTTTACCGTGTCGATCCGGTTATATGCCCGCAGCGTCTCAGCCTCGATGCCGTCGGTCTCCTGGAGGGTTCGGGCCGAGAAAAGGCGCGGCGAAACCCCCTCGATGGTAAGACCCAGGGAAACAAGCTCTGCATTGCCCGCCATTACCTCCGTGGCGGCGCTGGCATTGCCGAACAGTCCTTTTTGCTTGCCGGCCTCGGCGCGGGTATCGTCCCCCGACCTCGCGGCCTCCTGCTCGATGGCCAGGGTAAGCGCGCTGATTTTCTGGGCGATTTCGGAGACATTCGCGTCGCGTCCGGACTGGTCGGCAGCCCCCTGTCCGGCGAGTGCCACCTGCTGCTTGGCGAGCTGCTCAACCCTGGTGCTAATGGCTTTGAGGTCATCACCGATTCCGGCGCCCGTCCTGGCGAATTCGCTCTGCAGTGCCACGCTGAGCGCTGAATTGCACTTCCCCTGGGCGATGAAGACTCCCTTCTTGCTCTGGGCCTTCTGCATCTCAAGGAACCCGAGCTGGAAGTCCTTCATGGCAAAGCGCAGCGTGTCCAATTTTTTAGCCGACAGCGTCATGCACATGGTGTCGTCCATGGACTTGGAGAAATAGGAGGCCGTTTTGGACTGCAGTCCCCTGATCTTTTTATCCAGTGCCTTCAAGCGGCTGGCGGCCTCACCGGCCTTCTGGGCCAGTGCCTTGTTGGAGACCTCCGCTGCGAGTTCGGCCGCCAGGCGCCCTTCGGTGATGGCGAAGAGTTCGCTGGCGATGGCGTTTATCTCGGCGTAGGTCTCTGATTTGGCGCCGCTCACCAGGGAGTCCAGCTTCTCCTGGCCTTCCCGGACCTCACTAAGAGATCGTTCCGATTCACTTTTAAAGCTGCGGAACTCGTCATTAGTGCGGGAGGTGCCGACCTTGATCAGGTCGGCGGTAACCGCCTGGATGGAGCGCTGGAACTCTACGGTTCTCATCTGAAACGGGGTACTGCGCTGGGTCAGGTAAAAAAGCTTGTTCTGGACAAAGCCCATGCCGACGATACTGGTGGCGGCAACGGCCGCCACGATAACAATAACAATGAGCACATTCATGATCAGTTTGGTCTTTATCGTCATAAACGATCTCCGGGAGCCTGCACACTTTCGGATTTTTCCTGCCTACTGCCTGGTTTTGCAAAGCTGCTACTTGAGGTACTTCTGTTCCTCGCCCTTGATGAAATCGATCAGTTTCTGTGTCTTGGCTGACGGCTTGCCTTTGGTGACCAGAATGATATCTCTGGCTACTTCAGGAACCTCCGGTGCAGCGATACTACTGTCGAGGATGGCCGTCGGGCCGATACCGATGGCTGATGGGTTGGCGGCCACGTTTTGCCTGACGTCCTCAGCCGTGGTGGCTTCAATGACATCCTTGGTCTGCGTTTTGCCGTCGAGCATTTTGCTGATAAACATGCTGTTAGTGCCCTGGATGAGCTTTCCCCACACCACGAGGATCGGCAGGTCCTCGCCTCCCAGTTCCTTCCAACTTTCGATTTTTCCGGTGAAAATACCTTGCAACTGTTCCCGCGAAAGCTTTTTAACCGGGTTGGACTTGTGGGTGATAACGACGATTCGGTCCCGGCCGATAGTGACGGCGTTGATCGAAGCGGGGTCTTTAACCTCGGCACCTTCCTTTTTCATCAGGGCCATCCAGTCGGGTAGCGTCAGTCCTGCGGCCGCAGCGTCGACCGTACCGCGCTCCAGATCCATCAGAGCCACCTTCGGCCCGGAGGGGGTGACCGAAAGCCTGATTCCGGTAGCCTTTTCAAATGCCTCGCGGACCGGCTTCAGTACGTTCTCCACAGGTGCCGCGCCGGCACCTATCTTCAGTTCTTCAGTCGCACCCGCCACACCCGTTGTCATGACACAAACGACCGCTGCAGCCCATAAAAGAGCACCCTTTCTCATTGTTCTACCCCCGGGATTATTGATCTGTTCCTCATGAGTCTTTCGGTTGAATCGCGGGCAACTTTAGCTGTATCTGGTTCTTCTCAAACTCCCAGCCTCAAATGAATTGGTTTCCGGATAGCCCAGGTCTGGGGTATTAGAGGCCTGACGCGCAGTCGCCGCCGAGTAATTAGATAACCCGATACTGAAGAGAAGGTGCGAGGAGACAGGTGTCTTGCAAGGCAAGCCAGTTATGGGATTTTACTGTTAGCCTTTTAATTTTCTCTATGTTTGAGTGCAGCATGGCTTTGGTGGGAAAGTTCGGGAAATCGTGCGGCGCTGGCAAGCGATTAATTGGTTTGACTCTATGGGTAAAAAAAAGTAACTTAACCGGGATTTACCTCAAGGAGTGTATGATGTTGCGAGCACGAATCTACCTCCTTTTCCTGGTTCCCTTTACCCTGTTTTGCAGCATCTGCGCTGTCATCGCCGGGCTGGTTGACAGCAGCGGACGTTCGGGACATGCCTGCGCCCGGTTCTGGAGTCTCTGGAGCCTGCGCGTGGCGCAGATCCGCCTGTCCGTCACCGGCCTGGAACTGGTACCGACCCAGGGCCCGGTCATCTACATGGGGAACCATCAAGGGAATTTTGACATCCACGCTCTTTGCAGGGCGATCCCGCGCACCTTCTCCTGGGTCGCCAAGGAGGAACTGTTCCACGTGCCGATCTTCGGAAGCGCCATGAGGCGCGCGGGATACATCCCGCTCGACCGCAGCGACGGGAGAAAGGCGCTCAAGAGCATGCGAATGGCAGCGGATCGGATCGCCGCCGGGACCAGCGTGGTGATCTTTCCGGAAGGCACGCGAACCCTGGACGGCTCGCTGCTCCCCTTCAAGCGCGGGGCGTTCCTGCTCGCTGCGAGGGCCGGGGTCCCGATCGTTCCCTTCACCATAAACGGCAGCATGGAGAGAAACCCCCGTAACCGCCTCGAGCTCCATCCCGGCACCATCAGCGTCAGTTTTGCCCCGCCCATTGCGACGGCAGGTGTGGCGGAGAGTGAACTGATGGAACGGGTGCGCCAGGCGGTTGCCGCAAGATTGGAGGTTCACTAGATGATGATGGTTTATGCGGGTATGGTACTGGCCGGGATCGCCCTGATTTGCTGGGGGCTTCCGGCGGCACACCGGCTGAAAAGCCCGTTCGACATCCTGGCGGCGCTGGCCGTTCTGGTCGGCCTGGTGGCGGCCCTTTTAGGCGCGCTATTGATCTGCGTACCCGGATTCTTTCAAGGCTAAGCCTGTTTCGGTGAGGCTGCAACAAAAGGCAGACGGCAAAATGGAAAAGATAAAAACCATAGCGGTAAACGCGGCGTTCATCGCGCTGGTATCTGTTGCACTTATCTGGGGCACCACCTTGTATCGGCAGCATGTCCAGTTCGACAAGGGTGAGCAGGGGATGGCAGCCGGGGACTTTCGCGCCGCGGTTTCGGGGTACGAATCTGCGCTGCACATGTACACCCCCTTCAGCCCGCTGGTGGACCTTTCGGCGCAGCGGCTCTGGGACCTCGGCGAAATGGCCCTGCAGCGCGGTGACCAGCAGAGGGCGCTGATTGCTTTTCGCTCGCTTAGGAGTTCCTTCTATGCCGTGGCCGGAATCTACACGCCGGGGGAGGAGTGGATCCGGAAGTGTGATGGCCGGATAGCCCAAATCCTGAGTCAGCAGCAGGGGCGCTAGGCGGTTCGCTTGCACTTCGACTCCGCTCAGTGAACTGCGCTCGCATAGTCCGCAAGAGTCAGAGCGAATGATGATTCGCCCCTACGGAGTTGGTAAGAGTGCCGGCGAATCATCATTCGCCCAAGCAATGGTGCCACCTGCGACGCATCCGCTACCCGGCAAAGAGTTGCCTTGTTTTGATGGGCCCGCCAGGGTGGAAAAATCAAAAGGATACCCCGTGGACCCTATCAGTAACCCCAGCACCGGCCTGAAGTTCGTGGCACTCGGTGGTCTTGGCGAGATCGGCCTGAACATGGCTGCCTTCGAGTACGGCGACGATATCGTCATCGTGGACTGCGGCCTCATGTTCCCGGAGCCGTACATGCTCGGCATCGACGTGGTAATCCCGGATATCAGCTACCTCGTCGAGCGCGCCGACAAGGTGCGCGCCATCCTGCTTACCCACGGCCACGAGGACCACATCGGGGCGCTTCCCTACGTGCTGAGGGACCTTAATCCGCCGATCTACGGGACTGCCCTTACCCTTGGCTTCGTGAAGGAGAAGCTCAAGGAGTACGAGCTCGACTCCAAGACTGATCTCCGGGTGGTGCGTCCGCGCCAGAAATTGCAAATCGGGGCGTTCGAGGTCGAATTCATCCGGGTTGCCCATTCCATCGTGGACGGCTGCGCCCTGGCGATCCGCTCCCCCGAGGGAGTGGTGATCCACACCGGCGACTTCAAGCTGGACCAGACCCCGGTGGACGGTGAACTGACCGACCTCGCCACCTTCGCGCGCTACGGCGAGGAGGGGGTGCTCGCCTTCTTTGCCGATTCGACCAACGTGGAGCGCGAGGGGTACACCCTCTCCGAGCGCCTGGTGGGCGAGGCCTTCGACGAGATCTTCCCGCGCTGCAGCGGTCGGGTCATCGTCGCGGCCTTCTCCAGCAACATCCACCGGGTGCAGCAGGTGGTGGATTCGGCCGCGAAGTGCGGCAGGAAGGTGCTCTTAAACGGCCGCTCCATGATCGGCAACGTGGCGATCGCGCGGGAGCTTGGCTACCTCCAGGTCCCGGACGGTCTGCTGGTCGACCTGAAGGAAATGTCGAGGCTCCCCAAGGATCAGGTCTGCATGATCACCACCGGAAGCCAGGGGGAGCCGATGAGCTCGCTCACCCGGATCGCCATGGACGACCACAAGCAGATCAAGCTCGCGGAGGGTGATACCGTCATCCTTTCCTCCCGCTTCATCCCCGGCAACGAGAAGACCATCTCGGACCTGATGAACCACCTGTACCGGCGCGGCGCCGAAGTCATCCACGAGAAGGTTTCCGAGGTGCACGTCTCGGGGCATGCGAGCCAGGAGGAGCTGAAGCTTTTGCACACCCTGGTGCGCCCGCGCTTTTTTGTTCCGGTGCACGGGGAATACCGGCACCTGGTGAAGCACAGCCAGCTGGCCCAGAAGGTGGGGCTTCCCAAGGAGCGCTGCGTGCTGGCGGTGAACGGGGACGTGGTCCTCTTTGTCGACGGCGAGGCGTGCATCGTCGACCGCGTTGAAACCGGCCGGGTTTTCGTGGACGGCAAGGGGGTGGGGGACGTCGGCAACGTCGTGCTGCGCGACCGCAAGCACCTCTCCGAGGACGGCATGGTGGTGGTCATCATCGGCATCAACCAGGTCAGTGGCGAGATCATCTACGGCCCGGACATCGTGTCGCGCGGCTTCGTTTTCGAGGACGAGAGTCAGCAGTACCTGGACGAGGCGAAAAAGGTCGTGCTGGACACCCTTGCGCTGGTGAGTCGTGAGGTTTTGACTGACTGGAGCGAAGTGAGGCTGGAAGTGCGCCGGGTGCTGCGCCGCTTCTTCAACAAGACCATCGAACGTCGGCCGGTCATCCTGCCGCTTATCCTGGAGATGTAAACGGCAAGAAGCCGTTCTACGTTCTACGTTCTACGTTGTGCGTTGTGCGTTGTGCGTAAAGTCGGGCGCAGTCGGGCCGTTAATGTAGAACCTAGAACCTGGAACGTAGAACATCTTTTAAGGTTTTCAGGCTTTTAACGTCGAACCTAGAACATAGAACGTAGAACAGCCTTTAAGGTAACCCATGACAACTGAAGAGCGAATTGAAAAAAAAGAGAAGGTGACCAAGGAGATGAAGGGGATGGCGCTAGCCGCCGCCGGGATTTTTCTTGGCGTGGCGCTCGCCTCCTACAACGGCGAGGACCTCTCCTTTAACAGCTTCTCCACGGCGGCCGCGACGCACAACCTTGGCGGACGTTTCGGCGCGCAGCTCGCCGACGCCTTTCTGCAACTCTTCGGCCTGGCCTCCTACGCCGTCCCCTCCACTCTGATTTACCTCGCCTACCGGGCCTTCAGCCAGGACGCGGTGCGCTGGCGCCCCTACAAAATAGGCGCTTTCGCGCTGATGATGGTGGCGGTTTCGGGAATCTTCGCCTTCAATCTGCAGTTCACCGAGCTGGCCGGGCAGAAGGTGCCGACCGGCGGCTTCGTCGGGTACGGGGTGGCCGAGATCTTCAAAAAGGCCTTCGGCAAGGTGGGGGCGCTCCTCATCCTGCTCCCGATGCTGGCGGCCTCGGCGATGCTGCTGTCGCGCTTTTCCTTCATCCTTTTCGGCAACTGGTGGGTGGGGGCCGTCGGCGCCAAGTGGAACAACTACCGGCAGCGCCAGGCTTTGAACAAAGAGCTCGAGGACAAGAAGGGGGTCGTCACCGAGAAGCCCAAGGCGCACGCGGCCCCGCTCATCAAACCGGCAGCCGTAGCTCCGCCGGTGAATACGCTCCTCGCCAAGAAGGAAAAGAAGAAGGACGAGAAGAAGGGTGCTCCGGTCCAGGAGGCCTTCGAATTCATCAAGAGTGACGGCAACTACCGCACTCCGCCGCTCTCTCTGCTCGACCCGATCCCCGAGGCGGGGAAAAAGCAGGACCGGGAAGTGCTGACCATGAATGCCCGACTCATGGAGAAAAAGCTCAAGGACTTCGGCATCGAAGGCGAGGTGGTGGAGATTTGCCCCGGACCGGTCATCACCATGTACGAGTTCTCCCCGGGCCCCGGCATCAAGGTGAGCCGGATCGCGGGTCTCTCCGACGACCTTTCCATGGCGCTGCAGGCGCACTCGATCCGCATCGTGGCCCCCATTCCCGGCAAGGGCGTGGTCGGTATCGAGCTGCCCAACCGGGACCGGGAGATGGTCTCTCTGAAGGAGATCTTCAACTCCGAGGAGTTCCACAAGGGGAAGATGAAACTCCCGCTGGCGCTCGGCAAGGACATCGCGGGAAATCCGCTGGTGACCGACCTGGCGCGCATGCCGCACCTGCTGGTCGCTGGCGCCACCGGCTCCGGCAAGTCCGTCGCCATCAACACCATGATCCTGTCGCTCCTTTATACCTCGACCCCGACCGACGTCCGGATCATCATGGTCGACCCGAAGATGCTGGAGCTCTCGGTCTACGAGGGGATTCCGCATCTGCTGCTGCCGGTCGTCACCAACCCGAAGAAGGCCGCGCTTGCGCTCAAGTGGGCGGTGGAGGAGATGGGGCGGCGCTACCGGCTCATGTCGGACAAGGGGGTCAGGAACATCGACTCCTACAACAAGGAGCTGGAGCGAAGCGAGAAGGAGATCGCCGACAACAAGGCGCGCGGCGCGGTCGTGGTGCAGGAAATCGACGAGCACGAGGAACACGAAGAGCATGACGACATGGAGGAGCGCGAGGCGGCGATCCAGGCCTTCCTGGAGAAGGAAGACGTGCTGGAGCACGGCCATCTTCCCTACATCGTCGTCATCGTGGACGAGCTCGCCGACCTGATGATGGTCGCCGGCCGCGAGATAGAGGAGTCCATCGCCAGGTTGGCGCAGATGGCGCGTGCCGCCGGCATCCACCTGATCCTCGCGACCCAGCGACCCTCGGTCGACGTCATCACCGGTCTCATCAAGGCGAACTTCCCGGCGCGAATTTCCTTCCAGGTCTCATCCAAGATCGATTCCCGGACCATTCTGGACGGAAACGGTGCCGAGAGCCTGCTGGGAGCCGGCGACATGCTGTTCCTTCCCCCCGGGACCTCGAAGATGCAGCGCTCCCACGGGGCCTTCGTGTCTGACACCGAGGTGCAGCGCGTGGTCGAGTTCCTGAAGAAACAGGGTAAGCCGGTCTACGAGAAGTCGATCCTGGAGATGAAGGCGAGCGACGAGAAGGGTGCAGGCCACGAGGAAGAGGAGATGGACGAGCGCTACGACGATGCGCTGGCCCTGGTGGCGGAGGCCAAGCAGGCTTCCATCTCCATGATCCAGAGGCGCCTGCGCATCGGCTACAACCGTGCGGCGCGCATCATTGAGAGAATGGAGCAGGAAGGTGTGGTCGGTCCCTCGGACGGCACCAGCAAGCCGCGGGAAGTTTTTATCAACAAGCATTAACTGCATTGTCCTTTTGATAATCCGACGGATCGGTCTGATCTGACCGATACGTCGGATCAGAAAAGCCTTTCACTGGGGGAACCATGAACGACTGTCGCAAAGCAGGCTTGGCCCATTTTGCCGTGACCATCATTGGCAAGGACCGCCCGGGTATCGTGGCTGATACCTCGCAGGTGCTCTACTCGCTCGGCTGCAACGTGGAGGACTCCAGCTGCACCATGCTGGGCGGGGAGTTCGCCATGATCCTGATCGTATCCCACGAAAAGCCCTTCTCCAAGAAGCGGCTGGAGACTGAGTTCGCCGCCATGAACCTGGGGAAGGGTCTATCGGCCTTCATCCGGACCCTGAAGGACGACGAGGTCTGCTACCGCGAACCGGAGGGGGAACTTTGCCTGGTCTCCGTCTACGGAAGCGACAAGCCGGGGATCGTGTACCGCATCACCCGGGAGCTTGCCGACCGCGGGGTCAACATCACCGACTTGAACACCAAGCTGATCGGCAGCCCGGCCGAACCGGTCTACGTGCTAATGCTGGAGGCCGCACTCCCCCAGGGGATGACTGTCGAGGGCGCCACGCAGCTACTGGAAAATCTGAAAAAGGAGTTGAGTGTGGAGATCTCGGTGCGCCTCATCACACCGGTCTCTCTCTAGCCATGGCTGTTAAGACTATTGTTATCTACCCCGACCCCATTCTGAAAGCGCCCTGTGCCCCGGTGGACCGGATCGACCCAGACGTATTGCAACTCCTCGAAGACCTGGTGGACACCATGCTGGCCGGGCCCGGTTCCGTGGGCGTCGCGGCGCCCCAGATCGGCGTGCCCCTCAGGGCCTGCGTGGTGGATGTATCCCAGAACCGTCACGGCAAAGAGAACAACCACGGGCGCCTTCTGATGGTGAACCCCGAGATCATTGAGGCGAGCGGGAGCGCCGTCATGCGTGAGGGGTGCATGAGCGTCCCTGACTACACCGGAGACGTGGAGCGTGCCACCCAGATCACCCTGCGCTTCACCGAGCCCGACGGTTCCCTGCGTGAGTTCTGCGCAACTGGTTTTGAGGCGGTCGCCATCCAGCATGAGATGGATCACCTGGACGGCCTGCTCTTCCTGGACCGGATCACCTCGCTTAAAACTGGATTGTTCCGGCGCAAGAATTATAAGTAGGAAGGGAGCCCACCCAGTGCTTTCTAGCTAGCGTAATCTCTCGCAACCGTTTCCCTCTCCTTTCAAGGGGAAGATCAAGTTCCGGCTCTCCTCCTCCCGGAGGGGGGAGGTCGGGAGGGGGGAAGGCTCGCGCGGGTCCCCCCTCCCTGTCCCTCCCCCTCCGGG
>JGI24143J45723_1001525_pt1 | contig 10957 bp, 16 predicted proteins | sample BarGraIncu00432A_FD_45723 | JGI IMG/M metagenome (IMG submission 45723)
ATGGCGCCCGTAGCTAGGAAGACAATATCGTTACCAACTTTTAACGACTCTGCAGAGCCGATAACAAGTTGCTGAAAAGGCTGATCTATGGATACTCCCAGTCCATTTCCTCTCGGGTAACGAATCACGACTGGACCATTAACGTGGAAAGCAGTATAGAGCATATGCCTCAGTTCATTCTCATCTTTTGGTGCCATGATCATCAAATTAGGAATATGTCTCAAAAAACTATAATCAAAAACGCCATGATGTGTTGGCCCATCCTCACCAACAATTCCTGCTCGGTCTAAAGCAAATATAACTGGTAATTTTTGCAAACAAACGTCATGCAGAATTTGATCATAAGCGCGCTGAGCAAAGGTAGAATAAAGAGCTACAACAGGCTTAAGACCTTGTGTCGCCATACCAGCCGCCATGGTGACAGCATTCTGCTCGGCAATACCCACATCAAAAAAGCGTTTGGGAAACTGCGCTGCGAATTTCTTAAGACCTGTACCTTCGCGCATGGCTGCTGTTATTGCCACAATACGAGAATCTTGTTTAGCCAGTTCAACTAATGTGTCCCCAAAAATCCCTGTATATGTTGGCATATCTCCATTCTTAATAACTTCACCAGATTCAATACAAAAAGGCCCCACACCATGAAATTTACCTGGATTACATTCGGCAGGCTTATAACCTTTCCCTTTACAAGTAAGGACATGAATCAATATCGGTCCTTGCATACTTTTAGCCTTTGCTAAAACTTCAGTAAGTACTTCTAAGTTATGTCCATCAATCGGACCAACATAAGTAAAACCTAATTCTTCAAATAGCTCTCCAGGAACCAATAAATAACGTAAGCTATCTTTCAGTCGTTCGACAGTCTTCGCAATTCTATCACCAATAGCAGGAATACGTCGTAATATAAATTCAATATCTTGTTTAACTTTTGTATATTTAGGCTCTGTACGCATTTTAGACAAATATTCGGACATAGCGCCAACATTCTTGGCAATTGACATTTCATTATCATTGAGGATAACAATCATGTTTGCCCCTGCGTTTCCAGCATGATTGAGTGCTTCATAAGCCTGTCCACCCGTGAGAGACCCGTCACCAATTACGGCAAGTATATTATTTTTCTCACCAATAAGATCACGAGCTAGAGCCATTCCTAACGCCGCAGATATAGAAGTGCTAGAATGTCCTGTTCCGAATGAATCATACTCACTCTCACTTCTTTTAGGGAAACCACTAATGCCACCAAACTGCCGCAATGTAACAAAATCTTTACGCCTACCTGTTAATATCTTATGGACATAAGCCTGATGACCAACATCCCACACTATTTTATCAACAGGGCTATTAAATATTTTATGTATGGCAAGGGTAAGTTCAACGACGCCTAAACTTGGTGCTAAATGTCCACCCGTTTTTGACACCGAGCATATTAAAAACTGACGAATTTCAGCAGCTAGCAATTTCAGCTCGTCAAATGAAAGTTTTTTTAAGTCTTGAGGTTTATTAATTGTTTCAAGGATATTTTCCAAATGTAAAGACCTTCTTTCAGTGCAACCTATGATACGTATCACTATTATAACATATCGCAGTTTATTTACATTAAAGTTTCATATTCTTTAAAAATTTTTAAAGCCATATGCTATTGCAATTCCCAAAATAGCTCCTGCAAACACTTCAATTGGAGAATGGCCCAATAATTCTTTAAGGGTAATATCGCGGACAGTGTGTTCAACCCGTAACTGCCGTACTAATTTATTAATCACTTTAGCTTGCTTCCCAGCTGCTCTACGCACACCTGCAGCATCATACATTACAATACCTGCCAGGACTATGGTAACTGCAAATAAGGCCGAACTAAAGCCATCATGTAATCCGACAGCCCACGCCAAACTTACAACTAGAGCGGTATGGGAGCTGGGCATTCCCCCTGCTCCTACTAAACGTTCAAAATTTATGGTGCCATGCTTCAAATATGAAGTTAGAGTTTTGAGTATTTGTGCACTTAACCAGGCGGTAAAAGCGGTTGCTAATATAATATTTTGTTGCATAAATGCGATTAATTCTGCCACAATAAGCACCTCAACGATCTCGTGTTAATAGCCACCTTACCATCTCTCGTAAAACATTTGCTTCAGTACCAAACTGACTTAAAGCGCCTAAAGCACTGTCTACAGCTTGATTTGCCATACTTTGTGCTTCTTCAAGGGAATATAAAGACACATAAGTGGCTTTATGGTTTTTAATATCACTTCCGATTGGCTTACCAATTTTTTCTTGTGAGCCAGTCACATCCAGAATATCATCAGTAATCTGAAAAGCCAAGCCAAACTGCTGTGCATACTCTGTAAGTGCTACAATTTGCCACTGTGTTGCTCCGGCTAACTGTGCTCCAGCCCGTAAGGCCGCCTGAAATAAGGCTCCAGTTTTTCCTTGATGCATCAATTTTACAGTCTTTAGATCAATAACTTTTCCCTCAGAAGACAAATCGATAACCTGACCACCAATCATGCCTCTAGCACCAGCGGCTGTACTGATTTCCCCCAGGACTGTAACTAAGACTGCCGGATCAACTGTTGGTTGGGACAGCATTGTTGTAAAGGCAGCAGTTAACAGTGCATCACCTGCCAAAATTGCCATTCCTTCGCCAAAGACCTTATGGCTTGTCAATTTTCCCCGGCGATAATCATCATCATCCATCCCTGGTAAATCATCATGAATAAGTGAGTAGGTATGAATCATTTCTAGGCCGCAAGCCACATTCAGATAATGAATCCCCACCCCGCCTACAGCATCGGCAGAAGCCATTAACATTATTGGCCTTAGCCTCTTACCACCAGCAAATAAACTATATCGCATTGCTTCAAAAATAATAGGAGGATAGACATTTATATCTGGAATGAATTTTGCTAATGCCTCATCAATAATTATACATTTTTCTTTACAATACTGTCTTAGCATTATTCTTCCTCCTGTACTACGAGTGGCTTTTCGACTATTTTACCCTGTTCTTCAGTTAATATTTTATCAACTTGCTGTTGTGCATAATCCAATTTATTTATACAAACTTTTGATAAATTTACGCCATCAGCAAAATTACCTAAAGACTCATCCAACGACAGTTCGCCTCGTTCCAATTGTTTTACAATCATCTCTAATTTTTCTAAAGCATCTTCAAAACATATCTCATCAAGATTATCTTTTTTCTTCGTCCTTGCCATAATATACCTCCTTTACATTAATTACTTTTACATCTATAACGCCTTTATTTAGAACAATTTCTAACTGTATTCCTGGCTGAACAGTACTGATATCATTAATTAACTGCCCTCTAGCATCACGTACAATACTATAACCTCGAGCTAATACAGCTAAAGGATTAAGCATTGCCAATTTTTCTGCTGTTATTTGAAATTGATGCTGTCTCACCGTAATAATTTGCTTTGTAGCTTTATCCAATCGTTCCATACAACTATCTAACATCTGTTGCCTATTCGTTATGAATTCATATGGATATTGCAGAACTCGACTCATAGCAGATTGTTGCACCAATAGGCGCTTATTTTTTATTAAATTATAAACATTATTTAATAACATGCTTTTTAAGGTAGTTACGTATTTAATAAGCTCACGGACGTCAGGCACAACAATTTCCGCGGCCTGGGATGGGGTAGCTGCTCTACGATCCGCAACAAAGTCAGTCAAGGTATAGTCCGTCTGATGCCCTACTGCTGAAACAATCGGAATCACTGAAGCAGCAATAGCTCTGACCACNCTTTCATCATTGAACGACCATAAGTCNTCTATTGACCCTCCTCCCCGACCAACAATTATTACATCCACATTACCAAGTTTATTAAAGGCCTCGATGGCATGAACAAGTTGCCTCGGCGCTTCTAATCCTTGTACCAATACTGGATATAATATGAGTCTTATAGCCGGATGACGACGTTTTGACACAGTGATAATATCCCGCAGCACCGCGCCTGTTGCCGAAGTAACAATTCCTAATGTCTTAGGCAACATAGGCAATGCCTTTTTACGTTCCTCCGCAAATAATCCTTCTGCCTCCAGCTTATCTTTTAACTGAGTAAAGGCCAAACTTAACTCGCCAATACCATCTGGCACTAATTGCTGAGCATATAATTGATACTGCCCGTCCCTTTCAAATACAGTGATTTGTCCACTAACAATGACTTTCATTCCATCCTTGGGCTCGAATTTCAGAAACTGAGCACGGCTTTTAAACATAACAGTCCTAACCGTGGCATTACTATCTTTCAAGGTAAAATAGCAATGTCCTGAAAAATGATGCTTAAAATTAGATATTTCCCCCCGAACCAATAGGTTAGCAACCCTAGAATCAGACTCAAAAAGTTGCTTTATGTATTTTGTAATTTCACTTACACTAAATATATTCATAAATCACCTTCATATGGTCATATTGTTTACTTATTGTAGCTTTGAGCTTTTCTAATCAAATTTCCCGAATTTCGAATTTTTATATAATAATATGAAAAAACCAGACAAAAGTCTGGATAGTATATTTCAGAACCGGCGACGATCTATATATCGGCTAGCGCCATAGGCAGCTATCGCGCCCATGGTAAACCAGAAAAAGCTTCCTGGTGGAATAAGATAACCCACAATTGCGCCAATCGAAGCCCCCAGCAGAATATAACCTAACATGTAAGGCACCTCCACATATGTGTTCTTTTATATCATATGCAGAAAAGCCCATCACTGTGCGAAGTAGTTACTTGGCACTTTTCTTGACCAATGCGCCTAGAATACCGTTAACAAAGCGGCTAGATTCATCAGTACCAAAGATTTTAGCCAACTCAACAGCTTCATTAATAACCACATTAGGCGAAATTTGTTCACTACCAAAATTCATTTCATAAATAGCCATTCTAGCTATATTACGATCGATCCCGGCCATGCGATCAATTTTCCATTCGCTGGAGACTTCAGAAATAATACTATCAATTTGATTTAAATGTTCTTGTGTCCCAGACACTAGATATTCCGTGTATTCCCGTGTATTGTCACCTGGATTATTGTTTTCAATTAATACCGCTTGCAGTGCTTCATTTTTATCTGCTGTATTATAATCTAACTGAAACAAGGTTTGTAATGCCATTTCTCGAGATTTTCTACGACTCATAATTTGCCTCTTTTCTAAAAATTACTATATTTCCGAATTCTTTTTCGTTAGCGATAATATCCTCGCGGTAATATTTTGTTCAATATATCCATAATATCTTCTTTCTCATCAATTCGCTTTCCAATAATATAACCAAATATCATGCATAACATTACAAACATGGTATGAAAGAACCCAAACATAAGAATAAATATCCCAAACAACATACCACTAATGATGCCTGAAATTTTCCCACTATGATTCTGCCATAGTTCTGCCAGCAATACATACTTCACAGTACCACTCCTTTAATTATACATGCTATTTTGCTTTAAAGTCATTTGATATATTTTCGACAAAAATCTTTACATCAGTAAGTTCTACCCCAACAGTATTTTTAATGTACTCATGAATTCTCTTTTGCATTTCTGCCGAAACACTTGGTACATTAACTTCTGGGCTAACAACTACTTTTAGTGATACTTTTAGCCCTTGACCATCCCGCTGAGCACTGACTTTCACATCTCGCACCCCACGTGTATGGCGAGCAGTTTTTTCAACCAGATTCTTAATCGCACCAAGGGAAATATGTATATCACCCATATCATTATGATGAACAATTGTATCATTTACGAGATGAGAGCGTATCCCTGCTAACAATAAACGAATACTTATCATTAAAAACACTGCTCCTACCAAACCAGCTTCCCATTGTCCGCTGATGTGTGAAATACCTGTCCAAATCAGATCTAAAGAGATAAGGCGTAGTGAAAGTAAAATTACGCCTGTTGACAAAAGTGTCAAGAATAATGTGTAAATAGATAAGAGTATACTATCAATTCTTCCCATATATAACTCCTTTTCAGAAAAAAATTAGAGCAGTAATAATATGATTTCTAGCGCACGCGGATATCTTCAGCTTTGCTTTCCTGATTGAAACCAACACCTTGAATATGAACATTTACTTCAACAACATCCAGCCCGGTCATGGACTCAATACCCCGTTTCACATTTTCCTGAACTCGGAGTGCAATATCTGGTATACGCACACCGTATTCGACAATAATATATATATCTACTGCGGCTTCACGTTCACCGACCTCTACTTTAACACCCTTTGCTAAATTCTTCTTACCAAGCATTTCTGCAATACCACCGACTAAGCCTGCACTCATTCCGGCCACACCAGCAACTTCAGTAGCAGCCATTCCAGCAATAATTCCAACAACTTCATCCGCAATACGAATAGAGCCGACATCATTATTCTCTATTTTTTCAATATGTTCTCGCTTTTCCACCGACAAACCTCCAATTAAGATACTTTTATAAAAATATATTTAGAAACTCACTATTTTATTACTTCTTATTATAGCAAAGCTTTTCTATATTTACAAATGGGCTAAAACTTTTAAACGCGAAAAAACGAAGAATATGAAGAATACGAATTTAAATATATACACTTCGTGTTATCTTCACGTCTTCGCGTTCATTGTTCAACGCCAAAAATCTTATTCTCTTTTTGTGATTCTTATGATTAGCCATTAAGAAAGGACTTATTTACGGCTTGGCACTAATGGATATATCTTCAACTTTAACGCCTGATACCCGGCTAATCACATCAGCTACCTGTACTACCTCTTCTCGGGATAATGAACTGGCTTTAATGACAGCACTGACTGAATTCTCTCTGATAAATACTAAAGAGTCAGCAAAGCCTCGTGCTCTTATTAAGCTTTCCATTTCTGCTTCTTTTTGTTTTTCCATGATCATTTTTAATACTGTATCTTGAGCACGAACTCTAGACTCATCATTTTTTGCATCTTTAATGCTTTCCCTCAGTAAATCAGAACGTTCACTACGAATTTTGTCACGTTCTAGCCTGTATTCAGTAAAAAAGTCTAAAGCGTTAACAGCTATGTCTTGCTCTACAATAACATTCTTAGTTACTTGCATAGCAGAAGAACGATCAACTTTTGCTTGTAACAAATAATTACTCCCCAAAAATNCAACTACCAGTGCTACAATAATGATCACCCCTGATAATATCACAATATCTACATTAATTTTTCGCCAAATCACTATTCTCATAGTACAATCCTCACTTTCTTTGAGTTAATACCGTAATCTTGTATGATGGAATACCCAGACCAGCTTCAATGGCCTTAGTCAAATTAGCCTTCACCTTAGAATCATAAGCACCTTCCGCCGTCACCAATACGCCTTTAATAATTGGCTTTATTTCTCTTGCAATCACCGGACGATCAGCCCCGTTTTCCTTACCCATTAGTATTTGCTCACTATCTTTAGTTTCAGTGGTAGTACGAATTCCTCCTGAAGCATCTTTTTCCTGGATAGTCTTACTCTCTTTTACTATATTTTTGGCATGTTCCTGAGTGCTGGTATTTTCCAATGTTATATTAACAGCCACAGCACCTGCACCGTTCACCTTTGTTAATATAGTTGTTAGTTTAGCTTCTAACGTTTCTTCATAGCTACTATTTACAGGTAAAACGCTTCTACTAACTTCAGCCGGAATCTCAATTTTGGACTTTGCTGCTAAATTATCTAATATCCCGCCTGCTAACAATAAAATAATACCTAAGGTACCTAGCCAAATTAACCTTGTATTTATAACACCATCTTTTAGCAATTGTTTTGGCCACATTCTTTTAGCCCCGGCTATCATTGCATCTACACTCGTCATATTGCAATCCATCCCCTTTATGAATGTAATGTTTTTATTTCAATAANTTCTTTTGGTAGCTGATAAAACTCTGATATGAGACTTTNGATTTTATTTTGAAGTTGAGCATTTAAATCTGCTGTTTTCTCAGGTTGCTGGCCAATTTCTACTTTGACTATTTTACTGCTAGTAGCTCCATTACCTGGTGTGACATACACAACAACATTGCTAATTATATTGCTTAATTTATTATCTTTACTATGGTTAGTCACAACTACTACTTTAGCATCAGCCACACCATCTAGGGCGGTGACCATCACTTTTATTTGCTGGGCTAATTCTTTTTGATATATTTCAGTTGTCAACTGCTCACGGTCATGGGTAACATTTTTGACATTATCTAATATAACTTTGGAATTGGCTGTATTAGCACTAAGGACTGGTACCTGACTTGACGTAAAATGGTCCTGCAATATATCAATCACTGGATTTAAAATTGAGAGCATGATAAATAGTCCCATAATGACTCTTACAAAACGTTGCATACTGCTATTAGGCAGTAAAAGCTCGATAAATGAGGCAAATAAAACAACAAAAATAATATGTTTTATCCAGTTAGTTAATAGATCGATCATTACAAAAACCTACCTTAACATCATCGCTGTGCTACCGACAGCAACGATCATTGTAATTGACAAAAAAAACATCAAGGCTACAATTAATACCGAACCGAATACTAGCAATAAATTATTGGCAATAGAATCAAGGAATTTAGCCATTTTTTCATCACCCATAGGTTGTATTAAAGCGCCAGAAGATTTAATCACAACTATTAAAGCTAATAATTTGAGTAAGGGAAATAAACAAATCATAAAAACTACAATAACGCCAAAAATTCCCACCGCATTTTTTATCAACAAAGATGCGCCCATTACCAATTCCACTGTATCGGCCAAAACTTTACCAACAACAGGAATAAAAGTAGCTGTAGCAAACTTAGCTGTCCTAAGAGTTAGCCCATCAGCGACACTACCAGCCGCCCCCTGAATGGTAATAATACCGACAAATACTACCATGAGTAGTCCCAGTGTAATCATGCTTGCCTGTTTTAATAAAGTAGATAAATTACTTAAACTATACTTATCTGATAAATAATTTACACAATCAAGAGTCGCCGTTAAAATCAATAATGGTAAGACCACATCCTTAACAATAATGCTGACACTACTGATAATAAACAGCATTAATGGCGTAAATAACGCAGCTGATGTTAATGCGCCCACACCTGCTAACAAAGAGATCAAAAGAGGTAGCAACGCTTCCATGAACCCTACCATATACCCCACCGTCTGCGTGGCTAGTGTTACAGCATTATAAAACGCTGTAAGAGCAATCACTGTCATAAAAATAAAGCAAATACTATATGCTAAAATAGAAATACTTGAATGCTCAAATGAATTCTGCAAATTTTGTAGCATTGCGCATAATACGGCTAGAAATAATAACTTGCCCATTAAGTGGATAGTAGCTGACACTTCTTTAAACAAACTATCCGTCATTGTTTGCCATATATCTTGCCAATTTAAACTTAAACCTTTTGTTGCAATCTCCTTAATACTACTGCTATTGAGTAATGGGATATCTCCATTTAATTCTTGATTGACTTTGCTAATAAATTGATTAACAGAATCAGTAGATGTCATTCCCAATAATTGTTTCTCAATATCAACATTACTAACTGGATTACCAAAAGCGCTCAAAGTATTTATAAGGAGCATCAAGAATACTATCAGCAATATTTTCAATTTCATTTATATTCCACCTTATGGAATCAATCTTACAATGGTATCAAGAACTAAGGCGATAATAGGGATCGCCAAAACCATCACTAATACTTTTCCCGCGAACTCTATCTTGCCTGCTACCGCACCTTCCCCGGCATCTCGACAAACTTGTGCCCCAAATTCAGTAATGTATGAAATCCCAATAATTTTCAAAATAGTATTGAGGTACATTGAGCTGATATTAGCCTTAGTTGCCATATCACGGAATAAATCTAATACATTATTAATCTTGCTCAATACCATCAGAAATATAATTGTAGCCAGGGCTAGACTTAACTGAACAGCAATTTCTGGTCGTTGTTGCTTAATTACTAAAATAAGTAATGTAACCATAAACCCAAGTCCAATAATTTGAATAATTTCCATACTGTGCACCCCTTAGAATAACTTAAAAACATCCTGCACCGTATTGAACAACCGCCCCAGCAATTGTACAACCCATAACAGTACTATGGTAAAACCAGCCAGGGTACACAAATGTGCCATATCTTCCTTGCCAGCCTGTTTTAATGCAATGTGAAAAACTGAAACCAATATTCCAACACCAGCAATCTTAAATAATATATCTAGTTCCATTTTTAGCCTCCTCCGCCAAGCTAATAGCTGGCAATACAGAATCTAATAGACTCTTACACAAATAAAATTACGATGGCGAGTCCTCCACAGATACCTAAATAACGATACATTTTAGTATTAAGATCACGTAACCGTGCAGCTTCACTCGCGAAGGTCTCTAATTGTTCGATAATCATCGACAAATAATTTCCTTGCTCTTCTCGATTCATGATACCCAAATTAGCGCCTAAGATATCTAATATTTCCAGTTCTGATTGTTCAAGCATTAACCGCCCCTTCATATCATTAAGAACTGTATTTATTGCTTGCTGAGGTGATAGTTCACTGCTTTTTTCTAACAATATAGCCGTTTGATGAAAAAAGTCAGCAACTGGACCGTATATACCATGAGTACATTGAATCAGAGCTTCACTCAGTGGCAAGCATGCATATGTTATATATGACTTTAAGGACCCTAAACAACTTATAATCTGCCTAATATGTTGTGGTCTTGCACTACAGCGTGCTGCTAATTGAAAGCCGATACACGAACATACAAGGAATACCAATACACCACCAGCCAATTTCAGCCACATTATTTTACTCCTTTTCCCATATAGTTTTATGTTCTTTACTATCAATAATTCTTTCAATTGTGCCCACTTGAGGACTAGAACTGAGTACAACATAGCGGTCAAAATACTTGTTCAATATTAGTTCTCCCACGTA
>JGI24143J45723_1001526_pt1 | contig 10955 bp, 10 predicted proteins | sample BarGraIncu00432A_FD_45723 | JGI IMG/M metagenome (IMG submission 45723)
TTCAGGAGCAGTACGTCCCCCGTTTCCCAGCCGATCGACTTTAGAATGCCGATCTCCTTTCTCTCCTCGGCCGACAGGCCGGTCGCCTTGTCCCAGGCGAAGATGATGAAGGAAAGTACGGCGACCGCGAGCACCACGATGACCATTCCGGAGCGCCAGTCGAAAACCGCGTCGTAGGTGCGCAACATTTCGCTTTTCAGGATGGGCCGGGTGTCAGGGAACTCGTGCACGATCTTCGCCGCGATGGTCTTGAGCTCATTCTGGTTCCTGGCGCTGACGGCGAGGTCGGTGGCGCGCCCCTGGGGGAAGTCAAAAAGCCGGCGGAAGTCGTCCCCTTTAAGCTGGATCAAGTCGGCCGCCACCAGTTCGGAGTCGCTGGGGAAAATCTTCTGCACCGAAAAGAGGGCAGGGGCCCCTTTGAGATCCTTCAGCGGCAGGAAGTCCCCTTCGCTCAGGCGGCAGGTGCGCGCCACGCCGCTGCCGATAAAGATGGATTCGGCAGCCGGTGCGGGATCATCGCAGGCGACCAGGGTGAAGTTGGCGCCGGTAACCGCATCGTAGTAATAGCCCCAAAAACGCGGTTTCACCTCGCTCACCCCCCTGATGGCGGCGATCTTGTCGGCGTAGGCGACCGGAATCGGGTCGTGCCTTCCCGCCACCATGCGCTGCACCACCAGGTCGGGCGCGTCCTGCAACACCAGTCCGGCCTCCCGCTTCAGCGCCTGGGTGAAGAACACGATCGAGGCGATGATGAAGACGATCAGCGTGTAGACCGCCAAAAGCGAGAGGTTTTTCCCCTTGCGGCGCGAGAGGGAAGAAAGTGCGAAGTCGAGGATGTTGCGGTGCCGTTCGATGGAGCGTTTCATGGTGCCTCGCGGTGCAAGGCTGGCGGCGTCACCAGGCTTCCGGTGGGAAAATGCTCCAGGGCCATCGGGTGGTCCTGAAAGGGAGCGTGGCGGTCTGCCATAGCGGGATTCCTCGTATAGCGCGCCTCGGTGAAGAGGCAGAGGTCGGTAAGCTGGAGTCTTCGGACCAGTTCCCGGCTGGAACTGCGCAGCGCGCCGGTTCCGGAGTTGCTGGCGCGCGCATGCAGGGCGAGGAACGCGCAAAGGAGCAGATTGAGAGCAGTGAGCGTCAGGAACAGCGTCGATTTGCGCACGGGTTCAGGTTTTCCTTATTTGGAGTTCGATTGCGGCGGAAGCGGCCTACTCAAGCGACTTCAAAAGCTCCAAAGTCACCTCGGTAAAGCGCAGCAGCTTACGACCCAGGTGGTCGGCCCGGAATCCGTCCGCTTCGCTCTTTTTGGCAAACGGTATCAGTTCCTTCCCCATCGGACCGAGCACGTTGCTTCCGACGACGAAGTATGCCTGTCGTGCGTCGATTATGGCAAGGGAATAGTAGTCTTTCACCGATATGGAGGCGATGTCGGAATGCTTTTTGGTCGGGTCGTACTTGCGCGGGTTGAGATAGTAATTGAGCAGGTCTTTGGGCCCGTCGAAATAAGCCGTCGTGCCGTCGCGGTAGGCAATCGTCGAGTTCCAGTCCGGATACTTGGCCACCAGCATCCCGCACACCGGGCATTTGGCGTCCTTGGGAACCGCCGGGGCCTTCTGTGCCGACAGGGCAGGACCGACAAGTGACAGGCAGAGCAGCGTCGTTAAAAGTATGGCGCAGAGCGTGAACCGGTTGGCGGCGGATTTCTTTGCTGAAAACATCGGGTGAATCCCCTTTATGAAAACTATCACGTGTGCAGGTGGACAGGTATTTACCGGCTTACCTGTGCCGACTGTTTCCCCATCCCCACCCCGGTCCTCCAGGTTAACCTATCAGTCCTGCTCTTTTTCCGCCAGAGACATCGCCTCGTCGAAACCGGCTATTTTGCCGCCATTTACTTTGATAAACGCGTCGGCATCCTCCTTTTTGGCCAAGGCCCATTTGGGCAGCTCAGTCATGACGCCGCTCTTCTCTCCGCCAATGACCCAGGTCGCGGTATGAGCATCGATCAGCACACGGCTTTTGCAATCGCCAACCAGCAGCGACTTGGCTTTTTTACCGGGATTTTCTTTCAATTGTGTGGCTACACAGTGCAGGCTGCAGGTGCCTACACTTTCTCCATCAGTGTAGACAATGAGCATTCTGCTATGGGCAAACATGGAGCGGTCCATTCCACACACCTTGCACGACTTGGGTGCCTCAATCTTGTCATGAGCAAAGGCAGTGGCACAGGCAAGCAAGAGGGACAAAGACAGAAAGATCAAAATTCTTTTCATGGAGATCTCCTTGTTTTAGGTGATCTCGTTGTAGCATGATTGAAATAGTTTTTCAATGACAGTGGGGGATATTATAAGAAGTGGTTTTGGGGGATCGTTCCCACGCTCCCGCGTGGGAATGCATCAGGGGACGCTCCCGCGTCCCGGTTCGTCTTCGTGGGAGCGTATCGAGTAATGCTTCTGTATTTCCTTCGGTGTTGGACGCGGGAGCGTCCGGGGAGTCCGTTCCCACGCCGAAGCGTGGGAACGATGACTTGGCGTGAGGATTGATGAACTTGCCGCCATCAACCTTTCACAGCGAAAAAATCCTCACTTATGGAGATGGAGGTCTTCAACTTGCCAAAAGTGGTTACCTTTTTTGGAACTCCCTTTGCCGTGGATTCATGCTCTTCCAACGGAAGACCCCGTGCGGAGTCAAAGACAAAACGGTACAGGGTCTGGACGCCGGGCAGGAAATGGTCCTTGGCGAGGACCTCGATGGAGATCCGCCCCTCTGCTTCAGACAGGGAGATTTCCCCACGGCGCTGGTCGGTGAGACTGTGGCGGATGTTACGCAGCAATAGCCCAAAATCCGATTGATCGATGCGTTGCCCCGAACCGGAAGCAAGCATCGAATTGTCGGGTGCCAGGTGGAGGGTGACGAACCCGGTCCATCCTCCGGGGCGCAGGGTGACCTTGCCTAGCTTGTCGGGATAAACCAGGACCGTCCCCGGTTGAGGGTATTGCATGTCAATGCGCAACTGATTGGGCTTTTTGAAGGTGTAAAGGAAGCGCTTCGACTGCAGGTATTTTCCCTGTCGGTACTCGCGCACCTCCATCTCGGTCTGATAGGACGAGACCCTCGCATAGTTGGCTTCCATTTTAGCCAGGATGCCGACTGCCTCTGACTCCCGCGCCGAAGTGCTGTCAGCCCGGAGTTCGCTGACTGGCAGCAGGGTCATGAGTAACAGGAGAATCCAGATTGCGGGTTTGGTCAAGACTTGGCAAGAGCACCCGAGACACGACTTATTCTTTAGATACACTGCATTCCCTTCCTGAGGTTCACCAGATTTTGGCGCATGAGCGAGAGGAAGCTCACCTTCTTGTCGAAATCTTCCTTGCTGACATTGTGAGCTCCGTTAAGTAGCAGAACGGTTGCTCCGGTTTCCCTGGCGATCATTTCCGCGGTGGCGGGTGAGAGTAGTTCCTCGCAATAAACAAACTTGAGTCCGTTGGAGCGCATTTCCCTGATTAGTTCTGCAATCTTGGCAGGCGTCGGCTCAGAATCGGGATTAATCGCCTGAGCCGAGCGGTAGCTGAGTCCGTAGCGCTTCGCCAGATAGCCGAAGGCGAAGTGCCCGCCGTGCAAAAATACCCTCTTGGTGCAGTTGCTCAGTCCCGCCTTAAACTCATCATCGAGTTTTTTCAGCTCCAGCTGGTAGGCGTTGGCGTTGGCAAGGTAGAAATCCTTGTTGGCGGGATCTTTAGCGATCAGGCCATCGGCGATATTCTGCACCATGATCTGGGCGTTGGCAAAGTCGAGCCAGATATGGGGATCTACCCCGCCGTGGTGCCCTGCCTCGTTCGCGTGCTCAGCCTCCTCCTCAGGTCCAGCCTTGAGCAGCGTGACACCCTTACTCGCATCAACGACCACCGGTTTGCTGGCGATGGTCTTCAGCATCTTTACCGCCCACGGCTCCATGAACTCGTTGGTGTAGACCACCAGATCCGCCTTGCTGACGCGAACCATGTCCTCCGGTTTCGGTTCAAAGCTGTGCGGCTCGACTCCGGGAGGAAGCAGCAGCCTTATCTCTGCCTTGTCACCCGCAACCGCCCTGGCAAAATCGTACACGGGGAAAAGAGTCGTCACGACGGTCAACTTCGGGTGTGAGTCCCCCGGCTCCTGCGCCTCCTTTTTCTGGCAGGCGAGCGTGCCGGCGCACAGGCAGATGAGAGCCAATCCGATAAGTATCCGTTTCATAAAATCCCCTTGCTGAATCTGGAAAGCGTTGGTCTAGAGTTCTCTATTAAATAGAAATGATTTCGATTTACTTGTCAAGGCATGATTTGAAAATAGTATCAGCGCCCTAGCCCTAGCGCCGGTTGAGCATAAAGGATATCCGCAAGGGGTATCTCTATAGGAAATCAAATGCGTGGGAACTCCCTTATCGGGACTGTCGCCAGACAGTAACAAAAATAATAACTTTGTATACGATGTACCAATAAAACCCGCTTGACACATGGGGAACCATGGAGTATTTGTTCGGTAGCACGAAACGCCTAATCGTGCTACTGCCTCTGGGCCTGTTTTGATCTCTTGGGAGGATACAACCATGCACATGGCGGACGCGTTATTATCGCCGGCAGTCGGAGGGGCTATGTGGGCCGTTTCGGCAGGGACTATCGCCTATTGTTCTGCCAAGGTGCGCCGAGAACTCGACGACCGCAAGGTGCCTCTCATGGGGGTACTGGGTGCCTTCCTGTTCGCTGCCCAGATGATCAATTTTTCCATTCCGGGGACCGGTTCCAGCGGGCACCTGGGCGGAGGGCTGCTGCTGACCATCCTGCTCGGGCCGAGCGCCGCCTTTCTCACCATCGCCTCGGTGCTCGTGGTGCAGGCGCTTTTCTTCGCTGACGGCGGCCTGCTTGCCCTTGGCTGCAACATCTTCAACATGGGATTTTTCCCGGCCTTTTTCGTGTTCCCTTTTTTCTACAAGAAACTGATCGGACCCAATCCAAGTCAGACCCGCCTGACCTGGGTCACCATGATCTCGGCACTGGTCGGGCTGCAGTTGGGACCCCTTGCAGTCGTGCTGGAAACGCTCGTTTCAGGCATCTCCTCGCTACCGTTTACCACCTTCCTGTTGCTGATGCAGCCGATCCACCTGGCAATCGGTGTGGTGGAGGGAATGGTCACCGTGGCCGTGGTCTCTTTTGTGCGCCAGGCCCGCCCCGAAATCCTGCAGGGAGCACTGGAGGCACGTCCCATCGGCAACCATCCGGTGCGGCAGGTGCTGCTCGCCCTGCTGCTTGTCGCCGTCTTCACCGCGGGCGTGGTCTCCGCCTTCGCCTCCAAGGACCCGGACGGCCTGGAATGGGCCATCGCCAAAGTGACGGGGAAGACAGAAATCAATGCTCCGCAGTCGGGGGTGCATAGGGCGCTCGCGCTTTTGCAGGAAAAAATCGCCATCCTGCCCGACTACCATTTCAGGAAGTCAGCCGGGAAGGGTGGGGCGGCGCCCCCCGAAAAGGCGAAGCACGTGGAGAGTTTTAACCCCGGGACCTGCGTCGCCGGCCTCGTCGGAACCCTGGTCACCCTGCTTTTTGCCTTCATGAGTGGCTTTGCCCTGAAAAAGAGAAACGTGCGCAAGGTGTATGGCATCAATTGACGGGGCATTACTGGACTTCAAGCGTCTGGACCGGCTCGCAGCGGGGAACACGGCGCTGCACCGGCTCGACCCCCGGGCCAAGGTCCTGGCCACACTGGTCTTTATCGTCTCCGTCGTTTCCTTCGGCAGGTACGAACTCTCCGCCCTGATTCCTTTCTTTATCTTTCCCGCAGTCATCATCGGCATGGGCGATCTTCCGGCTGGCTACCTCGCCAGGAAGATCGCGCTCCTTTGCCCCTTCGCCCTGGCTGTCGGCATGTTCAATCCCGTTTTCGATACCGCCGTGATGGTGCAGGTGGGGCCGCTTGGTATTTCCGGGGGCTGGATCTCCTGCGCCTCGATCGTGGTGCGTGCGGTATTGACGGTAGGTGCGGCGCTTGTCCTGGTGGCTGTCACCGGTTTCCCCGCCATCTGCCGGGCGATGGAGCATCTTGGCATGCCGAACGCCTTCGCGGTGCAGCTTATCTTGCTCTACCGTTACATCTTCGTGTTGACTGAAGAAGGGGGGCGCGCCTCCCGGGCGCGCGAATTGCGCTCCTTCGGGAAGAAGGGGCTCGGCCTGAGCAGCTACGGCCCTTTGTTGGGGACCCTTTTATTAAGGACCTGGATGCGTGCCGAGCGGGTCCATATGGCCATGCTGGCGCGCGGATTCACCGGCGCTTTCCAGACCCGCCAGGAATTTCGCTTCGGAGCGCCTGAAATGTGCTACCTGCTGGGATGGGCCTCGCTTTTCATCTTCCTTCGGCTTCATAACGCCACCCAACTCCTCGGTGCGCTGATAACGGGAATCTTCCAATGAGTCATCATATCGTAGCCGTGAAAAACCTGCGTCATGTGTATCCCGACGGCACAGCCGCCCTGCGCGACGTCTCCTTCCGCATCACCCATGGCGAATCGGTGGCGATCATCGGCGCCAACGGCGCGGGTAAATCGACGCTCCTTCTGCACCTGAATGGTTACCTGACGCCCAGCTCCGGCGAGATTCAGATCGGGGATTTCCCCCTCAACAAGTGTACGCTGCCGCAGATCCGCCGCACGGTCGGGATGGTGTTTCAGGATCCCGACGACCAGCTCTTCATGCCGACGGTGTATGACGACGTCGCATTTGGCCCACTGAATCTGGGGCTTAGCGGAGCCGATCTGGACCACTGCGTGACGGAAGCCCTGGAGCGGGTAGGGGCGGGGCATCTGGCAAAAAAGGCGCCCTACCATCTCTCCGGTGGCGAGAAAAGGCGGGTGGCCATCGCGACGGTGCTTTCCATGTCGCCCGACATCCTGGTCATGGATGAGCCGACCAACGGACTCGATCCCTATGCGCGCCGGCAGCTGATCGGCCTTTTGAAGGATTTCCGTCACACCCGGATCTTCACCAGCCACGATCTTGACATGGTACTGGAGCTTTGCGAGCGGACCATCATATTGAAGGATGGCGAGGTGCGCGCCGACGGGGTGACCCGGGAGATTTTCCAGGATGAAGCGCTTTTGGCCGAGTGCCGGCTGGAGAAACCGCTTTCCATGCAGGGGTGCCCGGTGTGCGGTCAGTCCCGATCGCTGGCAAAAGCACCATAATCGTGCATACTTTGGCCTGATGCTGAACGGGGCAAATCTGAGCGGCGAGGGGAAGAGAGTATGGAATTCGACAAGGCGGAAATACTGATTGTAGGCGCCGGCATCATCGGGCTTACCATTGCCAGGGAATTGGTACGCACCGGCCACGGCGACATCGTTATCATCGAGAAGGAGGCCGAACTTGGCCGCCACGCCTCGGGGCGCAACTCCGGGGTGCTCCATGCGGGAATCTATTATGCTCCCGATAGTCTGAAGGCGAAGTCCTGCCTGAATGGGAACTTCCTGATGCGCGCCTACTGCAAGGAAAAGGGGCTGCCACTTTTGGAGAACGGCAAGGTGATCGTCACCCGCACTGCTGAGGAACTCCCGGTACTTGATGAGCTGTACCGGCGGGCGGTCGCCAACGGGGCCAAGGTCGACATGATCGATGAGCGGCAGTTGGCCGAACTGGAGCCCAATGCGAGAACGGTTGAGCGGGCGCTCTTTTCTCATTACACGGCGGTGGTCGATCCCAAGGCGGTGCTGAAAAGTCTCCGGGAAGACCTCGAGCAAAGCGGGAGGGTGAAGATCCATCTGGATTGCCGGCTGACTGGTTTGAAGGGAAGCGTCAGGGCAGAGACCAGCAAGGGTGAGATTGGATTTAACCGTTTTGTTAACGCTTCCGGCGCCTTTTGCGACAAGGTGGCGCAGATGTTTGGGGTGGGCGGCAAGTACCGGTTGATTCCCTTTAAAGGGGTCTACCGTCTGCTTCGGAAGGAGGCGCCCTTCACCGTTAACTCCAGTATTTATCCGGTGCCGGATATCCGCAATCCCTTCCTGGGGGTCCACTTCACTCGCAGCGTGTATGGGGACGTTTATCTCGGGCCGACCGCGATTCCGGCTTTTGGCCGGGAGAATTACGGGGTGCTTTCCGGCATCGATGCGGAGGGTTTCACTATTGCTTACGAGGACCTGGTGCTCTTTATGGCTAATCCGCAGTTCAGGAGTGTCGCCCTCAGCGAGCCGAAAAAATATTTGCCGTCCTGCTTTTACCGGGATGCCGCGCGTCTGGTGAAGCAGTTGGCCCCCTCCGATCTGGTATCGGCCACCAAGGTAGGGATTCGTCCGCAGCTGGTGGACTGGGAGACCAAGCAGATGGTGATGGATTTCATGGTTGTCGCGGACGGCGCGTCGCTTCACGTGCTGAACCCGATTTCACCCGCGTTTACTTCCTCGATGGATCTAGCACAGGGGATAGTGGCGACACATTTCCCTACCAGCTGAAACCACGGAGAAAGTCAAAACCGTTTCTGCCACGGAGACACGGAGGACACTGAGAAAATCTAAAACGAAGCCAAGCAATCTGGGTAAAAACAACATCACAAAACACACCATAAACAGCAAAAGGCTTTAGCCCGAGTGAGCTTTTACGAGTTTAGTAAAAGATCTGGTCTAAAGCCTTTTTTTTGTGCCTTTTGTGCCTTTTTGTGGCTAAGTGTTTTTCGGTTTGCCTTTCAGGTTTAGTCTTTCTCCGTGTCCCCGTGCAAATACGGTTTAAGGTCTACGGCAAATCCGTTTCTCCCATCAGGTAGCGGTCGCACTCGCGCGCGGCTCCGCGTCCTTCGTTGAAGGCCCAAACTACCAGGCTCTGACCGCGGCGGCAATCGCCTGCCGCAAATACGCCGGGTATGCTGGTCTGATACTGCTCGTACTCCGCGGTTATGGTGCTGTTCGGATCGCGCGCGATATCCAGCGCATCGAGTAACCCCTGTTCGGGACCCAGGAATCCCATGGCCAACAGCACGAGCTGCGCTGGGTGCTCCTGTTCGGTCCCGGAAATTTCCACGGGAATCCGCATCCCGGCGTGGTTTACCTGCCACCCGACCTCGATGGTCTGCACGCTTTTGACACTCCCGGTTTCGTCCCCCTGGAAGCTGAGCGCCGAAGTGGCGTAAGAGCGCGGGTCGCTACCGTAGAGCTGCGCCGCTTCTTCCTGACCGTAGTCCATGGAATAAACCTGCGGCCACTCGGGCCACGGATTGGTCGCGGCCCGCTCCAGCGGCGGCTTGGGGAGGATCTCCAACTGGGTCACGCTGCGGCAGCCGTGGCGCAGCGAGGTGGCGACGCAGTCGGTGCCGGTGTCGCCTCCGCCGATGACGACAACGTCCCTGTCTTTCGCGCTGATGATGAGTCCGCTGCCGTCCAGGAGCGCCTGGGTGTTCGCGGTCAGGAAATCCATGGCGAAGTGGATCCCCGTCAGGCCCCGACCCTCGATGGGGAGATCGCGCGGCCTGCCGGATCCGGTTGCCAGCACGACGGCGTCGAACTCGGCGAGCAGCTTCTCGCTGGAATAATTCCTGCCGACTTCGGTGTTGCAGCTGAAGACGACTCCCTCAGCCTCCATCTGACGGATGCGGCGCATCAGCACCTCTTCCTTGTCGAGCTTCATGTTTGGAATGCCGTACATGAGAAGGCCGCCGACGCGGTCGGCGCGCTCGAAAACGGTGACGTTATGCCCCGCACGGTTCAGCTGGGCCGCGGCGCAAAGTCCGGCCGGTCCCGAGCCGACGACGGCGACGCTTTTCCCGGTGCGCAACTCAGGCGGTTCGGGGACGATCCAACCCTCCTCCCAGCCGCGCTCCGCGATGGCTGCTTCGATCTGCTTGATGGTGACCGCCGGGTTGTTCAGGCCGAGCACGCAGGAGCCTTCGCAGGGCGCCGGGCAGACCCGCCCGGTGAATTCCGGGAAGTTGTTGGTGCGGTGCAACCGGTCCAGCGCCTGGCGCCAGAGATTGCGGTAGACCAGGTCGTTCCACTCCGGGATCAGGTTGTTGATCGGGCAACCGCTCGCCATACCACTCAAAAGGACGCCCGTGTGGCAGAAGGGGGTGCCGCAGTCCATGCAGCGCGCGCCCTGCTCGCGCAGCTTTTCCTGCGACAGCTTCAGGTGAAATTCCTGCCAGTCGCGTACGCGTTCCTCAAGAGGCCGGTCGGCCGGCAGTTCGCGCGCATATTCCATAAAACCAGTTGGTTTACCCATGATAGCTTCCTGTCAGCCCCGTAGGGCCTTGTCTGTAGAGACGCATTGCATGCGTCTTAGCTGCGCTGCAAACTGCAAATGCGATTGTTCCTGCGTGGCTGGTTTCCTTTTTTAAAAGCAGGAGACGCATGCAATGCGTCTCTACCTAAAGGTTCTGTAGGGCTCGCCAATCATTTGCAAAGTTTCAAGGGTTTGTGTAATGAAGGTGCATGCAGTACTTTAAGCCCCCAGCCCCCAGCCCCTAGCCCCCAGCCCCTGATTCTCCGGTCCCTTACCCCGCGGACACCCGCGCCGCGTCGGCCAGGTTCTCCTCGAAGGCCGCCTCCATTGCCTGGTCCCCGCTCAATCCGGCGTTCTTTGCCCTTTGCAGCGCCGCCAGCACGCGCTTGTAATCCTTCGGCATGACCTTCACGAACATGGGGAGATAACGCTCCCAATCGGTAAGGATGGCCGCTGCCCGCTTGCTTCCGGTAGCCTCACGATGGCGCTCGATCAACGCCTGCAGCGAAGCCACGTCCTCGCCTGCAACATTTTCCAGAAACACCATCTGCGTGTTGCAGCGGCTGGCAAAATCCCCCGCCTGGTCCAGGACGTAGGCAACCCCTCCGCTCATCCCCGCGGCGAAGTTGCGCCCGGTCGCTCCCAGGACCACGACGGTGCCGCCGGTCATGTATTCGCAGCCGTGATCGCCCACCGCCTCAACGACGGCATCGGCTCCCGAGTTGCGCA
>JGI24143J45723_1001527_pt1 | contig 10936 bp, 12 predicted proteins | sample BarGraIncu00432A_FD_45723 | JGI IMG/M metagenome (IMG submission 45723)
TATGACTGGTGGTTTTCCTTGTCAGGATTTCTCCATGCTCTGGAAGAGGGGTGGTCTTACAACCGAACGTGGCAACCTGTATACATACTTCGTTAAAGCAGTTGACCTAAAACGACCTAAAATCTTTATCGGCGAAAACGTAAAAGGTATATTATCCGCAAACAAAGGCGCGGCGATCAAGCAGATTGTTGAAGACTTTGCGGCATTGGGGTATACGGTAAAATATCGAATTAACAACTTTGCTAAATATGGCGCGCCACAGCAACGTCAGCGTGTTCTCATCGTTGGCATACGTAACGATATTGACTATGATTTCGAGTTTCCAGAATACACACACGATGAATCTAACTATTATACCGCTGGTGAGGCCTTAAAGGGGGTTGAAAAAGCTCTATACAATAATGAGCATCAAAACATCAAAGATAAAACTCGCGAGATGTTGAAGCTCATTCCTGAGGGCTGTAACTTCACTGCAATCCCGAAAGATCACCCGTACTACGTTAAAGGCATGATTAGCCACGTGTATCGTCGACTTGATCGTAATAAGCCTTCAACTACTATTATCGCCGGTGGCGGTGGCGGTACATGGGGTTATCATTTCGAAGAACCCCGTCCACTCACCAACCGTGAACGAGCTCGTCTGTTTGGATATCCTGATGATTTCATTTTCGAGGGGTCGATCACAGAAGTTCGTCGTCAAATCGGAAACTCAGTACCTCCAATTGCAGCAAGAGTATTTGCAGAGCACCTAAAACCAGTTTTTCAAATAAAGTCAAAAAAAGAGGTAGTTACATCTGAAGCCGAAGATAGTAGAATAGAGGAAGGATACAACTTTACCCCAGCTTTGGCTTTGGAATAACAGTAACGTGAGCCTAATATATTCAAACTACCCACCCCTAAATACTGAATCTGAAACATATCATGACGCCTTTATTGAGTTGCTTGAGAAATCAGACAAATTAAAGATTGCCTCTGGGTATATTTCTGCAGACGCCCTGATTGACCTAAAGAGTATTGTGGAATCAAACGGTGGCCCATACATTGAACTGAATATTGGGATGCACTATTTCGAAGGTCTTACAAAACAACAGGCGGAAGCAGTTGAGGATCTCGACAATACACTTCATACAATGAATTTGGGCGGAGTGTATTTTGTTGTTACGTTTCCGTTCCACGGTAAAATCGCTAGCTTTAAGAGTAGCGAGCGGATCGTCGGTGGCTTGATTGGCTCATCCAACCTCACAAATATTGTCGAGAATAAAACTAAGCGTCAATATGAAGTCGACTATCGTTTGCCGGAGAGTGATTGTAATGAGCTTGACGACTTCATTACTCGCCTCAAAGAGACAACAACCCGCGCTTACGGTGAGCTAGATGTTAAAATTATTGAGAGCAAAAACAATCTACTCGACGAGCAGTACGGTGTTTCTCCAGCTGACAAACACGTCATCGATTCGATAAAGACTAATCCTGATTTTGAGTATCAGTTCCGCATTCCGCTAAAGACAGATGATGCTACGCGCAGCAACCTTAACACCTTCAATGGTCGTGGTCGCGTAAATGCGCAAGGGTTCGTGATGCCACGTTCGTGGTATGAGGTAGAACTTATCGTACCAAAGGCTGTTACGACACAGCCAGGATACCCGCAAAGCGATAAGAATGGTAATGGTGGTGTTATTGATGTAATTACCGACGACGGATGGGCATTTAGCTGTAAGGTCAGTGGCGATTTTAGTAAAAACTTACGATCAGAAAAAGACCTCAAGATTCTTGGCAAGTGGCTCAAAGGTCGTCTTGAACACTCCGGGGCACTAAAAACAGGCGAACTTTGCTCGCAAGATACACTCGATAAGTACGGTCGGAGCGATTTTACGCTTGCAAAGCTAAAGGGGCAGGAGCTATGGTATCTAGACTTTGGGGTTAACAACGCATGAGTCACTCGTCGGAATATTTGGTACGCCTTGCAGAAGAAACTCCAGAAGCCGTTGTGTCGGTACGTTCAACGATCGACGCGATATCTAAGAATAACCTCGCGACATTCTCGCACATGGATCACGAAGTTGGTCTGCTACTCGGACAGGTACAAAGCGGTAAAACTAGTCAGATGTTTGGTGTCATGTGTGCCGCTGCCGACTATGGCTTTGAATTGTTCCTAGTACTTACTAGCGGGATGACTGCTTTGCAGCAACAGACATTTGAGCGAGCCGTGCAGAGCATAGATACTTTCTTTGTATGTAACGAAAACGATGAAGTGCAATTCTATGGGAAAAAGCTACGTAAGCCAACAGTAGTCATACTTAAAAAGAATGCGAGCGTTCTCAGAAAATGGAAGAACCATCTTGCGTCATCAGGATATTGCGTTGGTCGTCCGATATTCATCATCGATGACGAGGCCGATGCAACTTCACTAAATACCAAAATCAACAAGAAAGAACTCGAGGAAAAGAGTACTATAAACCAGCTACTTGAAGACATCAAGCAACTCTGCACGAGCAGCTTCTATCTTCAGGTGACCGCAACGCCACAGCCTCTATTACTACAGTCACTAGACTCGGGCTGGAAACCAAAGTTCATACACTATTTCAGACCTGGTAACAATTATCTCGGCGGTTCATTTTTCTATTCAAAGCCAACTCCATTTACGAATATATCTACGCAAGACGATGAATTGAGTTTACTGCTTGAGACTAACGATACGCCACGTGGGCTCAAGCTGGCGGCTACAACATACTTGATTACCTCAGCCCACCAAATGAGCGAGAAGCGCAAAGTGTGTAATTTCCTAATTCATCCAAGTTCGAAGATTGACGATCACACCATTATCGCTAATAAACTCAAGAGTTACATGAAGTATGTCATAGCGAATACCAGCGATCCCGATGTACTTACACAACTTGAGCAGTCATATGTCGGAATACGACAATCAAAGCCGGACATTATCGATTTTAAAGATGTCATCAGTTTCCTTAGGTCAGAGCCAAACTTCAAATATATCACTATGAACTCTGGCCCCGATAGCGAGACCACTCCGAGTATTGACGTTGGATTGAACGTTGTTGTCGGTGGCAATAGCCTTGGTCGTGGCGTGACCTTTAAGGGGCTGCAAACCGTCTACTACCTGCGTTCTGCTAAGAAGCCACAGGCAGACACGTTTTGGCAACACAGTCGCATGTTTGGCTATGATCGCGACCCACTACTTATGCGCGTCTTTATGCCACGAGCGCTCTACAACTTGTTCGCTGAGATCAACAGCTCAAATGAAGTACTCTATGATCAGATCGAGCAAGGAAATCTTGATAAACTACAGCTTATGTTCCCTCCTGGCGTTAAACCAACTAGAGACAGTGTCATTGATAAAAGTAAGCTAGATGTGCTCGTTGGTGGTGTAAACTACTTCCCACCTAATCCAGACCAAACAAATGCCTTCGATCTTGATCCTATCCTTGAGGAGTATGACGAGACGATACGCTTGCACGAGGTTAATACCGAAACTGCCGTCGCTATCCTGTCAAAGATTAAGAATGATAAGATTAACAACTGGAGTATCAACTCATATATCGCAGCACTCCGCGCCCTGTCATCGCAAAAAGGCTTTGTCGATAAGCTCAACCTAGTAGTTCGCCGAGGCAGAAACATTGGCAACAAGACGGGCACAATGCTGTCAGAGGATGATCGTAGGCTTGGGAGCTCTATAGATGATGAGTCAGTTATTACCCTATATCGCAACGTTGGTGATCCCGACAAGGGCTGGGATGGTGTACCATTCTGGATGACAAACCTCAAACTTCCTAAGGGCAGAGTGTTCTACGCTAACAAAGATATTGAATAAATAGGTACGAAATGGACACAGCCCACTACTTCGACCTAACAGTTCCTGAAAACGACATCGACACTCTAACGATTAGTGAGGCAGATCATTTTGATTGCAACTTAGTGAATCATTCTACCGGGGTGATGTACAAAGGTTTTGTGCTATCTAGATCTCCACAAGGAAACAACCTTACTATTTGTGACACAGAATTTAAGCGATCGGGCACGGATAATAAGTATCAACCACGCTTAATCTTTCGTCGTGTAGACTCAGAATTCAATGATGTAAATGCTCCTTCTGGCTCTAGAAGTCGCCGGATCCCATTCTCTGATGGGTCTGATGGCTATCGTGAGTTCTGGATAATGATTGCATTTCTGTACAGATTTAAAGAAACAATAGATTTCGGTAAATTTGATGGTACATATCAGGTCATATCGTCTGAACAGCTTAAAGAGTTCATGAATAATTCAGCCAACAAAGACAAGATCACGAGAATAGCAGAAGATCTAGGGGTTGATGTTTCTGAAATATTGAGAACAAAGTCAACAATTACTTTGCTAAAAAATTACAGGGCAAAGCTTCAAGAATTCATTGATTCAGCTGCATCTGAGACGGATGTGCAGAACTGGCTCGACGAGGATGGGCATAAGTACCGGCAACAACGCTGTTTAATTTTTGGTCTAGAGTACATTGATTTTAATAGAGAAGGTTCTGTTAACTCGAAAAATTTTGATGTTCTAACGCGCGTCGGGTCTAAGTATATTGATCATGTACTTATTGAGCTAAAAAGTCCATCGGACAATATATTTGAGATTGAAACTTCACAAACTATTAATAGTGGTACTGATACGTACAGGATACACAAACACCTGTCTCGTGCTATACCGCAAATTCTTGAATATAAAAGCGCACTTGAATCGAAAGATCTTGGAGACGCTGAACTAGAAAAACTTGGAATCTATGAGAAACCACATATTGGGAAGTGCATAATAGTCATTGGTAAACATAGCGATAATCCTCGATGGCTAAAGAATAGAGAGAATCTTCTTAGATCTTTGAATTCTTCGCTAGAGATTTGGACATATTCAGAACTTCTGAATAAACTCGATGCGACAATTCAAAACCTCGAACGTATTAAAGAAAGTGAAGAGCCGGAACAGGACTGGTTCTAGGGTTAATGAGCATGCTACTATCAAAGTCGGACTTCTTAAGATATCGCATTTGTCCAAGTTACTTTTGGCTCTGGAAACATGAATCCGACCTAGTTCCCGACAATTCGACTGAAGAAGTGCGAGATAACAAGTTTGAACAAGGAAATCAAGTTGAGGCTATAGCACGACGACTATTCCCTAGAGGCGTACTCGTAGAAGGCTATAATATTCAAGCCCAGGCAAATACCAACAAGTTAGTTGCCGATGGTGCTGCAGTAATTTTTCAGGCCACGGTCATTGAAGATAACCTTCTCGCTATGGCTGACGTTCTCGAGCGAGACGGCAACGGCTGGATTCTATATGAAGTCAAATCATCCGGGGAAGTTAAGAAAGATATACACATTCCCGACATGGCATTTCAGAAGATCGCTTTTGAGCGTGCTGGCTATACAATCAATGGAACACGCATCATTCATCTCAACAAAGAATTTGTGCGTCACGGAAAATCCATCGATCCTCATGCCTATTTTGTAACCGAGAATGTCGATACGGCGGTGTCGACAATTCGCCCAGAGGTTGAAAGTCAGATTGCACTAGCACTTGAAAATATGTCGCAAGCTAAAGCCCCGGCAACCTGCCCATGTCGATTGCTTTCTCGTGGCAAGCATTGCCCGACGTTTGCGTATTTCAATCAAGATATACCGGAGTATTCCGTGTATGATATTTCACGAATGCAAGGTAAAAAACTTGCAGAACTTATCGATAACGAAGTGTTTCTTACGACAGACATACCGGATGACTTTACATTGTCACCGAATCAGACAATACAAGTTTCGGTCGATAAAAGTGGCCGAGCCATTATCAATAGAGATAAGATCCACACAGAGTTAGCGCAACTAGAGTATCCTTTGTATTTTATAGACTACGAAAGCGTAAACCCGGCTATCCCTATGCTCGACAACACACGTCCGCATCAACAAGTGGTATTCCAATATTCTCTACACATTCTCGATGCTCCAGACGCGGAGCTAAGACACACTGAGTTCCTTTGTCGCGATGATACCACTGAGTCATTACACGAACTTGTAGCCCAGATGCGGCAAGATATACCCACTTCGGGTAGTGTTATTGTCTGGAATAAGTCTTTTGAACATACACGCAACACAGAACTTGGCCAATTATTCCCCGAATTCAAAGATTTCTTTGAAAATGTAAATAGCCGTGTCTATGATTTGATGGATATATTCCGTAAAAACTATTATGTTGAACCAGGCTTCAGGGGTAGTAATTCGATTAAAGACGTATTGCCAGTACTAGCGCCTCATCTCTCATACAAAGATCTTGCTATCGGCAAGGGAGACTTAGCATCCGTACGGTGGTATGAAATAGCAGTAGGCGAGGATAAGTCGGGTGCTGATCAAGTATTCGCTGATCTATTGGAGTATTGTAAACTTGATACATTAGCCATGGTTGAAATATTTAACGTACTGAGGAGATTATGAACGAGAGATTAGTGTCAGAAAAAGTAGTTGTATCCGCACCATTTTCATTTGCGGGATCTGCGCAGCGTATCTGGAAGATAACCAAGATTGAAAACGCACTGTTGGAGTGGCTACTACTCGTTCCGGTTGCACTGATGCTTATTATGTTCGCGTGGATGTTTGTGTGCTTCTGGTATGTCATCATGTATGTAGTTTTTGGCATATTCTTTATACCGTTCCGGCTCTGGCGACGCGGCGCACGCAAGAACAGGCGCAATCAACTACGTCACCGTGAGGTACTTGAGGCTATTGAAAGGCAGAAGTAGTGAATATCTACCTCGATATCGATGGCGTACTCCTTGCAAACGAGCTTAGGACTTTTGTGAGTTATGAGCTTCAAAAAACTTTTTAGCTATTTCTTCTTTTGTGAGGTTTCTATAGTTTCTAAATCTAAGCAACGGAAGATCACTAAGTTCGAACAGTCGATTTACGTTTTCGTCGCGCCTAATCGTCTTAGCCGTGTCGTGAGTTGAATCATCCAACTCTACCGCATACACAGGCTCAAGAGTTGTTTTATCGCATAAGACATAGTCTACAGAGCGACGATTAATGATTTGAAATGCTAGTTTGTGATATCGTCCCATCGTCTCATTTTTAAACAATGCGGATAGGTGGATTTGTGGGAAGATATAGTATCTGTCGCCTGCTATTTCTTCGAGGATTTTATAAAATTCTTTTTCAGAGCTTGTTATAAACTCTTTCTTTCGACTGTACTTGTATTGTGGTTGTAATTTTTGGAGCGTATCTTTTTTAGTATCTTGATGCACGTATTTAGCAACTGCCAAAATAACAATAATGACGACGATGATAGCGAGGGATTGGTCCATAAGTCAATATTAACATGCTTATTGATCTGTTTTAGGAGTTTCCTTTAGATCGGCTTCGATTTCAATAAGAATTTCAAAAAACTCGACTAGACTGTCTAGCTCATCCTTTGTAAGTGAAGGTGTTGAACTCATTAAATAGCCTACTTTCCTTTACTCTTGGAAAATGTATTCATTGCTGTATACACAACTAATCTTTGATAAAACCCTGGCCTGAAGCCATTCTTGACTATCTCATACAAAATTAGGCCGACTACAGCTATGGATACGCCTAGGAGGTAGAGGTACCAGTTTGACCAGAACAGGATCGCTGGTAAAAGTGCTATCGGCACTATACGTGTAACGAAAGACTTAACTAGTTCATCATACGTTTCCTTGAACGTAGTGTAGGCAGAAGACCGTGCATCTGCATGCAGCTTTAGATAGTCGGCGTACTTTTTAATTCCGCTATTGTGATCTGTGTACCGTTTGTACGCTACTTCATCATCAGCCATATCGTATAAGTTATAGAAGCTGTTTTTAGTACTGAACACCGATGAGTGGAACATGATGAATAGCCAGCTTATTTTCTGACCACCAAAACACCACAATCCAAACAATATACCAACAACTAGTGCAACAATACTCATTATCTCAATCATAGCATCAACTCCATTTGTAAGCTCCTGTAAAACGCATCATCTCTTCAACTGCTAACGGAGATTTTATCCGTCGCATAAACTCACAACTATCGTTCTGTGAGAGGATATTCAAGCTGCCCTCCCATAATACGTCGTCGATAATCGCTACCTTCCGGTGATGGCCCACAGTCATAAGTACCGTAACGTCAATTTCTTGTAGTACGGCCACTGCCTCGACTGCCTGCCAATAAAGCACCTGATCGTGTTCCTCGAGAGGTTTTGTGTTCACGATTACACGCACACCCCTTGCTCGTAGCCGTCGTATGGCCGGTAAGAGGGCATTTAGACGCTTCGTTGTGATGAATGGACTCTCAATCACCACAAGTGACCTAGCGTATCGTAAATCTCGCTCAAAAGCATCATAGAAACTTTGCTGGTTATATAACTTGGAGCCTATAATATTCATAGAGTCATCGTTGATTTTGGTTCTAAAAAAGCTAAACATTTTGCCCTCCTGAAATAACGTTTTCATTAACAGAGTAAAAAGTTCTATCCTCATCCACGAACCCCTGCCAAGTCGGACAAAATGAATACCGAATCTGTAAATCAGGTTCGGTTATTTTTATACTCATTTCTTCCACCTCTGTTAATGAAGTTCGGTTAATTTTGCTTTAATATGCCCAACTACCTTCAGTTTTCATCTCTGGCATTGTTGATGGTCTATTTAATGACCCGCTTGACGCTACAGCTAAATACCCCGCCCATCGATCTATAAACTCATCAATAGCACCATCCTTCAATAGTATAAAGGGTCGAGCAAGTTGCCACTCGGCCATACCTCTCCACAATGCTTTCGCGCTACCTTCACTTGGATTTAGCTGGAATGGTTCACGTATGCCACCGTTGCTGCCCAGCATAGACTTGGGAATTAGTGGAGATATCATGAACCCAACTTCATACCAGCCATATTCACCGCGCTTTTGAGCATCACAATACCAAAGAGAGTGTCCACGGCCTTCATACCCAAGACTATTAACTATCATTGATACGTCAAGTGAGGCGTAGGAGACCACATCAATACTAGGACTTTCCCAGTCTCCCCAATCGTCTTTGGCATGCTCCTCAATACGATTAAAATCTAATGTTGCGCTTCCTAGCTCTAGCCTCCATTCGACATCGTAACGCCCTGCGCTTACGACTCTAGTAGTAGGTGCCGCAGTTGTGATGACATCTTTGAGCTTGCCGGCTATATTAGTGAGCTCTCGCTTAGCCGTGTCCGCTAATTGTTCTCGTGACTGGAGTTCCTCTCGATTTATAGTAGCCTCTAGCTGTGCGGCCATTTCACTGTCTACCTGCTGTTGATTCGCTTGCTGTAGCGCACCTAATCCACCACTAGCAACCATCGTGGAATTTCGCTCAAGTCTACTTAGAAATGTATCGGGGCTGGGTCGTGATCCGGGCGTTTTATACAAGCACTCTTTTATTAGGCTACCGACGACTGGCGGTACGTCCGCTAAGCTTGGTGCATCGTGATGCATATGCTGGTCGCGATAGTCTTCTACATCAGGGCCCAAAAAGGGACACACGCCAGCTATCGCTTCATATAACACAACCCCCAGTGCATACACGTCAGTGGCGGAAGTCGCTCGTTTACTTTCCCAACGTTCTGGGGCCGAGTAAGGTGGCGACATGGCAAATTTTTGCGTATCAGATGCTGTTGTAGCTTCGGCATACCTTGATATTCCGAAGTCGGATAAGCGCCAGTTTCCGTCCAACAATAATATATTTTGTGGCTTAATGTCGCGATGAACAATCTTGCCACTCAGCTCCCTAAGTGAGGTGGCTACGTCTCGTCCAAGTTTCAGAGCATCATCTATGTCTATCTTCCCGTTATGTTCATCCAGAAAATCTCTAAACGATTTCTCGGCAAGTGGCATTGCGATAATCCAATCTGTATCGCTTTCGCCTTGGTCAATGATATGTATTACATTCTCAACTCCCGACAGATCAGCCGCCAGTAAATCTCTACCTGCCCCCTTGTCTTTCGGGATAAATTTTATAGCTCCAATGATGCCATGCCCATTGATTCCTCTATATACCTTACCGAAACCGCCAGATCCAATTTCATCGGAAATAATCCAGGTATCATTATCCAGTTTTATTTTTTTACTAAGCTGTTGAGATATATCACGAATCCTTGTAATTTGTGCGTCATCAATGCCCGAAAAGAGTTCATTGCCCCAGCTTAAAGAGCCAGCCTTTTTCCCTTCGATATACCCAGCAACCTCTTCAATCGCAGTAGCTACCTCAATATCCGTTCCGCTTTTCCAAAACGCACGCATTCTGTTTGCTTTAGACTCACCAAAGTTCGGATATTTTACCGAATCATATATATCAATATCCAATGCTGCAAAAAAACTTGCAAACGATGCATTGGAAAAATCAAGTACGTAACCACCTCTCATGTTAAAGACCTCTTCAAGAAAAGCTTTGTTGGGCAGTGATAGGTTACTCATAATCATAGTATATACTCCTTACGACATATTAATATGCGAGAACAAGTTATGTGTTACGCCACAGTAAATATTCGTTGTCTACTTGTTTGTCTAACTGATCAGGAATGCATATTACATCACAATAGGTTCGGTAATCGTCCTGGAGCTCCTGCCAAGATGACTTTATCGCAATTTAGCGCCTTAAATAGCTCATTTACCTATGATAGACGAGCTATTTTTAGTGTTCCATCTTTTATTTCTTACTATGTCAGTGCTTTGCCGAATAGAACTCTAAAATATGCAACTCGGTTGTAATCCCTGAACCATTAATTAGAGAAATCATATAATATAGAGCTTACGATATTTCGAACGGCTATTAAAAGTCACCCTGAAAGGTGACTTTACTAAATTCTGAATTAATTTTATCTACAAACGTTTATTTCGTTCTTTGGCAACTATAATCTTTGCTTCGGCTTTAGCTTTTTCAACCTCAC
>JGI24143J45723_1001529_pt1 | contig 10926 bp, 9 predicted proteins | sample BarGraIncu00432A_FD_45723 | JGI IMG/M metagenome (IMG submission 45723)
CGGCCCTGGAACACGACCCCGACCAGCTGGTGATCGAGGACGTGACCGAGGTGGAGGCCTTCATCGCGGCCAGCAAGGCGGTCATGCGCGGCAAGCTGGTCGTGGCCGGCCTGGCGCATGGCTCCACCAGGGCCGTATTGAAGCAGCTCCTTTACCTGCACCAGAAAAATTTCCTGATACCGAGCCAGCTGAAGGGGATACTTTCCTGCAAGGCGGTATTGATACTCTGTCCGGCCTGCAAGGAGCGTTACCAGCCCTCCGCTGAGGAACTGGCGGCTCTCAGGCTCCCGGCCCACCCAAGGGAGTACTTCCGTCCCAAGGGGTGCCCGGAGTGCGACCACACCGGCTACAGCGGCCGGCGCTACCTGGCGGACGTGATCCACTTCGACCAGGGGCTCCTGGAAGCGTTCGAAACTATCCGTAAGAGTTCCGAGATCATCAGCTTCATGAAGGATAACGGGTACCGCGGCATCACCGAGGAGGGGGCGCAGCTCCTGGAGCGCGGCGAGATCTCACCGGGTGAGTTCGTAGCCTCCATACTACTGTGACGGAGAACAAAAATGGCACGAATTGATGCGCTGTTCAAGCTGATGAGCGATCGGGGTGCTTCGGACCTGCACCTCTCCACCGGAGCCCCGCCGATCTTCCGGATGCGCGGGGAGATGGAGCGGCAGAACTTCAAGGTGCTCGCCCACGATGAGCTGAAGTCGATACTGTTCGAGATCCTGACCGAAAAGCAGCGCGAGATCTTCGATACGACGCACGATCTCGACTTCGCCTACACCGTCCCCGGCCTGGCGCGATTCCGCGGTAACTTGATGCTGCAGCACCGGGGGATCGCGGCGGTGTTCCGGATCATCCCGAGCAAGATCCTATCTGCTGACGATTTGGGGCTTCCCGAGGGGGTGCGAGCCCTCACCCGTCTCAGAAAGGGGCTGGTGCTGGTGACCGGTCCCACCGGAAGCGGCAAGTCGACAACCCTCGCCGCCATGATCGACCTGATCAACTCCACCCGCAACGAGCATATCCTGACCCTGGAGGACCCGCTCGAGTTCATCCACGAGAACAAGATGTCGCTCTTCAACCAGCGCCAGATCGGTGAGCACTCCGACAGTTTCTCGACCGCTCTGCGCGCCGCCCTGCGCGAGGATCCCGACGTTATCCTGGTGGGCGAGATGCGCGACCTGGAAACCATCAGCCTCGCCATGAGCGCCGCCGAGACCGGGCACCTGGTGTTCGGCACCCTGCACACCAGCTCCGCCGCGAAGACCGTGGACCGGATCGTGGACGTTTTCCCCAAGGACGGGCAGGAGCAGGTGCGCGCCGTGCTTTCCGAGTCGCTGCGGGGAGTCATCTGCCAGCAGCTCTTGAAGACCGCGGACGGTCAGGGGAGGGTGGCGGCGCTGGAGATCATGGTCGGAACCCCCGCCATCGGCAACCTGATCCGGGAAGGGAAGACCTTCCAGATCCCCTCCATCATGCAGACCGCGCGCAGGGACGGCATGCAGCTCATGGACCAGCACCTGCTCGACTTGTTGAAAACCAAAAAGATCTCCCCGGAGGAGGCCTACCGCTGCTGCAACGACAAAAAGTTGTTCGAGTCGCAGCTGCCGCCCCCCGCTACCCAACCCCCCCCGCGCTGATTTCTCCCCAACCCAGGCGCGGAGCACCATGCACAAAAAGGCCCTCAGTTTGAGGGCCTTTTTTGTTGGCGCTGTTAGGTCAGTCGTCGTTTTTACCTTTACCAACTGTTCAACACCTGAGGGAATTATCCCTCCCTTCACTCTCCTTGCTACTTTGCTTCCAGCTCCTTAAGGCGTGCTTCCGACAGGCAATCGAGATGTCTCATTGAATTGTCTCTGTCGCACCACATGCTGCGAGTGCCGACAACCTCATGGCACTTGGCGCAGTAGACGAGAAAGAGATCCGGATGCTGAGTTGAGTAAATTGTTTGATCCAATCCTGTCGTTTGATTTGTCGGAGTCAGTTCCAGTTCGCCGGTCGGGTCCATAGCTTCCCTCGTTTTTGCTGTTCTTTATCTGCTGATAATCTCCCCAATAGGGGCGTTTGCATCTGACAATCCACACCGTGACTCTCCCTTTGGAGGGGACGGGGGAGGTTCAGGCTGAAGCCTTAAGATACCCGATCAGGGCATCCTTGGTCTGCTGCGGCAGCAGTGCGAAGCTGACCCCGAAGCCGTGGGAGGTTCCTGCCGCAGCTCCCTGGTGCCAGACGATAGTCCCCTGGCACTCGATGGGAGATCCGTCCGGGAGCGTGAAGGAAATCTGGATAAGACGGCCAGTCTGAAAATGCTCCTGGGCCGCGATGAAAGCTCCGCCGACACTCAAGTCGCGCAGGGTACCGGGAACGATGCTGCCGCGTGAGCGAACCTCCACCGGTACCTGTAGCTGATGGCGCTTTTCCCTGCGCTCGACACTGCGCACGAACCTGACTGCCGTTTCCAGAAAAAGGTTCCTGCTGAGCGGCTTGGTGAGGAAATCGTTGCAACCTGCCGCGCGGCAGTTTACCTGGCTCGCCTCGTCTCCCCTTCCGGTAATCATCACGACCGGGATTCCGGCGGATTTCGGATCTGACTTTATGGCACGGCAGCAGTCAACTCCGTTCATCTCCGGCATTTCCAGGTCCATGAAGATAAGATCCGGCCGCTTTTTGTTGATAGCGTGCAGCGCGTCCACTCCATTCTTGGCAGTCATGACCTGCACTGACGAATTTTGCAGGAACTCCTTCTGAATTTCCAGAAAAAGACGCACGTCATCGACGAGTAGGATCGTCCTTTCCATAAAGGAATTCTCCATCATTAGCTCCTCCGGGGGGCCTGCCTTAGGCGGGGTACGGATGTTGAGTACTTGCCAGGTAAAGTGATAATACGATTCTGGACGTGGTTCAACCAAGCAAATGGTACGATATGTGACGAGTTGTGATGTCAGGTAAAACGATTATCACTCTGAGAAAAATTTCCTGTGGGAGACGACTGACTTGGCAGATGGGGACCTAAGGGAAGTTTTCGCTGGTGTCATGAGACAAAAGACATTGCCTGAATATCCTGCCGAGTCTATTGCACTATCAGGTGTAACGGAGGATGACATCACTGCATTGGAGTGGGTTATACACCAAAAGAGATCAGTAATGAATGAAAAAATACTTACACTTTATTACGTTAGGGCATTTGTGACAGTCGAGTGGGGGCGGGTAGGAATGCATGGCCTGGAAGGAAAGGTAGCGAAGCTGCACCGATAAAGAGAGACCTTTTCCGTAGGAGCGGAATTCCTGCCGCGCCTTTCGCGTACAGGGGGACGCTCCTACGGAGTGCCCGGGAATTTTGCCAGGCCTCATTGCCAGCTTGGCTCACACGGTATGCAGCGTGGCGGAGAAACAGTAGCCGACCGCGTGGGCAGTTTTGATCGGAACGGCGACTCCGGTGTCGGCGGTAATCTTGGCCCGCAGGCGCCGGACCAGGGAATCGAGTGACCGGCTGGTATATTCGTCGTGACGCAGGTAAAGCGTGGTAAGTAGCGAGTCGCGTGCTACCGCCCGCCCCGGGGTGGAGGCCAAAAGCTCGAGAAACTGCATCTCCTTGGCCGTCAGTTCGGAGCTGTTGCCGTTGGGTGCCGCGAGCCTCCAGGAGCCAAGGTGCAAAGACCAGCTATCGGCCGCGAGATTGTGGGGCGGTTGCGGCTCGCTCCTTATTTGCTGGCGCTGCGCCAGACTGGTGACGGCAGCCGCGAGTTCCCGGGAGTCGACTGGTTTGACCAGGTAGAGGTCCGCCCCGGAGTCGTACCCTTTAACCCGGTCCTCCAGCGCGTCGCGGGCGGTGAGGATGATGACGGCAAGGTCGGTGTTATCCCGGATGTATTTAGCCAGCACGTATCCAGACTGGTCGGGAAGCCCAATATCCACCAGTGCGACATTGAAGTCGCCGGAGACCAGGGCCTGGTAGCATTCAGAAGCGCTGCCGACGCCGACCGGGGCAAGCCCGGCCAGAGTGAGACATTCCACGACGCTTTCTCGCAGATCATGATTATCTTCTACGACAAGAACCTTGATTGTCGTGTCCATCAGGTAAACCTCCAGGTAAACAAAGTTCCGGGTATTTTCATGCAGTTGGTGCCAGTGGCAGGGCGACGGTTGCCACCGTTTCCCCCCTTCCGCTGCTGGCCAGTGTCACTGTGCCGCCGAACTGCTCGATGATCCTACGCACCAGGTACAGCCCGAGCCCGGCGCCCCGCGTGTTGCCGCTGCCGGTGCCGCGGTAGTATTTTTCGAACACCCGGCTTAGATCATGGTCCGGGATCACGGCGCCGTGGTTTTGCACCTGCACCAGCGCCTGGTCGGTCGTGAGGCTGAGAGAAACGCGAACCGGTTCGCTCTCGGCGGAATACTTGATGGCGTTGTCGATCAGGTTCAAAACCGCGGTCTTTAACAGGGTCTGGTCCCCAAGGACCAGGCAGCTGCTGCACCCCTTGAGGTCGAGCTCCAACTGGCGCTCGCTCCAGAGCTCGCGGGTCTCCTCCATCAGGTTACGCATGAAGAGGACCAGCTGGATTTCGCTGCGATCGAGCTTCAGGTGCATGTTCTCCAGGCGCTCGCGCCCGAGGGAGACATCCATGACTTCCACCAGGCGCGACATGGCACGCTTCATTTTGCCGAAGTTGGTGGCGAGCACCCCGCCGGCGGCCCCATCCTTCATCTCCAGGATGTCCAGGTTGGCGCGGATGATGGCCAGCGGGGTCCGGTACTCATGGGAGAGCATCTCTACCAGGCGCACCTGGTTCTCCAGGGCCTCATGCTCCATTTTCAGGGCGACTTCCAGCTGCTTGTGCAGGGTCAAAAGTTTGGTAGTCATGCGCAACTGGCGCTGGAGCTTGCCGTTCAAGCCCCCCTCGGAAAGAAAGCCGAAGAGTCCCCGGACGGCCGCCTGGCCGGGCGCTTCATCGGGATCCCATCCCAGCATGGAAATCATGACGTCGTGCTCCTTGTCGAGCCTGCGCGCCGCAGCGTCCAGCCGGTACAGGTAGGTGACCAGGTACATAAGGCTAAAGGAAACGCAAAACTCGCTGGGTGGCAGCCAGAGGTTGCGGCCGAAAAAGAGCAGCGAGGCGGCGGCTCCCCCGATGACCACGCTGAAGCACCAGCAAAGTGCGGCATTTCTTTCGTTGAGCCGCAGAAAAAAGAGCGCCAGGATCAGCGAGACCCCCAGCAGCATGGCGGCACGGACCCAGTCCGTCACCTCGCTGAGAAAGCTCTGGTCCAGCAGGTTGTTGAGTATGTTGGCCTGGACCTCGACGCCTGGCATCCTGTTCCTGGCCTGGCTGAAGGGGGTGGAGACCTCGTCCACGATGCCGGGAGCGGTGAGGCCCACCAGGACGATTTTGCCCCGGAAATACTCTGGTGCCAAGGCGCCGCTCAATACCCGCGCCAGCGACAGTTGCCGGAAGCTCGCCGGGGGGCCGTAATAGTTGATCTTCTGGCGTTCCTGCTGGAATACGCGCAGAGCGCCGGAGCGCGGCGTGTGCGGCGCTGCCTGGCGCGGCAAAGGGGTGCCCGACACCATGTCGTGCAATACGGAGGTGAGCGAGGGGATCAGAGCGCCGCCCCGGTAGAGGCTGTGAAAAACCTCCCGTGCCGTGTTGTCGACTCCGGGCTCAATATGGATGTGGCCGGTACGGTATGGGGCGAGGCGCGCCAAAGGGAGGGCCAGGCCGAGGGCTCCGTCCAGGTATTCTGCCAGGACAACCCTGCCCTGGCGCAGCACCGCTTCCCTTAGCAGTTCGTCGTCGGCGCTCGGCTCCATCAGCAGCAGGTCGAAGCCGACGGCGTCGGCCTGGGAGATCCGGTCCAGTAGCGCGGCATAGTGGCGCCGCGGGAGCGGCCACTTGCCGAGTTCGGCCAGTGACGCCGCATCGACGGCGACGATGACAATCCGCTCCGAGACCTTCCTGGCGCCCCGGAGCCTCAGGAAGGTGTCGTAGACGTAGGTGTCGACCCCCGCGTAGAGCCCGAGTTGCTCGCCACCTAGAACGAGCAGCACGACGGCAAGGAGCAGCAGGAGAAGTCGCAGTTTCGCTGCCATGTTTTTGACCATATACGGGGATCCAGCGCTATGTGTTTGTCGTTAGAAGCCCAGTGGCGCAGTTCTCCTCTAACCTTACAGCAGAAACATCAGCAGCACCGCGGCAACTCCCAGCCACTCGTAGGGGGTGCGCGCCGGCTTTTCCACGCTAAAGCTCGCCACTTCGGAGAAACTCCCGGCGTGACCCCGGGGATCCACACCGCGAATGCGGACGTAATAAGTGCCCGGCTCCAAAGCCGCGTCCAGGTGCAGCTGAGGCTCAGGCTGGGTCCGGTCCAGGATGGTCGTGCCAAACCCGGGGTCTGCTGCGAGTTGCAACTGGCAGATGACTCCCTCTTGCAACGGGTCCCAGGCGAAGTCCCACCCCTTGACCGCGTTCTTGGTCTGGCGCAGAGCGGGCGCCGGCAGCTGCAGTATCGTGAAGCTGCTGACGGCGGACCACTCGCCCACTTTGCCGTCCCCCTCGCTGGCGCGCAGCCTGACAAAATAGCTCCCCATGGTCAGGGCGCCGGTCGCATAGCTCGTGCCGTCGATCCCGTCTACATCGGCGACTGGACTGGAAAAATTTCGTTCGCTGGCGATCTGCAGCTGGTAGCGCGCCGCCCCGGGAACTTTTTGCCAGCTGATGGTGGTTCGGGTGGCCTGCAACTGGGCGGCGTCAAACGGTCCGGCTACCGCTGGCACCGGGGCTCTGGCTACCTTACGCAGCACGACTTCCCGCGGCTGGGACAGGCGCCCCTCCAGCCCGTAGCCGTCGATGCTGCTGGCGCTGAGGTAGTAGGTGCCGTCGGCCTCGGGTGCCACCTGGAAGTCCTCCCCGGGCTGTATCAGCGCCTCCCTGACGCTGTCCCTTCCCTCCCGGTCGCGGGCGAGCACCGCGCGATACCGGGAAGCGCCCTCGACGGCGCCGAAACGTAGCGCGATGGGGGCCTCCGGGTAGCTCGACTGCAAGCCGACCGGGTCGGGCGGGGGGAGCAGTTTTCGTGCGGGAGAAGGGGGCTCCTGGAACTTGGCGACCGACCCTTCCTCAACCCCCAGGGGGACCGTGCTCCCCATGGCGGAAAAGCCGATGCTGCTCTCCAATAGTTCCGCCCTTGTGGTGGACTTTTCGTCCAGTCCGACGCGGTATTCGGTGCCCCGCGCGGCGGCAAGGGCGGATGGGGTCTCTATTTCAAAACGTGAGTCACGTCCGGTGGCCTTTTTCACCCGCGCTATCACCTTGCCCGCTTCCAGATAGAGCACCCGCAGCAGGTGCAGGACTCCCTGCTGGGCTACCTTGACGGTGATCGCACTGTTCTCCCGCAACACGATTTGGCACCCGTCGGCAAAGGCAACCTCGATGCTGCTCTCGGGCCCGGATTTAAGCGAACCACCCACCCGGACTACATCGCCCTGGTGCAGCGGGGTCCACTCGGTTGCTCCGAACTGCTTCAGGAAACCAGTCCCTTTGAGAAAGGTCACCCGGGCCTCCAGGGAAACCGCTTTCAGCATGTCGACCGGGACGGCAATCGTTTGCCCCGGAGAGAGCCGGTCGGGCTGCGCCTGCCGGTTCAAGCGCGCGATCACCTGCCATTTTTCGGGGTGTTGCAGGTACCTTTTGCACAGATCTATCAGGGTGTCGTGGCGCACGACGCGAATTTCCACGGTGCGGGAGTCGCTCGCCAGGGCGGGGAGCGGCTGCAGCAGTAAGCTCAGCAGCACCACCAGAGGAAAAATCAGTTTTCTCACTGTCAAAAAAACCTCCAACTGTCACAACTGGTCACATTTCGTGGGACTTCATCGGTTGCTGCAGCCGTGAATGACATTTAATATGATAATGCATTCGACTCACACGCCGGAATCAGGAATCTTGTATTGTATCTGGCATGACGATTCCGGTGCACTGGCAACGCGGATGAGTCGAGAATATGGCGACACACTTAGCGGTCAAATCCCGGAAGTGCAAGACTGACTGGCTAAAACAAGTTCTGCAGCTACAAATCTGAATGTCATGAAAGGATTCTCGGACTGTTCGGATTGCAAATATACTCGCATACAGTAAAGTAGAGAATAACAAAAAACTTACAAGTTCTTTCGCTGTGGGGCGTGGTCTGCACGCGGGTTCCTGCTGTCGCAGGGTCCCTCGTCGACGGTAGGAGGCTGGCTTATTCTCCTGTTTTCATCTCCGTAAGGAAGTGTAATAATTTTATTGTAAGGTTTCTGCCGGATAGAGGTTATAATAACCATTTTTTAGGCAGGATATCAATATTTTTTTTCATTAGAGCGGGTATCCCATTATGGAACACGAAAAACCACTGTCCATCGTCATTGTAGAAGACGAACCGGAACTGCGCGAATATCTCAGGGAAGGTCTTTCCTACTTCGGTTTCGAGGTGCGCGGAGTCGGCGATGGTGCCGAGCTGGACGCGGCCCTGATCAAGAAGCCGGCTCACATCGTTATTCTCGACCTGGGGCTTCCCAGGGAAGGCGGCCTGGAGATTTCCGCGCGGCTGCGGGATAATCCGACTCTTGGCATCATTATTCTGACGGCGCGCAGCATGACGGAAGAGCGGATACTGGGTCTGGAAAGCGGCGCCGACCACTATTTCGTCAAGCCGGTCGATATCGGCGAGCTTGCTGCCGCCATTAAAAACCTGGGGCGCCGCCTGGCCCGGCCCTCGGCAACCCCTTGGAGTTTCAGCGCCGAATCGTCCTCCCTGCTGACACCCAATAACATCTGCGTCGCCCTGACTGCGCAGGAGTGCATCCTGCTTGAGCTGCTTTTCGCCCACCTGGGAAAAAACGTGTCACGTCAGCAAATCTTCAAGGCACTGGGGCAGCCGGATGACATCTCGTCCAACGCGCGCGTCGAGGTGCTGATCAGCCGCCTGCGCGCCAAGGTGCTGAAGTCGGACCCGACGGCCTCGCTCCCGCTGCGCGCCCGGCATAACCTGGGCTACATCATGCTGGCCGGCGACGGGCAATGAGCAGGCACGCCGGAGCGCCTGCCGGTATCTTCTTACCTACTTCTGGGGCCAGCCGCCCAGCCAACTGAGGAGAGTTCATGAACCCCTCCCTGCACGCTTCCGAGCCGCAGCAGTCCCGTTTCGGGGAGCTGCTTTGCGAATCCGGCGCCATCAGTTACGAGCAGCTCAACCAAGCGCTGATACTCCAAAAACAGCGGGGCGGCAGGATCGGCGAGGTGCTTTTCTCCCTGGGATATATCTCCGCCAGCTCTCTCGTGGGGACCCTGCAGAAGAAACACCGGGTGCGAGCCCTGGATCTCACCAACCTGGAGATTCCTTCCCGTGCCCTCAAGCTTCTCCCCCTGGAAACCATGGAACTGCATAACGTGGTTCCCCTGGAGCTGAACGAGCAGAGCGTTTATCTGGCTATGGCCGATCCGGGAAATCTCGATGCGATCTCGGAACTGGAGTTCCGCCTGGGTCGTAACGTCGAGCCGATTGCGGCGCCGAGTGCGCAGATCCGAGCTATTTTGCGCAGCCTGAGGGGGAATTACGCCCTGGCCGACCAGACGCTCAACGTGCGCGAGCTCTGCGACAACCAGCGCACGGACAGTGCCACCCAGGAATTCCCGTCGCACCAGGAGCTTTGCCGGCAACTGGTCGCAGAACGCGCCTCCGATCTCCTCCTATCCGTGGGGGCTCCCCCCTCCCTGAAGAAGCACGGCGCCCTGCTGAGGCTCCCCTATCCAGCCCTCACCACTCAGCGCATGATCCTGTACGCCCGGGCGCTGATGAGCGAGAGCCAGTGGGAGGAATTCCAGCGTTTGAAGGAGCTCGACTTTTCCTTCAGGCTACCGGAAGGGGGCAGGTTCCGTGTCAACATGTACCACCAGCGCGGCTCCATTGCCTGCTCCATCCGCGCCACCATCGAAGAGATCCCAACCCTGGAAGAACTTGGCCTCCCCGCCTGGCTCAATGAGTACGCGCTGCGCCCCAACGGCCTCATTCTGATAGCGGCTTCCACCGGGCAGGGGAAGACCACGACGCTCGCCGCGCTGGTGGACCTGATCAACTCCACGAAAAGAGCAAATATAATCACCATCGAGGAGCCGATAGAATACCAGCACCGCCACAAGCTCAGTAACGTGAACCAGCGCGAGGTCGGGGTCGATACGGATTCCTTCCAGGAGGGGCTGAAGCGGGTGTTCCGGCAGGCTCCCGACGTGATCGTGATAGGTGAGATCCGCGACCCCGAAAGCGCGGCCATCGCCATCCAGGCCGCGAGCACCGGTCATCTGGTCATTTCTACCGTGCATGCCAGCAGTTCCACGACGGCAATTGAGCGCCTGATCGACATCTTTGCCCCCAACCACCAGCACCAGATCAGGAGCCAGTTGGCAGAGAGCCTGCTCCTGGTGCTCGGGCAGCGGCTGGTGCCGGGCAAGGACGGCACGGGACGCGTGCTCGTTTGCGAAAAGCTGATCAACAGTAACCGGGTGCGCTCCCTGATACGGGAGGGAAAGACTCACTTGATCAGGAGCTTGATGCAGCAGGGGACTGATGATTTCGCACCCCTGGACGCCATGCTGGCGCAACTTTGCCGGGAGGGGCGTATCAGCGAGGAGGAGGGGTTGAAGTCTTGCGACAGCAACTCTTTCTTTCATGATGCGATGGTGCGGGGGCAGCAACGGAGCTAGCAAATGAGGGGCTTGATTGCGACAGGAGCACTTTCCGGATTCAATTCGAAGAAAGCGGCAGGCTAGGACAGGCTTCCCCATCCCCACTCCGACCCTTGTACTGTGAGCGGAGGTGTTGTAAAAAAGACTACGGTTACTCCGGGACGCTGGAGTAAATCGGGAAGGTGAATCTGTTCCGGCCCTAAGGTCTTAG
>JGI24143J45723_1001531_pt1 | contig 10922 bp, 7 predicted proteins | sample BarGraIncu00432A_FD_45723 | JGI IMG/M metagenome (IMG submission 45723)
CAAATCGATTATTAGGGTGTTTTGTAAATGTCAAGTGTTTTTTTAATTCATAGGAATATTTCATTTTACATTTTGTGTATTCTTAGCTTGATGACATTGGGGTTGAGGGGGGCAATGTGGGTGATAATAAAGAAAATATTCAATAACAATGCCATAGTGGTAAAAGATTTAGATAAACATGAATTCGTTGTTATGGGATGTGGAATTGCATTTAAAAAAAGTGTAGGAGAAAAAGTAGATGAACATTTAATAGAGAAAACCTTTATTCTTAAACAAAAAGATGCATCAGAAAAATTTAAATTACTATTAGAAGATGTCCCTGCAGCACACGTTTCACTGTGTTATGATGTTATTGAATATGCAAAAAACATACTAGGTGTTGAATTAAATGACTATCTATATGTTACCCTCACTGATCATATTAGTAATACATTGAAAATATTTGATGAAGGCTTTAATTGCAGCAACCCATTAGTTTGGGAAATTAAAAAGTTTTACCCTAAAGAATTTAAAGTTGGACTAAAAGCACTAGAATTTATAGAGAATGAAACAGGTAAAAAATTATCAGAAGATGAGGCTGGTAATATAGCGCTTCATTTAATAAATGCACAATCTAATAGCGCGTTTAATAAAGTAGAAGATGTCGCTAGTCAAACACAAAAGATACAAGACATATTAAATATTGTTAAATACACATATAATATTATACTTGATGAAAACTCAATTAATTATGAAAGGTTTGTGACACATTTAAGATTCTTTTTTCAAAGACTAAATAAAAAAGAAAAGATAGAAGAAATAGAAAGCGATGACGATTTCTTATTTACACAAATCAAGAAAAAATATAAAAATGCTTATGAGTGTATGCTCAAAATTGAAAAATACTTGGACGAAGAATTGGCGCATGAGGAACAATTATATTTAACTATTCACATTCAGCGTGTTACTCAAAGAAAAATTTAATAAAATTTGGATTGTTACTGGTAAAGCAGGCGAGACCGAGGTTAATAGTATAAAAATATATACTATATCCTAGGCCTCGCTTTTTTATATAAACACATAAAAAAGGAGATGTATTAATATGAAATATGAAAAATTAGCAAAAGACATAATAAAAAATGTTGGTGGAAAAGAAAACGTTAATAGCCTAGTTCATTGTATTACTCGTCTACGTTTTAAATTAAAAGATAAAAGTAAAGCAAATACAGAAGTTTTAAAAAATATGGATGGAATTGTAACAGTTATAGAGAGTGGCGGCCAATATCAAGTAGTTATTGGTAATCATGTATCTGATGTGTATGATGATGTAGTAGCAATCGGTGGTTTTGGAGAATCATCAGATGAAGAATCAGGCGAGAAAGTAAGCATGTTTAATAGAATTATTGATACCATTTCTGGTGTGTTTACACCAATCTTAGGTGTATTAGCTGCAACTGGTATGATTAAAGGATTCAATGCATTATTCTTAACACTGGGATTATATACACAGGCTTCAGGTACTTATCAAATTTTACAAGCAATAGGTGACTGTTTATTCTTTTTCTTCCCTATTTTTCTAGGGTACTGCGCTTCTAAAAAGTTTAAAGGCAGTCATTTTATTGGTATGGCAATAGGAGCAAGTCTGGTTTATCCTACATTATCGACATTAACAACAGGTAAGCCATTATATACATTATTTGCTGGTTCAATAATTGCATCACCTGTTTATATAACATTCTTAAAAATTCCAGTAATACTTATGACTTATTCATCAAGTGTTATCCCAATTATTTTAGCTGCATATGTAGGAGCTAAAATAGAAAGAGGTTTTAAGAAGATAATACCAGATGTTGTTAAAATGTTTTTAGTTCCATTTTGTACATTGTTAGTTATTATACCTTTGACATTTATAGTTATTGGACCATTAGCAACTTGGGCAGGTAAATTACTTGGAGCAGGAACACTTTCAATTTATGGATTCAGTCCGATTATTGCGGGTGTATTTATGGGTGGATTGTGGCAAGTATTCGTTATATTCGGATTACATTGGGGTTTTATACCTATAGTAATAAACAATTTGTCAGTACTTCACTATGATCCAATTCTTACAGGTGTATTTGCGGCTTCTTTTGCTCAAACGGGTGTAGTATTAGCCATTTTACTTAAAACAAAGAATATTAAATTAAAATCACTATGTATACCAGCATTTATTTCAGGAATTTTTGGAGTTACAGAACCAGCTATTTATGGTATTACATTACCTCGCAAGAAACCATTTATATTAAGTTGTATTGCAGCGGCAGTAGCTGGTGGTGTTACAGGTATAATGGGAACAAAAGGATATATTATGGGTGGCTTAGGTATTTTTGGAATTCCTAGTTATATTAGTCCAAAAGGAATCGATGGAGGATTCTATGGCGCTATTATCTCTATAATAGTAGGTTTCGTGTTAGGATTCTTATTAATGTATTTTGCAGGATTTAAGGATGAAGAAATAAAAGTGGAAAACAAAGAAGGAAATGTGTTAGTTAAGCAAGAAGTATTAGTTAGTCCCTTAAAAGGTATAATCAAAAACTTATCATCAGTTAAGGATGAAGCATTTTCAACAGGGGCCTTAGGTAGGGGAGTTGCAATTGAACCAACAGAAGGCAGAATAATTGCTCCAGTAGATGGAACTTTAACAACATTTTTCCCAACAGGTCATGCAATAGGTATTACAAGTGATAATGGTGTAGAGATATTAATTCATGTTGGGATGGATACTGTAAAACTCGAAGGTAAATACTTTACTCCTAAAGTAAAACAAGGGGAGCATATAAAAGCAGGACAATTGTTATTAGAATTTGATATTAAAGCTATAGAAGCGGAAGGTTATTCTTTAATAACACCTGTAGTAATTACTAATTCTGATACTTACTTAGATGTTGTTGAAACAGATAAGAAGAACATTGATTATAAGGAAGATTTATTGATAGTAATGGTATAGAAAGAGGTAATAATGAAGCAAAAAATAAATTGATAAATAAATCTGTGTAGCTTAGGCTGCGCAGATATTATGAGGAGGACTAATTATGAAAATGCAAGAAGGATTTTTGTGGGGAGGAGCAACTGCTGCAAACCAATTTGAAGGTGGATGGAACAAAGGTGGTAAGGGACCAAGTAGCGCAGATATGATGACTGGAGGAACTCATACTAGCCCTAGACGTATTACACCTGTTTTAGAGGAAGGAACTTATTATCCAAGTCATGATGCTATTGATTTCTATGGCCATTATAAAGAAGATATAAAGATGTTTGGGGAAATGGGGTTTAAGACTTTTAGGTTGTCTATTGCATGGTCAAGAATATTCCCTAAGGGCTATGAACTTACGCCAAATGAAGAAGGTTTAAAATTTTACGATGATGTATTTGATGAATTAATAAAAAATAATATTGAGCCATTAGTAACTATTTCTCACTATGAAACACCATTTGGACTAACAGAGAGGTATAATGGTTGGGCATCAAGGGAGGTTGTTGATTGTTATGTAAGATACTGCGATGTAATATTCAAAAGATATAAGGATAAAGTGAAATATTGGCTAACTTTTAATGAAATTAATGTTTTAACCATACCATTTGNTGCTTTCATGGGTGGTGGAATAATAGTAGATGAAAAGGTAAATTCAGATCAGTTAAGATTCCAGGCTTTACATCATCAGTTTATAGCTAGTGCAAAAGCAGTTAAACTGGGACATGAAATAAATCCTAATTTTAAAATAGGATGTATGATTGCTTATATGTGTACTTATCCTCATACCTGTAATCCAGATGATATATTGCTTGCACAAAAGAAAGATCAAATCAGCAACATGTTATGTGGAGATGTTCAGGTAAGAGGAGCTTATCCAAGTTTTGCAGCGCGTTATTTTGAAGAAAAAGGAATAAAAATTGTAGAGGAAGAAGGAGACGAGGAGATATTAAAAGAAGGTATTGTAGACTTCTACTCTTTTAGTTATTATATGTCTTTAGTTGAAAGTGCTGATCCAACTGTAGAAGTTATAGGAGGAAATCTATTAGGTGGGGTTAAAAACCCATATTTAGAAACTTCTGATTGGGGATGGCAAATTGATCCTAAGGGATTAAGATGGTCATTGAATAATATTTATGATAGATATCAGGTTCCACTTATGGTAGTTGAAAATGGGTTAGGTGCAGTGGATACTATTGAAGAAGATGGCTCAATTAATGATAGTTATCGCATAGATTATTTAAAGAGTCATATACTTCAAATGGAAGAAGCAGTTAAAGATGGCGTTGAACTTATGGGATATACTATGTGGGGATGCATTGATTTAGTAAGTGCTTCTACTGGTGAAATGAAAAAACGTTATGGATTTATATATGTAGATAAGGATAATGATGGTAGTGGCAACCTTGATAGAAGACGTAAAGAGAGTTTTAATTGGTATAAAAAAGTTATAGAAAGCAATGGAGAAAACTTATGATATATAATTTTCCAAAAGGATTTTTATGGGGAGGGGCAATTGCTGCTAATCAATGTGAGGGAGCCTATTTAGAAGATGGGAAAGGCTTATCACCGGTTGATGTTTTGCCAGCAGGAGGAATTAGATTGGAAGCGATGGTAGATATAAAAAAGGCGCTTGAAACAGAGTATGAATTTTATCCATCACATGAATCTATCGATTTTTACCATAAATATAAAGAAGATATTAAATTATTTAAGGAAATGGGTTTTAAGTGTTTGCGAACATCAATCCAGTGGTCAAGAATATTCCCAAATGGGGATGAAGATAAGCCAAATGAACTAGGATTAAAGTTCTATGATAGTGTTATTAACGAATTAATTGAAAATGGAATTGAGCCAATTATAACAATAAGCCACTTTGATACACCACTGGAACTTACAAAACAATATGGCGGATGGAAAAATAGAAAATTGATTGAATTTTATACAAGGTATGTAACTACTTTATTCTCAAGGTATAAAGGCAAAGTTAAATACTGGATAACATTTAATGAAATTAATATGATTTTGCATTTACCTTTTATCGGTGGCGGGCTTTCATTTGAAGATGATGAGAATAGAGATCAAGTTAAATATCAAGCTGCACATCATCAATTAGTAGCTAGTAGTATTGCAACCAAAATAGCACATGAAATTGATCCCGAAAATAAAGTTGGATGCATGCTAGCCGCAGGAAGTATTTATCCTTATACTTGTAACCCTGATGATGTTATGAGCTCCATAACTAGAAATAGAGAACAGTATTTCTTTATTGACATTCAATCACGCGGAGAGTACCCAACGTATTCTAAACGTCTCTTTGAAGAACATAATATATCATTAGAGATATTAGAGGGCGATCTTGAATTATTAAGAAAACATACTGTTGATTATGTAGCATTCTCTTATTATGCAAGTAGATGTACTAGTACAGATGAAGAAGTAAACAAGCAGATTACTGGTGGGAATGTGTTTGCTACTGTAAAAAACCCATATTTAAAAGCAAGTCAGTGGGGTTGGCAAATAGATCCTGTGGGACTGAGAATAACAATGAATGAATTATATGATCGTTATCAAAAACCATTATTTATTGTAGAAAACGGATTGGGTGCAGCGGACGTTGTTCAAGAAAACGGTACAATTAATGATGATTATAGAATCGACTATCTAAGGCAACATATTAAAGATATGAAAGAAGCAATGCACGATGGCGTTGAACTGCTCGGATACACACCTTGGGGTTGTATAGATTTAGTAAGTGCAGGTTCTGGCGAAATGAAAAAAAGATATGGTTTTATATATGTAGACAAGGATAATGAAGGCAATGGCACTTTAAAAAGATCTAAAAAGAAGAGTTTTGATTGGTATAAGAAGGTTATATCATCAAATGGAGAAGATTTAGCATAACTAGAATATGTTAAGGAAAAAAAGTGCAATCATATGCACTTTTTTTCCTTAATAAAATTTAAGGGGCGATATTTATGGGATATAAATTAGTTTGCATTGATATGGATGGAACATTGCTTAATAGCAAACATAAGGTTAGTAACGCCTCAAAGCAAGCAATAATCAAGGCAAATAACATGGGCGTAAAAATTGTTATTAGTACAGGTAGAATGTACTCTGATGCTGAATTTTTTTCAAATCTAATTGGTGTTAAAGCTCCTGTTATAGCATTAAATGGAGCTTTTATAAAAGAGAAAGATGAGAATGAGGTTATTTATAAGAACATTCTAGAAGAAAAAGTAATCGTAAAATTATTAGAAATATTTACTAAATACAAGGTGAAACCTACTTTTTATANACCACAAGGAGCATATTGTGGAAGTCTCTTTATTAAGCTTTTTATAGGATTTATGAAATTGAAAGGCATAATGGGTGGAAATTCTATAATAAAATATACAAAAGGTATTAAGCAGTGGGATAAGGTGTTTATAAGTGAAAAAAATAATATAGTTAAGTGTGAAATTATGCATAAAGATAAGGACAGGTTAAAAAAAATAAGATCTGAACTACACAAAATGGATGAAATTGAAATTGTTAGTTCTTCAAAATATAATATTGAAATTACGAGTTGCGGTGTTTCCAAAGGAAAAGCAGTTGAAATACTTGCCGCTTATTATAATATAAATAAAGAGGAAATAATTGCTATTGGTGATAGTGAAAATGATTTATCAATGATAGAATCTGCAGGTATGGGAATAGCAATGGGAAATGCTATAGATAAAGTAAAGGAGAAATCAAATTTTATAACAGAGACTAACGATAATGATGGAGTTGCGTCAGCTATATATAAATTTATAATAAATTAGTGATTGCTTGATATAAAATCAATATAGAAATTATATCTAGTATAGAAAAATATATGATATATATAAAAGGTGCTCAAGTTTGGCACCTTTAAAAATAGATAAAACTTATAAAATCCTATTAATTAATTATTTTACAATTTGAATTTTTGAACCATAATATTTAATTTTTCAGCGAGTATTGCCTGGCTTTGAGAGGCCTTTGATATTTCCTCAATAGCTATAACAGATTCACTAACGCTTTCGAGGACTTCCTCAGAACTTGCAACTGACTGCTCGGCTGTAGCTGAAATGTTTTCGATAGCTTTATTAATCTCTGACACGGTTTCATTTACTATATCCATTGAAGCTCCAATATTTGAAGAAAGGTCATTAAATGTCGTTGCATCATTACCATATTGATTACTAGCATCCACAAACAGTTCATAGTCAGGTCTAACTTTATTATCTATAAAGTTTAATACGTCTCGGGAATTATTAGAAAGGTTCTCAAATGCATGCTCAACCTTCTCTGTTACCTCTTGAATTATTTTAACTGTAGCGGATGATTTTTCTGCAAGTTTCCTAACTTCATCAGCAACCACGGCAAAACCCTTACCTTGGTCTCCCGCTCTTGCGGCTTCGATTGCTGCATTAAGAGCTAGAAGATTTGTCTGACTCGCAATATTTTCTATTTCACCAGCCATTATCTTTACCCTACTAACGACCTTGCCATCTTCAATTGCTTTGAGTATGTGTTCTTGCTTTTCTAGATACAATTTATTCGTGGTAATAGCACTATTTTGGGCGCTTTTTTTAACTCCGTTTGCATTTGCATTAACATCCTTTGCTATCATGATTCCTTCATTTGATCTTTGTGTAACGTCAGCTACGTTTTGTGCTATACTTTCGGTGGTTGCAGTTACTTCCTGAGTTGTAGCACTTAGCTGCTCTGATCCCAGTGATACTTGTTTCATTGATTCACGTACGAGTTCCATTCTTGCAGATATTTCCTGGGTTGTAGCAGATAATTCTTCGCTGGTAGCACTAATATCAGTGGCACTTCCAGATATTTCTCCAATAAGTGTTTTCAAGTTTGTTATTGCTTTATTCACAGCTTTTGCTAAAATTCCAACTTCATCTTTAGTATCAGTAACATAAGCCTTCATATTAATAGTTTTTGACAAATCATTTTCTCCAAGAGCCTCTGCGACATCCAAAACTTTCTTTACCTTATTTGAAATAGAGAATGAAATTATTAGACCCAGAGCAATAGCAACAAACAATCCTAGAAAAGTTAATACTATAATTTTATTAATTGCACTATTATATGATGATTGACTATTTTTATAATCAATTTTTGCCATATCTGTAGTTAACTCTAACTCCTTGTCAAGAACGGTAAACAAATCAGTTGTAATCTTAGAAATACCAGGTAAAAGCTCATTTGCTTTTGCATAACTGCCATCATCAACTTGTTTAATCATTTCAGTTCTTCCCTGACGATAAGTTTCAAGTAATTTTTCAAACTCAGCAAATTGAGTTCTATCTAAGTCAGTTGTAATTGTTGTCTTATACTCTGTAATATTTGTATTAGTAATGGTTACAAGCCTTTGAACATTGTCTTTGTTTTTTTGTAAATCATTTTTGTTTTTAGGATCGAGAATTAATAGGATATCTATTTTAATTTCCAATAAATTTGATTTAATAATATCAATATTATTAATACCTACCAGATCTAAATTATAGATATTATCTATATTTTTATCCATTTTTGTCATACTAAAAATTCCGATTAACCCAACTAGTCCAATAAATAATGCAACTATGAAAAATGATGACACTAATCTTTGTATCATTTTTAAGTTATTAAACCATTTCATTAATATTCACTCCCTAAAGTATATTCATTTCTTAATAAGATAAACTACATAGATAAAAAAAGGAAACTACGACATTATGAACTGAATATATTTAAATTCCAGTTATACTACTATACGGAACAAATCGAGATAGTTGTCTCATTTTATTATTAAAATGTCCACGATATTATAATTTGATACTCCAAGGGAGAGAGGCGGTCAACCAGCCGAGATAGCGCCTAGCTATGTTTACTTAGCTTCTGATGATTCTACTTATGTTATTGGTCAAAATATTCACGTAGATGGGTGTAGTTACTTAGGATTTTAATAAGAAAACACACTGTAGAAAAATAACCTCTACAGTGTGTTTTTAATTATTTTAAAATAACTTTATATTCTTTTAGCCAAGTATTTACTTGTATTAAATAAGCAATAAGTTGAGGACCTGTCATAAGTTGACCATACCAAGGATTCTTATACGCATTACCACCCGAATCAACGATCTCTTGAACATGTTTTTGGTCTATAATTTGTAGTATTGGAGATGATTTATCCTTTAATATATTACCCATAATCTTTTGAACTGCCATAGTATAACCTGGGTTATGAGTTTTTGGATATGGACTCTTTTTCCTCCAAAGAACATCATCAGGGAGCAGTCCTGTAAGAGCTTCTCTTAATACTCCCTTTTCACGACCTTTATAATACTTCATAGCCATAGGGATATTATATGCATATTCTACTAGTCTCTGATCTGCAAAAGGAACTCTTACTTCAAGACCACTAGCCATGCTCATCCTATCTTTCCTTGTAAGTAAGGTTATCATAAACCATTTTATATTTAAATAGAATAGCTCACGCATTCTATGCTCTCTTTGGCTTTCACCAGGGAGACCTGGAACTTGCCTTAGGCTTTCATCATATTTTTCTTGAACATATTCCTCAAGAGGAAGACTTTGAAGATCTCCAGATAATATGCTTTTTCTATCACTTACGAATTTTGACCAAGGAAAAGTTGTTGCAGTTATATCTTCTTCNCGTCTAAACCATGGGTAACCGCCAAAGAGCTCATCTGCACATTCTCCTGATAGTGCAACAGTAGAATTTTTTCTGACTTCTTTGCAAAAGAGATATAATGAGGAATCTACGTCAGCCATGCCTGGTAAATCTGTAGCAATAACAGCTTCTTTAAGGTATGATGCAAGTTCTGGAGTATCAATAAGTATATCATGATGATCTGACCCAATATAGTTTACCATTTTGTAAATCCAGTCTGCATCTGTATTTGGTTGGAATTCTGTAGGTTTAAAAAACTTTTTATTATCCACATAATCTATTGAATACGTATTTAAATTAGGCATATTATTCTTCTTAAAATATGAGGCAGCTACTGCTGAAATTATACTTGAATCAAGTCCACCAGATAAAAATGTACATACTGGAACATCAGCAACTAGCTGCCTTTCAATTGAATCTACAAGCAAGAAGCGCAGATGCTCTGCGGTCGTTTTTAAATCTTCATCATGTGCTTTTGCAGTAAGCTGCCAATACTGCTTTGTTTTAATGCCGTCTTTATCGTAAATTAAACTATTAGATGGAGGTAATTCTTTTATATTTTGAAATATACCACTACCAAGAGGTCTTGCAGGACCAAAACCGAAAAGCTCAGTTAAACCTTGCTTGTCAAGAATTGGTTCTACTAATGGATGTGCTAAAAGAGTTTTTATTTCTGAGCCGAATATTAACGAATTATCTTTTATAGTATAAAATAAAGGTTTAACTCCTAGGGGATCTCTTGCTAAGAATAGTGTTTGATGAGTCTCGTTCCAAACTCCAAAGGCATAAATGCCATTTATATGTTTAACGCATTCTTCACCCCAGAAAATATATGCGACTAAAAGCACCTCAGTATCAGAATATGAGGAAAAATTAAAACCATTATTTTTTAATGTTTTACGTACATCTTCTGTATTATATAATTCACCATTATATACAATTGTATAGGTATTATTGCCTACTTTTCTGGTCATTGGTTGTGATCCACCTTCTGGGTCAACAACAACAAGGCGTCTATGCCCTAATAGTGCATGTTTTGAAAAGTGAAAACCATAAGCGTCAGGTCCTCTTTCTTTTAAAGTATCAGTCATATCAAAAAGAATTTTATCATCTTTCTCAATATTACCATAAAAATTAATCCATCCTGCAATGCCGCACATACTATCATCTCCTAAAATTAAATAACATTGTCATATATATCTTATGTAATTTAGGTTTAATGGTGAGTAT
>JGI24143J45723_1001532_pt1 | contig 10921 bp, 13 predicted proteins | sample BarGraIncu00432A_FD_45723 | JGI IMG/M metagenome (IMG submission 45723)
GGTTTGCTACAGGGCAGGATAAACCCGCCGATGGCGGCATCGACGTGAATGGGGATGTCCCATCCATGTGAACTCTTCACCTCGACGAGCAGGTCGTTAATGTCCTCGATCGGATCGATCTCACCGGTAAACGTCGTTCCCAAGACAACGCCGACACAGATGGTGTCCTCGTCAATGAGTTCAGCAACGGCCTCTTTAGTGATCGTAAAACTATCCTGCTCGAGCGGAATAACCCGCGGCTCAACGTCGAAGTATTTGGCAAATTTATACCAGCAGATATGCGCATCAGCACCAAAGATGATGTTCGGCTTATCAAAGGGCCTTCCTTCCGCTTGACAGCGTTTCTTCCACGTCCACTTGTGGGCGAGCAGGCCAAGCATTACCGCTTCAGAGGATCCTACCGTTTCGGTTCCTGCAAATGTCACCAGTTCTGGGGCATTAAAGAGGCGGGCAAGCATGTTAATACACCGCTTGTGTACCACCTCAGTCTGTGGATACTCGAACTGATCGGCGAAGTTCTTGTGAATGTTCTCTATGACGAGTTGTGTCGCCTGCGGCTCCATCCAGGTCGTCACGAAGCTTGCAAGATTGAGGGCGGGGTTGCCGTCCAAGTTCATCTCGTCGTGTACTAACTGATATGCACAGTCCGCATGCCAGTTTCAGAAAGCTCATACTTAGGCACGGGCAATGCACAAAAGCGTGAGGTGTACGCAGGCCCGACGACTTTTTCAGGCTCTTCGAGGCTCTCGAGGTCGACTTTGTGGGAAAGCATAACATGAAAAGAGCAAGAGTTGGTAAATAGTTATCGAGCTCCTTCACAGAAACGATTTGGCCTAATACCGCCTATGATAGGTGTTCTAATAGAATTCTGCCTTCACGTCTTCTTGCGTTGTCTGCCTTTAACCACCGTCTGGTTGCAGGCAGGTATTTTGCGTTGTAAACGACAAAATAGACTGATTCAGACACTTGCTCTCCAGTTGTATCAGAGTATATATATTAAGCGCTGCAGAGGTTAGATGATGGATAGAGGGCGCGCCTTTGTTGTTTGCTTGATGACCGCGCTGCTAACGCTCACAGTGGCCGGATGCACATCGAGCATCAATAATAATAACACCTCGACTGTATCAACACGAACGAGTGAAAATGTGTCGATGACCACAACAACGAACGCTACAAACGTAACGCANGGGGAGCCTATGACCGCGGCGCAGGGGCAAAATTTTACTATAACGCTCCGTTCAAATCCTTCTACGGGGTACCACTGGGAACCGCAGTTCGAGAGCACAGCACTTTCGCTGACGGACAGTGTGTTTGTAAGCGATCCGAACCCACACAATCTGGTTGGGGTGCCAGGATCNCTTGTTTTTACGTTTCAAGGCCTAGCGAAAGGAACGACGACGATCACATTCAATAATGTCAGTCCGGCACAGATTATAACTGAACAGACGGTTTATGTGGTGACGGTCACGTNAACAGCGAAGTGTGAGGGCGCAGTTCAACGCTGCCACGCGCGAAGTGATTTNGATAGCGCCGTAGTCTCGGCGACGCTAGCTCCAAGCAGTATCGCGAGAAAGATCTGATCTTCGAGGGCGCCGAGACGTTTTGCCCCCTCAACGTGCGTTTCCAGACAATATTCAGATCCGAGTGCAGCCGCCGCTCCGATCGCGATGAGCTCTTTAGTTAGTCCAGGCAGTGCCCGGTCAGTTGCTAACTGCTCGTTTTTGTAAAAAAAGGCCTTGAATGCCTCAGGGTTTCGCTGGAGCTCTTGATAGATTCGGGGAACAAACCCATAGTAACTCGCTATTCTTTCCAATATCGAGCGTACTTCTGCATCATCTTCTTCGTGCATCTCACACCTCTTCAGCTCTCCACCACACCGACGTCAGATCCTATTACTGGCAGTTTGAGAACCTAGCATGCATCATCGATAGCACCGTTATAAGGATTACGGACGCAGCGTGTCGGTGACGACGTAAATCGCCGAATACGCCAACCGGCTCAGGCGTCTTGAGGGCGCGAATGTCTGTGAAGTTCCTCCTTTCAAGCAGCCACAGAATCGCCCGGTGCACCGGACGGACGACGAAATGAGATGATCGCTGCAAACACGGTAAACACAGCGGACACAAGAAACGCCTCGTGCATGCCGAACTCGAAGGACGCCAGGACTTGAGGCGTACCGCCTAGGCCGCCCCCGTACAGGAAGACGTGGTACAAGACGTCCTCAGGGAGCTGGCTTAGGACGAGCGGGAAGGCAATGGCGATGGAGAGCATCTGACCGGTGTTCATCAGCATAGACCGTATGCCGGATGCGATCCCGCGCTCGCTCGGCTTAACCGCACTCATGATCGCGTTCATGTTCGGTGACGCAAAGAGGCCTGAACCACCGCCCATGAGCGCCATCCACACGGCGAGGACCCAATAAGGCGTTGTACTCACCACTGTGCAGAGCCCGAGCAACCCTACGGCAGAGACGAGCAACCCGGCCGTTGCGAGGTAGCGCGCGCCGTACCGATCGGAGAGGTGCCCTGAAATCGGCCCGACGACCAAAAAGGCGGCACCGAAAGGGGCCAAGAAAATGCCTGCCTTCAGGGGGTCGTAGCCGTAGGGCCCTTGCAGGAAGAACGTAAGCACGAAGAGCACTGCCCCTCTAGCAAGCCCATTAATCCCGTTAGCAGCTGAGGCGTAGGCAAAACTTCGATTCTCGAAGAGGTGGAGGTTGAGCATCGGCTCCGGAGCGCGTCGTTCCGCTACGATGAACAAAGCGAGGCTTACGGCGGCCACGATAAAGAGGNCGTACACGACCCATGCGGCGGTCATGGGGAAGGCATAAAGCGACACGGCGAGCAGGAGTGTCGCCAGTCCCAAGGTGAAGGTCAGACTTCCCTTCCAGTCAAAGTGCTGTCCGCTAGGAAGCGTCACTGGCTCTCTGAGCTGGAGTATGCCCCATATCGTGCCGATAATACCAATTGGGACGTTTATTAGAAACACCAATCGCCACGAAATCGACGTGAGTATTCCTCCAACGACCGGGCCGAGGAGGAACCCCGCGGAAAACGCGATCCCGTTTACCCCCAACCCGAACCCGACCCTCCCTTTGTGGAAGGCATCGGTCACAATCACCGCACTGTTGGTGAGGAGGAGCGCGCCGCCCACGCCCTGTACCATGCGGTAGCCTACTAAATCCCAGCCATGAAACTGTGGCTGTGACAGTCCGCACAGCAGCGACCCGACGATGAAGATGATAAAACCCAGGTTGTAGAGCTTCTTGCGCCCTAGCATGTCAGCCAGCCGGCCGATGACCGGGACCAGCGCTGCAAGGATGAGCATGTAGCTCAGCAGCACCCACATAATCGTTATGAAGTCTGCTTGTAGATCGGCCATAATAGTCGGGAGCGCGATGATCACTGCCGACGCATCAATCGCCGCCATCAGCGCGCCTATGGTGGTCACTGAGAGCGCAATCCACTCGTAGCTGATACGCGTATCTCCCGACGTCTTCGTGCCCATTTCTTGGCGATTGTTCACTTGTTCAGCTATATATGCATGCTGGCGGGAGCTGCCACGGGGCGCACGTCGTGAAGCGTGCGGGCTCACAATTAGCAGCGTTTTCAGACAAGCTGCGTCAAGCTAGGCTTGGCTCTGGGCTGTCATACTCGTCTTCAGGCAGTTTTGGTCTATTCTTAGACGAGCGACTATGTTTTAGGAAGGCACCCGCACTTTGACCTGTGGGTCAAGAAAAAATGCGGATAATGATACATATCTCGGGCGAGGGTTGATCACTTTCACACTGCTCGTCAGTCATTGATAACAAGGCGGAAGTTCATTCCGCCAGCTGGAAGGGATGTAATTATGACCAATAAAGCGCAGCTCTATGCGAGAAGGCGGGAGATGTACCGTCTTTATGCTCAAAAATCGAACATGACGGAGATTCTTGATAAGCTCTCCGCAAAGTACAGCATACCAAAACAGGCGCTGTGGGATGATTGGCAAAAGCGGACTCAGTGGGTTTATGACGTCTTGGATCTTGAGCCAGCACGAGCCCTACTACCTGTCTGATTTGTTAACGGGGCTTGGACGTGCGCAAGCACACGGCAATACAACTTACCGCGCTGCACGTCGCTCTTTGCATAGCTTGTTTGTCTTTAATTGCAACCTGCTATAATTGCTTACCATCACACGCGAAAATTACGTCATGCCAACTAGTAGAAAAAGTGAGATTAAAAAAAATCAAATTGGCTCTATGGGGTATGTGGGGCAAGAAAAAACTCTTGTTAATGGCGTGTTTATAAGCCAAAGGCCTTTGTCTTAAAACATCTGAGCAAACGTTAATTCGCTCCATCATTAACAATTGGTGTTTTCTTCTCCACATCACCCATAGAGGGTAGCACACTTGTAGTCTTTGTCTCCCTTTATAGCTTTCACAATATTCATGCGGTTATTTAATCGAATTCAGGCTGAAAAATGCTTTAATAGGCCGATATAGTGCGTTTTTTACGTGCCTTATTTTTATATACAAACTCTTTCCCTCCTCAGATTTTCCGCGCGCTTAGCGGTTTGGGAGTGTATAGTCTCTCGAGGAGTAGAATCACGCGCGTATTTGAGTGGTCGAACTTTTATTTGCGCCATCGCAGAAAGGCTGGAATGCTCGGAAAAGCTATTTAAGCATTTGAATTGAACGTTTTTGCGGTGATTATAGATGGAGGAGATAGAACGGATCCCCGTCGTGCCGACTATTGCTCTTGGTCACGACAAGGACAACTACACTATCGAAGTTGAATTGCCAGGGGTGCACAAAAAGGATATAGAATTTGAAGCCTCTGAGAACAGCTTTTGTCTTAGCGCTCCGAGAGATGACATTGAATACTTTGGGTGCTGGATGCTTGCGCACGCCATAGACCCGAAAAAGGCAACAGCTACATTCACTAATGGACTTTTGAGAGTAACGGCACCGTTAATAGAAAGTTGTGAAGGAGTAAAGGTTCCAATAAAGTGATCTTGAAGCAACAAGCCCGCCAAAGGGCTTGTTTTCTATATTTTGATGAACCACGTCAAAGCAATAACGACCCCGTCGTTTTCCAATCCTGCCCAACGGAGCTCCAAAGCATCGCTTAGAGTCTAGACTATTTCTTCTTGTATTTCTCAAGCTTTTTTAAGATGTGCTGATATTTACGCTCTGACTCTTTGTTCTCCGTCTTCAGTCTGTTATTATCCTTTTTCAAGCGTTCGACTTCTGCGCGCAATCGGTTAAACTCTTCTGATCGCTTCGCATGCAGCGTTTGATTTTCTGCTTTTAAGCGCTCGTTTTCCACAACAAGCAAAGATTCCTTGAGCATAGCTGATCATAAGGTTTAATACCATAAATATGGGCGTCGCTACGAAAACGACATTAAGCTCGTCAAGAGCGTCGCTAACCTCGTGCAACCTTTAAAGTTACTCTTAGGATGAGCTCAGTGTGGGAAGAAGCAAAGAACTGCGTTAAATTATCCCAGGAAGAGCGTCCCCTCTAGTAAGCACTTCACAGCCGTTATCAGTGATGTGTATGACGTCCTCTCTTCGGTAACCTCCGATGCCTGGTGCTGCCAATACGGCGTGCCCAACGCTTAAGGTCATACCGGCCTTGAGGACGATCTCACCGTGTTGTGGGTAGTGACTTGGGTGGGGGTACTCCTCAGCCTCAAGTCCAACGCCGTGGACGTATCCGGGAACGACGTATTTGCCGAACTCGGTCTTTTTGATGGACTCGCCATAAACTGCGTGACCTCCTTGATTTTCCAGCCCGGCTTTACCGCATTTATGACCCCCTGCTGGGCCTCATCATAGGCATCAGCAAGCTTGAAGAACCCCGTGCTTACGGGCTTCGCTCCCATGCCACCGGCCGCTTCGCCGCACACGAAGGTGCGGGCCATATCACAGGCATAGAGATCCATGACAGGGTGCAGATCTACAATGACAGGATCCCCCGCGTTCATAACCCTGTGAGAGACATATCCGTGCAAGCCGAGCGAGCGCTCACCTGAGTTAACAAAGGTGAGAAACCCCAGACGCTCCGAACCCGCCTTTCGCAAGGCGTATTCAGCCTCTCGGGCAACGTCGTTCTCCGTTGCTCCAGCGACGAGTGCATCTGCTGCTGCCATCATCCCGAGCTCTGCGGCGTGAGCGGTCTTTTTCATACGCGCAATTTCGTCAGCCGACTTCACCATGCGAAGCTCGCTCATGATCTCGTCGTTCTCGACCATATTGATCTCGGGATTGAGTTTTCTGAACCGAAATACCTCAAATCCGGGAGCAGTGTGCGTATCGAAACCAACAGTCGCTTTACGAAGGTCACTCTCCCGCATCGCGTTAAAGAAGTTCTGCATAAGCTCGTTGACGCTGCTCCAGCCGCGGACGTCATTCACCCACGTGCTCGCACGAACCTGCTCCACCTCGGGCTGGAACACGATGATAGTAGGATCCGCGTCTTTGTAGAACAACATTCGAGCCTGCCGCCGATAATCTCCTGTGATGTAATAGTAGTTCTCAGCCCCTGCAATAAGCATCGCATCGACGCCCTTTGCGCTCATAAGCTCTTGAATCTGCTTTTTTCGTTTGCTATAGACCGCCATTTTTTCTCCGAACATAGATGAAAGACTCAGCAAGCAGGCGAAATTACCCTCACCGGCGAACTACGTACATACTACTCTCGACCGACTTCTCAAAGGTACGCACATGCTCTATGCGTGTAATGAGATATAGCCGTCCGTCTCGCTCTTCGATGTATTTCTGTTCTTTAAGCTCAGATATACCAGCGTCAATCAGGGTTTCTGGCGTAGCTGCGTCGTCCAAGCTACAAGCAGCGCATGCTTGATGTATCTCGGCGGAGGTGAACCCTTCGCGTTGTGCTGGTTCTTCTTCTCCTTCCTCGATGAGCATTGCGTATAAGACGCTTTGAGCTCCCGGACTTAGTCGTCGCACTTTATCGATCAATTCCTGACTTTCTGGGGTCTCTTCCCCTGTGTAGGGATCCCCCTTCGTTTCGTTTGTCATGAGGTACCTCGAAATTTTATAACAGAGTTTAGGCGCGAATCATTGTTAAAAGCATCTTGAAGCGGTCTGTGGCGTGGAGCGCGTGAGGGATGTTTGCGGGTATGACGACCATGTTTCCCTCACTGGCATAGACAGCGTTGCCTCCGATGGTAATCTCAGCATCGCCATCGATGATCTGTACAACCGCATCGTACGGCGCGGCATGCTCACTCAAACCCTGCCCTGCATCGAACGCGAACAGCGTGATGTGCCTACTTTCGTGTCGATCAGGGTCTTGCTTACTATCGAATCAGCCGAATATTCGACAAGTGTTTTTGTATCAACAGCTTTACCTTTGTACATTTCAATTTCGCTCAAGTTTATACCTCCATTATGCTAACCCTTTAAACCGTTCTTAGTTAAGCTCGCCCTTTTAATCTTCTTCACTTTCATACTCCTCGCGTTAATCGAGAAAATTGAGGCTTTTAACAAAAATTATGTCGAATAGGCGACATTGTGCTCTAACGAGTGAAAACATGAGTTTGAAAGACATTAAGCTGAATCGCATCGACCTTATCTTTTTAGCACTCGGTGCCCTAATTTTTCTGCTTTTTGTTCTCGACCTATTAGGCACCAGAATCTTGTTTTACGGCGACGCGAACGCTGCTAGTTTCTTGTTGAGTTCGTTNCCGCAAAGTCTTGCCGCGCTCTTTGGAATAACCTTCTCCATCTTGATCATCGCTATTGAATTTTCAGCTTCTAAATATACGCCAAAAGTGTTGCATTTTCTCCTTGCCTCAATTTTCACAGATTTTCAGATTATGGGCATCATCGTGTTTTTCGTTGTGACAATGTTTGTCAGTTTCATAACATTAGCCCACATAAGCGGGGTCACAATCTCTAATCAAATCAGGGTTATGACGTCGCTTAGCATGGCTTTAACTGCATGTTGCTTTTTGTTGACTGTAAACCTATTTCGGCGCGTTCCGCGTTTCTTTAATCCAGAGGACATCGTTGATAGTGTTAAAACGAAAGCGCTCAGCGAGAACCAACCNAAGGAAAATGCAGAACTTGTCGAGATCTTAGGCGACATNATCAGAAAAGAAGCGCTGCAGGGAAATATTGATGTGGCAAGCGACGCGCTCACGGCGCTTGAAGACGTTTCCGTTTACAACTTTAAGAATCATCGAGACGGGTTGAACGAAGNAGTGCTTGAACAGCTCTTCGAAATTTCCAAGGTAGCAATAAGAATCGATGACACGAATACCGCAAGTGAGGCCGTTGAAGCGATGCGCGTTTTCTGTGAAACTACCATAGATGTAGATAGTAAATATCTGGGCGGGTTCAGATATTTGAGAGAGATTGGCATGCTCGCTCTTGATCTCTCAAAAGGGATCGTCCACTCTCAAATGTTGTTGTCAGTATCACACCTCTTCAGCGATTTGATATTATCTGCAAAAGAAAAAGATAGACATACGCACGCTATGTTTTCGATTATGCAATTTTTCATCTTAGGGAGTTTCTATAATTCCAATCACGAGTCTATCGCTAACCACATAATCGAGGACATGACATCGGTTTGCTCTCAAAAAGAAGTTGAGGTCGCTTACAGCGGGTTGATGGAGAAGAAAGAGACGTTGAGGGCATATTTTGGAGGAAAAGACCCCCAACATGCCCTTAGTGATTTTTACGACGTTTTGATGGCGTAATTAAGTGCCTCAAACGGTTACAATTGCACGTCGGGAATATGACGTTTATCCGAGCACTTGATATCATACAATTCTTCTTTAGCCTTGCCGATAGGGCACTCAGAAGAGTGCTTCTCTCCACAGTGAAGACAAGCGTTCTCTAAAGCTTCGAGTGCGCCACTCACTTGGTCAAAGGAAACCTCTTTTCCGCTGTATTTCCAAATAGTCAAATGATCACCTTTTCCGTATAGGTTATTTTAATTATATGGCGTTTTGAATATAAAGAAGCACGTGTGACTCCCCTGCGAAAGGGTTTAAAATAACAAAGTTTTTCCTCTGCTGTGAGCAAGAATTGAGGGGATAATGATGGTTCAACCAGAATTGAAAATGGTAGACGAAATGCGAGCAGCGTGCATTTTCAACAAAGGCGCAGTTGGAGCGATAGGCGACGATATGGGGCGACTCATAGGTGAACTGATGGAATGGGTGATGAAGGAAGGCCTGCAAATAGCAGGGCCCCCATTCGCGGTCTATTACAGCAGCCCAGAAGAAATGGCGCGAGGCGAAATACAATTTGAGGTAGGTATACCCTTTGTCGGAGAGGCCCAAGCGGGAAACAATGTCCAGATTAAAACATTCCCCGCGCAAAATGTACTCTCAGCGATCCATAAAGGACCATATAACCAAATAGCGCCTGTTTATGCAGCATTAATGGAATATGCTACGAAAAACGGATTCGAGGTAATCGGCCCCCCTATGGAACTATGGCTAACGAATCCTATGGAAGTGGCAGAAAGCGAATTACTAACAGAAGTGCGCTTCCCTGTGGCAAAGAGATAAGGCACTTGTGTTTTTGTACGTTTCTTATTCGATCAACTCTTCACTATTGTACTAAAGTAGGTTTGCGAGAAATTATTATTAGGTCGTCCACTTTCTAGCTAGAAACTACAAGTGATTTCACTGTTTTCCTCCCGTGAAGAGACATTTGCATAAGCTTAACTTGTGTATCCCCTGTGAGGTAATGGTAGGGGGTCAGCTAGTGTCTTCGATGAACTCGCTAGATGAGCGTTTCATAGAAGGCTTCTATAGCGTTTAAAAAGGAATTAATCGCTATTAGCTTTGTGGTGCCTACTAGTCTCTGCTGGGCAATGCAGTATGAATATTATAGATTCACTCATACCTCCGGTCATACTAGTGTCAGGTTGCTTCTTTCTTGGGCATGACTCGTTGATGATCAACGGTCACTTCTGTCACATCAAATCTAAATCAACTCTCGTCTTGGCATTTCCAAAGCTTACGCAGCCTTCCACTCAAAGGATTCCGTCATTTCCTGTGCAACGGTTTAGTAGTCAAAACAAAATTAATGTTCTGAAGCGCCCTAATTTTAAAAATAGCAGAATAATAAGGTTCTTGAACCAATTTATAACTAAATAGAGTCATTTAATTAAAATGGAGCTCATGATGGACTTTTTTAGCATCGCTCGCTGGACGTATGTGGGGCGGCAGTCGAAATAGAGCTAGAAACTATTTAAAACGACATCACGGCGCCTGTTGGAATCTGCTTCCAATGGAGCATTAGCGATTTAGGGAATTTTGCGTAGAAATACGCTTGAATTCGCGCATTTGTAAAAAGAAAGGTATCTGAGCTATAGAAAACCTTCATTTCTAGTCCAGATTTTTAAACGGAACTCAAAATGCAATAGAAATCGTTAAATATAACCATTACAGTGTTTAATTTGTCGATGCTGGAGAGCGAGGGCCCGCTGCTTGGCCCTACCTCGAACCGTCTTTTTAAATACATGCGGCGGACCCCGCTCCGTGTTGACTTACGAAGTTTCTAATTGATATCTCTTGATCCGTGTGTGGTATTTTACATATTTAGCATTTATGTATTTCAGTGAGACCGATCAATACCGCGGTGTGATTAGTTGCGTTGACTTGCAAGTTTGTAGTACCTGCGCCTGAAATCCGCTTTGTGAGTTGTGTTGTTTGTAGCTCAATATCAACAGTACTTGAATTCAGGCGCTCTGTGGATGGATGCTCATTTATTATGGCGTCCTCTCTCCATCTAGAAGCCCATTTCTGTGAATAAAAATTAATAGCATTAAGCGTCTCGATTATCCAGGTATACGCATGGACGACGCTGTAGATTACGTATTTGAGGCACTTTTCGCTCTTTCCGACTTACGAGTATTGCTTCGCGAGACCGTCCCTTTGCACAAGTTCAA
>JGI24143J45723_1001535_pt1 | contig 10917 bp, 6 predicted proteins | sample BarGraIncu00432A_FD_45723 | JGI IMG/M metagenome (IMG submission 45723)
ACCGACTTCAACATACTTCATGAACCGCCGTGTACGGAACCGTACGCACGGTGGTGTGGGAGGACGGCGAGGGTGACCTCGCCTCCTACCCGATTTGCCCATCCCCACCTCGCCCCTTCCCTCGAAGGGGAGGGAGCGTCTCGTTAAAGACAACCGCAGCAAATATTTTGGCACTTTCCTAAGTATCCGGATTACAGCTGTTTTGTAATCGAGGTGCGTCACCCCGGATATTTTGTTGGCAATTCCGCGCAGCGACCGATTTCTGGCCATCTGCCGGCAACCCTCTTGAATCACGAGACTTTTAACCCAACGTCATTCTGGCATATGTATTGCTCATGTATTTAGCAATGATATCGTAGCAAACCGGCTGAACTTTAATTTGAGACAGGCGAGAGAAACAGCTACACCCAGGCAATATGGTTTAGCATTCGCCAATTAGGCAGTCAATCAACAACCAAAATGCAGGATAGCGGCTAGGAGTAATTGTCTCTGACATGACTTGAAAATTCCCAAGTCAAGAAAGACTCTCTTCTATCATCGAAAGCTGTCCCTAAAATGTTTGGAAGAAGGGAGGTAATCCACCATGTGGAACACATTTGATACATTTATCAACCGAATAAAGAGTGCCAGGGGATTCTCCGCCAAAGCAGCACTCATAGTCCTACTCGGATCATCCCTCGCCCAGGCGGCAGCCCTCGACTCCTTCGCTCCTCCGCCAGCCACAGACCCCTCAGCCCTGACCGGCCCCTTCATCGGCCTGCAGTTCGCCGACAAGTTTCTGGCAACCCTTCCCGAAGCCAACAAGGGATCCTTTCAGGGTGGACCGACCGGAACCGCCGCCGATGCGGCCCTAAACAGCTCGGTGCCACTGAGTGCACAGCAATTAAACCTGCAATTTGACGTTCCGACCAACAGCAAGCCGAGCCCGACCTTCGGGGCTCAGCCCTTCACCCAGCAGATGCTGCTCTTCGAAGAGTTCGGCCCCGAGAAACTCGACCCCACCGTGGCCGCCCAGACCGATCGGTTGCCGCCCATCTCCGCTGGCGGAGCTGCCCTGGAAGCCTTCCTGGCCCAGACGGGAATCTACCCCTACCCCTCCAAATACTCCAATTACCAGGACCTGAACCCCTGGAAAACCGGTATCGAGACCTTTATGGGGCGCACGCTCAATAACCCGCCGGCCGAAGGGCGCCCCCCGGGGGAAGGATTCTCCCACCAGCGCTGGAATGAATTCTATCCCCAGGCCTACTACAAGACCGCCCAGGCCGGCGCCCGCATGAACGGCGGCTTCCGGGACGCCAAACAGATGCACGGCTACAGCAAAGGTGAGTTCGGCCCCGGAGGCCTCTACTTCAGGGTCTACAGCTCCTCGGTGCCGGGCGCCCCGGTCGTCAGGGGTACCACCAACGGGATCAACGTCAGGTTCCACCCGCTGATGCCGATCCAGGACCCCGAAGCGCTCTGGACCTTCGACGGGACCGTTCCTCCCAAACTCCTCATGGCGCGCTACGGCCAGCCGATCCTGATGCGGCACTACAACGACCTGCCGATCGACCCGTCCGCCAACCGCGGCTTCGGCCTGCACACCATCAGCACCCACGAGCATAACGGCCACACCCCCGCCGAGAGCGACGGCTACGCCAACGCCTTCTTCTTCCCGGGCCAGTACTACGATTACCGCTGGCCGATCCAGCTGGCCGGCTACGACACCATCAACACGACAGCGACCGACCCGCGCGCCGCGTTCCCCTGCGCCGACGGGGAAACCCTCATGGTCAACAACGACACCGCCGCAACGGTGAAGACCTGCACTAACGGCTCCATCAAGATCCGCGGAGACTGGCGCGAGACCATGAGCACCCACTGGTTTCATGACCATATGCTCGATTTCACCGCACAGAACGTCTTCAAGGGCAACGCGGCGATGATGAACTACTACAGCGCCCTCGACCGCGGCAATGAGGCACTGAACGACGGGATCAACCTCCGGCTGCCAAGCGGTACGGCGCTTCCCTGGGGTAACCGCGACTACGACGTTAACCTGGTAGTGGCCGACAAGGCCTGGGACAAGGACGGACAGCTCTGGTTCAACATCTTCAACACCGACGGCTTCATCGGTGACCAGCTGTTGGTCAACTGGGGCTACAAGCCCTTCATGGACGTCCGTGCCCGCCGCTACCGTTTCCGCATCCTGAACGGCTCGGTTTCGCGCTTCATGGCCTATGCAGTCGTGCAGCAGGTAAACGGCACCGGCGGCACCATGCCCGGACCGGCAGGCTCAGGGATCTCCTACAACCGGATACCGATCCACATGATCGCCAACGACGGCAACATCATGGAGCATTCAGTCGCCTTCGACAGCAGCATGGATGCCGACCACAATGCCATACTGCCGACCCAGTCCATCGCGGAGCGCTACGACATCGTGATCGATTTCGCCAAGAACGGTATTAAACCGGGAGACAAACTCTATTTCGTCAACATCCTCGAGCACACCAACGGTAAGGTAACCGGCAAAAAGATTCCCCTGGAAAATATCCTCTCCGGAGCCTACCAGGCCCAGCAAGTGGATATGGACAACGACGGGGTCCCCGATCACTGGATAAACGGCGACCCCTGCGTCGGAAAATTCCTGGAACTGCGCGTGCAGGCCTACTCGGGGACCGACCTCAGCATGGATCCGGCAGACTACGTAGCAGGCAAGAAGGTCATGATCCCGCTCAAACTGCATGCCGACGACCCCGCTGACCAGCCCAAACTGGCCGCGGCCAGACATAGAACCTTCTCCTTCGGCCGCTCCAACGGCTCGGACAAGGCCCCCTGGACCATCAAGACCGACGGCGGCCCCGGATACAACATGGATCCCCGGCGGGTGTCCGCAGCTATCCAACTTGCCAACGGCCCGACCCAGGGCGGCTTCAGCGGCGATGGAACACTGGAAATCTGGAAAATAGAATTGGGTGGCGGCGGCTGGAGCCATCCGGTACACGTGCACTTCGAGGAAGGCATCCTGCTCTCGCGCGGCGGCAAGCCGGTTCCCGAATGGGAGAAATGGGCACGCAAGGACGTTTATCGCATTGGACCCGACCCTGACAGTCTCGACAGTGTCGAGATCGCCATCAACTTCCGGGAGTTTGCCGGGACCTACATGGAACATTGCCACAACACCCAGCACGAGGACAACTCCATGCTGCTGCGCTGGGACATCGAGAAACCGGGTCAGTTCCAGTTGATGCCGACCCCGCTGCCGACCTGGGACGGAGTGGAATATGTAGATACCGCGGCCCTGCCGACTTTCCGGACTGGCGACGGTTTCGGTCCTGGAGGCGCCATCAAGACCGCTACCACGCCGCCACTGCTGGTAATTGACTCCTTCAACTCCCCGAGTACCGGCTCCACCCAGATCATTTCCGGTACCGTGGAACCCGGGATAACCCCGGTGATCAAAGTGAGCAGCCCGGCCCAGGCCGGACCGGTTACCGTAACCGGCAACAGCTGGAGTTGCCAGTTGAACGGTCTTGTGAAGGGCAACAACAGCATCACGGCCACGGCCTCCGACGCGAGTGGCAACGTTTCGGTCCGCACCACCGCCATCACCATCGTGAGCCCCGACGGAAACTTCAAAGGGCACGGGACCGCTGACATCTCCGATGCTCTCAGGGCACTGCGCCTGGCGGTCGGAGTGACCCAGAGCACCCCCAATGACATGCTGCACGGAGACGTCTCGCCGATGGTCAACGGAGTGCCCGCTCCGGACGGCGCCATTGGAGTGGCCGATGCCCTGATGATCCTCAGGAAAGTCGTTTTGCTGGTCAACTTCTGAGGTTGAGTAAACTGTCCACCAGTTTGCCGGCACTGGAGCCGGCAACCTCTGCAAAAGCACCTTTAAACGCCCGGCGCAGCCAGCTTTATGCTGCTGCGCCGGTTTTTTTGTGGTAACAGCCAAATTTCGGCAGGGGAGCGGATATTTAAGGTAGCACCGGCCTAAGGGAAAGCACTCCGGCGGCAGGGAAAGGATCTCTTAAACTGCTGAAAAATCAGCTTTCCATTGGCCGCTGAGCTGTGCTATAAACGCGTAGAAGTTCAACCCCCCTCGCCCTCTGGAAGAGTTACACGTAGGTCGCGTTACGCTTCATGAACGCGACGAAACGGCGCGGGTGCCGATAACGTTGCGTTTCACGATGAACCCGTTCAACGGCAACCTACGAACCGTAGGTCGCGTTACGCTTCATGAACGCGACGAAGCTATGCGGGCGCAGCTACTCGCCTAATATGACTCCCAGCATTTCCCGGTGATATTTCAGTTCAGTAAAAGGAGAGACCATGCGCAGATTTTGTCGCAAACCTAAGCATTTATCCCTTGCCCTAATCCTGCTCTTTGCCACGGCACTGAACTTCCGAGTCCCACCAGTGGCAGCCGCGACGGCTGGCGACTCTATCAGCAAAAATGCCACCCCCAGTGCCAGTCCCACTACTGCCAAGCCAGCTAGCAGCTCCAACGCCGGCGTTATCTGGGGGGCCAACTACTTTCCCGACGCGCCGCTGATCAGCCACCAGGGAAAGCAGCTGCGCTTCTTCAGCGACCTCATCAAGGACAAGGTCGTGGTGATCAACTTCATCTACACCAACTGCCCGGATGAATGTGCCCTGGAAACGGCCCGCCTGCGCGAGGTACAGAAGATCCTGGGCGACCGGGTCGGCAAGGATGTCTTCTTCTATTCGATAACCATAGACCCGCAGCACGATACGCCGAAACTGCTCAAGGAGTACGCCGAAAAATTCGAAGTGGGCCCCGGCTGGTTGTTTCTGACCGGAAAAGATGCCGATATTACTCAGTTGCGCGTGAAGCTTGGGCTTTACAGCGTGGCGGATAAGGAAGGGAAGCTTCAGGACCATAACCTGAGCCTCATTATTGGGAATCAGAGCACCGGACAGTGGATGAGGGTTTCACCCCACGAAAATCCCTTCATCCTGGCCACCCAGCTTGGCAGTTGGCTACATAACTGGAAGATGCCGCCCAAGGACCAGAGAAACTATGCCGACGCCCCAAAGGTGCGCAACATCTCGGCCGGAGAGACCCTCTACCGCACCCGGTGCGCGGCCTGCCATAAGATAGGGGGAGAGGCTGCGGCGGGATCACCGGACCAGCACCCCATCGGGCCGGACCTTTTCAATATCAGCAAGAGGCGTGGCCACCTCTGGCTGGTGCGCTGGCTGATGGAGCCTGACAAGGTGCTCGCGGAGAAAGATCCGCTGGCCATGGAGCTGCTGGCCCGGTACAACAACCTCCCTATGCCCAACATGAGGCTGGACAAAAAGGACACCCAGGCGCTGCTTGACTATGTCGACGACGAAAGCGACAGGATCGCTAACAAGAAGGGGGATAACCCCAGTCCCGAGCATCGGCACCCGGCGCCGGACGCGCACGGCCTGGTAGAGCACTAGATAAAGCACTGCCACTTGCATCGCTATCCCTCAAAAGCAGCCCCTCCCTTTCGGGAGAGGGGACTTTCGGACCGAACTGAACTTTAGCAAGCGGGGCATAACCAGGAAGGAGAAATAGAAGCCCCCCTCCCGAAACGGGAGGGGGGCTCTTTTGCTGCGGCAAGACTTGCGAGCCGGCGGCCCCTACCTGCCGGCAAGTTGCCTGATGCGCTCGTCCAAATTATCCGGAAGCAGCGGGCTTTGGTAGCGCACCACCCCCCTGGCATCGACCAGCAACACAGTCGGCACGCCCCGCACTCCGAAGGCCTCCCCGATTTCAAAGTAGCGATCGAACCCGGTCGGAAACTGGTAGCCGCTCTTTTTCCAAAAGGCCCGGACTTTGCTCTCACTTTCATTGAGGCCGGTGTTTATGGCGAGAACCGCTACCCCTTGGGCGCCGTACTTTTCGGCCATCCGGTTCACCTGGGGTAGTTCCTTCTTGCAGTTGGGGCACCAGGTGTTCCAGAATATCAGCAACGCCGGCTTGCCGGCCAGGCTTTCCCTGGTAATGGTCTCTCCTGCCAGGTTTTTCACTGCGAATTCCGGGATCGCAGCGCCAACCTCCAGGCTCCACCCCGGGGAAACTGACAAAAGCTGGCTCAACAGGGCCAGCATAGCTACCGTCATCTTTTTGCGCATTTCAGCCTCCCTCTAAAGCCAGGCCTGTCCGGCCTTGACCAGGTAATATTCCGCCAGGGCCAGCATCAGAAAGCCAAGAAACTTCTTGACGCCGACCATCCAGGGGCCGGGCCTGGGCAATCCGGCAACCAGCCCGGAAAAGGCGCCGGCGGCAACCAGCAGGACGCCCATCCCCAGGGAAAAGGCAAACAACAAGGAGCCTCCGTACCAAACGCTCTGCCTGGTGGCGACGAAGGTCAACAGGCCAAGAAGCACCGGCGAGAGGCAGGGCGACGCCACCAAGGCGGAAGCAGCTCCCACCAGGAACGCTCCGAAAATTCCGGCCGCGGCCGGCTCCCTGAAGCGCCCCCATCCCAGGGCGGGCAAGGGGAGCACTTCCAGGGTGTTCAGGCCGAGCAGCATCAGCAGGTTGGCGACCACCAGCAGGGCCAGCGGGCTGGCTGCGATCTGGCCGAACAGGCTTCCGGTCAGGGAGGCGATCACGCCGAGCAGGGCATAAACTGCCGCCATCCCGAACACGTAACCGAGTGAAAGCTTGAAGGGCCTGGCACGGGATTTCCCTGCGTTATCCCGGGACCCCACGAAAGCCGATATAATGGGAATCATCGGGTAGACGCAGGGAGAAAGGCTTGCGAGAAATCCTCCTGCAAATGCCGCTGCAATCGCGAGTAGAGGAGACCCCGTAAGGTAGCTTTCCATTCCATTCGTGCCCATGTCTGCACCTCCGGACCACGCAGATTCGATCACCTGCCAGGAGTCCTTGCAATGGTCAAGCCAGCGGCCTCGTCCGGGAAAACCATCATTATTTAGGCAAGTTATCGCCTCGCACCGCCCGAGCAAGCATGACGGAGGGGTGCCAGTTTCGGCGCGATTCCGCAGCAACCTTGGCAGGGAAGTTCCGACCCCGGCTCTTTTTGCGTTTGGCGTTGAATTTAATCGCAAATCGGCGTAATATAATGAGAATGTGGGGTAATGGATATTTTTAGTGCGCTACCGCGGCATCCCGAAGTCGATGGTTCTTAGCCGTCGATGTTACGACGCTCATGGCAGCAGAAGGGGGGGGAATGGAAAACCAGAGCTCTGAATCAGCCCAGTGGAAGAATTCTGTCGGCAACTTCGGCCTATTGCTGCTGGCCGTTTTCGCCACCGAACTCGCCCTCATGGAGCTGCTTTGCCCACTCTTTTCCCAGCTGGGCAGGATTCCCTCCAGCCTGATGGCTGCCGGTTTACTCGTGCTGCTGCTGGCCCTTCCCCTTTCCTACTTCCTTACCAGGTTGTACTATTCCGAGGCCAACGCCGGGCTCGCCTCCGTGCGTCCCGGGACTCTGGTCAAGGTCCTGGGAAGCGTCTTTCTAATCGAATTCCTGGTTATGCTGGAACTGCCGACCCTGTACTCCAGCAATATCAGCCCCCTGGCCTGTGACCTGATGGACGCCTCGCTCACCTCCGTGCTTTGTGCCCCTCCGCTTTGGCGCATGCTGTTTCGCCCTGAGATGCGCAGGCGCTCGGTCCCCCTGATGGGGACACCGCTGCGGCTCTACCTGCTGCTGCTCTGCACGGTCTTTCTCTCTTTCCTGATGCAGGACCATTTGCTCCCCTTGCGGGCCGGCAACATCTACTTTGCCCCCAACAAGATGGTCGATGCCTTTCTGACCACGCTCGTCGGTGCGCCGCTGCTTTGGTATTTCATCGCCCGGCCGCTCTATAAGGCAGCCATCTCCGAAAAAGCCCGGGTCGAGGCGATCCAAACCCAGGTGGTGGATGCCCTGATCCACATCGACCCGCAGGGTATGATCAGCTCATTTAACCTGGCGGCCGAGATGATTTTCGGCTACAGCGCCTCCGAGATGCTCGGGACCCCCGCGGCCAGGCTCTTCACAGGAGGGGAACAGAAGCTCAACGACATCCTGCAGAGCGCGGTCGCCTATGCTCCCGACCGCCCGCAAATCCTGTCCAGGGAGATCAATTGTAAACGCCGCAGCGGCTTAACCCTGTTCATGGACCTCTCCATTGTCGTGGTCCGTTTGGAGGAGAACCCGGAATTCCTGCTCATCATGCGCGACGTGACCAGCCGCAAGAGGATGGAGGAGAACCTGCGCGAAAGCGAGACGCGCTTCAGGCAGGTTTTCCACCAGTCCGAGGACGGCATCCTCTTCATGAAGCCGGGCGGCTCTATCCTGCTCGACGCCAATGAAAAGGCCGAAAGAATCTTCGGGTATTCCAAGGCTGAACTGCAGGCAGGAAGCTTTGACCTCATTTGCGCTTCCGCCGATCCTCCCGGGATGGCCCGTGCCATACTGGAAATCGACGAAGCGGCCATGGTGCATCAGGACTTCATCTGCCGTCGCAAAGACCAGACAGAGATCATCGTGTCGCTACGCGCCAGGAGAATGCTCCTGCAGGGGGGGGCCGTCACCTACTGCTCCTTCAGGGACGTGACCGAACGGGTCCGCCAGGCGGAGAAGACCCGGGAAATCCAGGCCCGGCTGATCCAGACCAACAAGATGACCTCGCTTGGCCTCCTGGTGTCGGGAGTCGCCCACGAGATCAACAACCCCAACAACTTCATCAGCGCCAACTGCGAAATCCTGGCGAAAATCTCCGAGGACATGCTGACGGCCCTGCAGGAGTACGGCTCCGAGCAGGGGGACCAGGGGGTCTACCTGGGGGGTATCCCGCTGCGGGAGTTGGGCGACCAGACCAGGCGGCTTATCGAGGGGATAGGCACGGGCTCGCGTCGGGTGACCGACATCGTCACCAACCTGAAGGGGTTCGCGCGCCAGGAGCGCACCCAGCTAAAGCACGACGTGGATGTGAGCCAGGTGGCGCGCTCGGCGGTTTCCCTCATGGACCACGAGCTGATAAAATTCACCAACAACTTTCACTTGGAACTGGCGGAGCAGCTCCCCCCGGTCTCCGGACACGGCCAGCAGCTGGGACAGGTCATCATCAACCTGCTGCTGAACGCCTGCCAGGCGCTGCCGGGGAGGGAAAGCGGAGTCTGGCTTACCACCAGCTTCGACCCGGACACCGGGCTTGTCAGTATCGCCGTCCGGGACGAGGGTAACGGCATGCCGGAGGATGTCAGCGACCGGATGCTGGAGCCGTTCTTTTCCACCAAGCTTGACTGCGGAGGCACCGGTCTCGGGCTCTCCATCAGCGATTCGATCGTCAAGGAACATGGCGGAGTGCTGGAATGTAGCAGCAAACCGGGAAAGGGGACCACCTTCGTGGTGAAGGTTCCCGCAGCAAGAGCGCCGGAAAAGGAGCAGGACTAGATGAAACGTTACACCCAGATGCGCAGCCAGGTGCTCCTGGTCGACGACGAAACAGAGATCCTCGCCACCAGCAAGCTGGCCCTGGAAATCGGTGGGGTCCGCGAGGTGATGACCCTCAATGACAGCCGCGAGGTGCTGCCGCACCTGGCAATCAACCAGGTGGCTGTCGTGGTGCTCGATCTCTCTATGCCGCATGTCTCCGGTCTGGAACTCCTGGAGTCCATCACCCGGGATTTCACCCATATCCCGACCATCGTGCTGACGGCCAACGACGAGATCGACACCGTGGTGGCCTGCATGAAGCACGGGGCCTTCGACTACCTGGTCAAGCCGGTCAGTCCGGGGCGGCTGCTGGCGGCGGTGCGCAAGGCCCTCGAGCTTTGTAACCTCTCCAGCGAACTGCTCTCCCTGAAGCAGCGCCTGCTGAAGGACAACCTGGACCATCCGGCCGCCTTCGCCTCGATCGTGACCCGCAACCGGAAGATGAGGTCGATGTTCCAGTACATGGAAGTCATTGCCGGCAGCCGCCAGCCGATCATCGTCACCGGAGAGACCGGGGTCGGCAAAGAGCTGGTGGCGAAGGCGATCCACGACCTGAGCGGCTGCAAGGGGGAGTTCGTCGCGCTGAACGTCGCGGGGCTGGACGACCTGATGTTCTCGGACACCCTCTTTGGCCACAAGAAGGGGGCCTTCACCGGCGCGGACCAGGCAAGGGACGGACTCATCGCGCGCGCGGCGGGCGGGACCCTGTTCCTCGACGAGGTCGGCGACCTGAACGAGATGTCGCAGGTCAAGCTACTGCGTCTTTTACAGGAAAGGGAGTACTACCCGGTCGGGTCCGACCTTACCAGGAAAAGCGATGCCCACTTCGTGCTCGCCACCAACCGCGACCTGCAGCAGCGCATCGCCGCCGGGAAGTTCAGGCACGACCTGTACTACCGGCTCTGCGGCCACCAGGTCCAGGTCCCGCCGCTGCGCGAGCGCAAGGATGACCTGCCGCTGCTTTTGGACCACCTCATTCGCCAGGAGGCGGAGAGCCTGGAAATGGATCCCCCCGCCTACCCCAAGGAACTGGTCGACCTCCTGGAAACCTACCATTTCCCCGGCAACATCCGGGAACTGCAGGGGATGGTATGCGACGCGGTGCCCCGCAGCAAGTCGAGAATGCTCTCGCAGGAACCCTTCCGCCAGGCCATCTGCACCGACCTCAAGCAGCCGCTCCAGTCGGCGTCGGCGTCCCCGGTGGACGACGCCTCACTGCAGAAAAAGCTGGAGGGGATCTGGGGACATTTCCCCACCCTGCACGAGGCCGAGGACCTGCTGATCAACAGCGCGCTCCAGGCCGCCAAGGGGAACCAGGGGATCGCCGCGACCATGCTGGGACTCAAGCGCCAGACGCTCAACATGCGCCTCAAGGTTAAAAAAGAGCTGGAATAGCCCCGCGCTCCTCAACCATCGTTCCTCACGCCCGACCCGACCACGATCCGACTGTATCCCCCCTGTGGAACAGGGGGGA
>JGI24143J45723_1001539_pt1 | contig 10901 bp, 11 predicted proteins | sample BarGraIncu00432A_FD_45723 | JGI IMG/M metagenome (IMG submission 45723)
TGGCTATTTTGCATATGCTGCCAGCCGCTGAAGTGGCTAGTTTAGGTAAACTTGCAGCTAGCACAGTTGCTGGTCTGTTGTTTGGTGAAATGGGTGGTCGGCTACTTAATGTGGGTATTTTAGTATCTATTTTTGGCGCACTTAATGGTTATATCCTTACAAATGCTCGTGTTCCTTATGCTATGGCGGTACGAGGTCAATTACCAGCATCGTCCTTATTATCAAAAGTTCCTGATAAAGTTGGAACACCAGTAAATGCTATGATTTTACAGGTGGTACTGGCGAGTGTATTGATGATAGGGTGGGATCCAGATGCTCTTACCGACATTGCAATGTTTGTCATGTGGTCGTTTTATATATCGGCATTTATAGCCGTATTTATATTGCGCAAACGTCGGCCAGATGTTAAGAGGACGTACAGTGTGCCAGGATATCCAATAGTACCAATTATCGCGATTTTAGGTGCGGTGTATATTGTTGTCAGTATGCTCATCGATAAGCCCGTTGATGCCATGGTAGCCATTAGTATCACTGCTGCTGGACTACCGGTATATTGGATATTGAATTGGGCAAAAAATAAAGGGTAAATGCAAATTGTATTTTTTACCATAATCTTCGTGACTTCGCAGTTTAGGCGCCTATTTTTACAAAACGGGTTGTGGCTTTTTAAATAAGAATAAAAATAGCGAAGCAGTAGGATACTATCATTGATATAGTTCTAAACACAAAAGGAGTGAATATCAGTATGGCAAATCCTGTGGTAAAATGTGCAGTTGATCAGTGTACCCATTATATGGCTGGTGATCAATGTATGGCAGCTAAAATCAGTATTTATAATGAAGAATCAGGTAAATCAGAAAAATCTAAAGATACCCAGTGTAAAGCGTTTCATCATAATGAGACGATGGGAGATGTTGTAGGAGCCTTCCACAATGCGAATATTGGAGGAACTGTATCAGCAGCTTTTCTTGATGGAACGCAAATAACTCCTATTGTAGAGTGTTTTGTTAACAACTGTAAGCATTGGGAAAATGATAACTTATGTAATGCTTATAATATTGATGTAGTCGGGGCTAATGCCGCCAAGACTCCTGATACGGACTGTAATACATTTGAGGCTAAATAAAATATTAGTCAATAAAAATGCCGAAGGCTACCAGTAGCCTTCGACATTTTTATTTTAGCTGAAAGAAAGTATAATTAGTGCTTATTATGGCAACCGCATGAACAACTTTGAGAATGGGTATCCTTTTTATAAGTATCAAAGTGCACTTTAACCTGATTTTTGATCGTATCAATATATAAACGGCGTAGCAATGCTTGTTCGGCGTTTTCTTCTTGGGTCAAATTCCCAGCTTTTTGTTTTCGGCCTAACTCGTTGATTCTTGTGATCATTTCGGGTGTTATCATAATAATAAAAACCTCTCTTTTTATTTATGTTATAATGGGTAGTAAAAGCATCTATATATTACAAACAATATATAGATATATACTGATTGTAAAGCTTTTTTAAAAAACATTTAATAAAGGATGATCAATGATGCATGATTTGATAATAATTGGTGGTGGACCTGCAGGGTTAACATCAGCAGTATATTCAGCTCGTAAGAAAATGGATACCTTATTGTTAACAACAGAACTTGGCGGTCAATTGATGTGGACACGAGAAATTGAAAATTATATGGGGTATCAATTTATTAGCGGACCAGAGCTAATGACCAAATTCGAAGAGCAGGTTAAGCGTTTCGATGTTAAAATTGAATATGCTGAAGTGACTGGGGTTGCGATACATAAGGATGGCTCCTTTAGCGTGAAAACTGAGGAAGGAGAATATCAGAGTAGAGCGGTCATTCTGGCTACAGGAAAAAGGTCTCGACTTTTAGGAGTACCAGGAGAAAGGGAATTTGCTGGTCGGGGGGTTAGTTATTGTGCAACATGTGACGGCCCGCTGTTTTCTAAAAAGATAGTAGCTGTAGTAGGTGGTGGCAATTCAGCTGTACAGGCTGCAATCGAATTAAGTGGTGTGTCTCCAACTGTATATTTGGTGGCAAGAGGAGACTATGTCGCTGATCCAGTGCTACTTGATAAAATGCAAGCCGCTGAGAACATTATAGAACTTAAAGGCTACGTGGTTGAAGATATTTATGGCAAAGACGTGGTAGAGAAACTTACTATTCGTGAAATAGCTAGTGGTAAAGTACAGGATTTGGCAGTTAAAGGAGTATTTGTGGAAGTTGGCTTGGAGCCTAATTCCGAGTTTATGACAGAAGTGGTTGAAGTAAATGAACAGAGAGAAATTATTATTGATTGTCGAACTAGGACCAATATACCTGGCTTGTTTGCAGCTGGTGATGTCACTAATGGGCCCGATAAGCAGATCGTTATTGCTGCCGGCGACGGTTCCAAGGCTGCATTAATGGCTTATGACTATTTGTTGCATCAGAAATAAATCCAATCTAAGTAGGATTGTAGTATGTTAAATACTAAATTGACGGAAAATATAAACATTACAGTAAGGTATTGGCTTTTACGACAAATGTCGTATAATAAAATATATACTGCTGTCTCTAGAGTAGTGAATTCTTCCTGCTGAAGCAAGGAACAATGTTCTCGCTTATTCTCAAGGTAAGTGAAGTCTTATGATTAAATAAATAAGAAAGATGGTGTGTGATAAAATGAAAGCAGTAATTACAATAGTAGGTCGAGATCAGGTTGGTATTGTAGCGATGGTAAGTGGAGTTTTGGCAACAAATGGTGTAAACGTGTTAAATATTAATCAAAATATTTTAGATGGCTTTTTTAACATGCTAATGATATCCGATATTTCAAAATCTAAAGTTACCTTAAAAGAATTACAACAAATTCTAAAAGAAAAAGGGCAAGATCTAGGTCTCGACATAAAGGTGCAACATGAAGATATTTTTAATGTTATGCACAGGATATAAATTAAGGGAGGAAAGTTGATGTTAACCATTAAAGAAATACTCGAGACCAATCGAATGATTATGGAGAATAAGCTTGATGTTCGTACGATTACCTTAGGTATCAGTTTACAAGATTGTTGCCACCCTGATATAAAAATATTTTGTCAAAATATTTATGATAAAATAACCAATGTTGCACAGAACTTGGTGCGTACAGGTGAGGATATTGAAGCGGAATATGGTATTCCGATTATTAACAAACGTATTTCAGTAACGCCAATTGCTATTGTTGCTGGGAGTTGTCATACAGATAGTTATGTACCAGTGGCAGAGGCTATGGACGCTGCAGCTAAGGCCGTTGGTGTTAATTTTATTGGCGGATTTACTGCACTTGTCGATAAAGGCTATACAAAAGGCTCTAGAATCTTAATTCAGTCAATCCCGGAAGCCTTAGCCGTATCTGATAGGGTGTGTTCGTCTGTTAATTTAGCATCGACTAAGTCAGGCATTAATATGGATTGTGTGCGAGAAATGGGAGAAATCATTAAACGCACAGCTGAGCTGACTCGTGATAGAGACGCTTTGGGTTGTGCCAAATTAGTTGTGTTTGCTAATGCACCTCAAGATAATCCTTTTATGGCTGGTGCTTTTCATGGTATCGGTGAGCCTGAAACTGTTATTAACGTTGGGGTCAGCGGCCCAGGTGTTGTGAAACACGCGTTAGAGGAAGTCAAAGGACAAGATTTTAGTGCGATTGCCGAGACAATTAAAAAAACTGCTTTTAAAATTACTCGTGTAGGACAACTTGTCGCTCAAGAGGCTTCGAGGCGTATGGGTGTGCCTTTTGGAATCATCGATTTGTCATTAGCACCGACGCCTGTAGTTGGTGACAGTGTAGCTCATATCTTAGAAGAAATGGGACTGGAGAGCTGTGGCGCTCCAGGCACCACTGCAGCATTAGCATTACTCAATGATGCAGTAAAAAAAGGTGGTCTTATGGCGTCCTCCCATGTTGGCGGTTTAAGCGGAGCTTTTATTCCCATCAGTGAAGATGCGGGCATGATTGCTGCTGTGGAATGTGGTAGTTTGACATTGGAGAAACTCGAGGCTATGACTTGTGTTTGCTCAGTAGGGCTCGATATGATTGCTGTACCAGGCGATACAAGCGCCTCAACTATTTCGGGTATTATTGCTGATGAGGCGGCGATTGGCATGATTAATAATAAAACAACCGCGGTTCGTATTATTCCTGTTCCAGGCAAAAAGGTTGGTGACTCGGTAGAATTTGGCGGACTTTTGGGTCACAGCCCTATTTTAAAAGTTAATACGTTTAAATGCGATGAATTCATTGCTCGTGGCGGTAGGATTCCTGCACCGATACGGGGACTTACAAATTAGTATTAGAGTTTCATAGGTAAGGATAACTAAGGGGTTATCCTTATTTCGGCGTGTGAAACACTACGAACTAATAGAGAGGTAAGATTGTGAAGATTACTAAAGCTATTAAACAGCAAATATTATTGATATTAGAAGAACATTATAAGGGGATTGCTACAGCGTTAAATTATTCTTCACCCTTCGAGCTTTTGATTGCCGTGATTTTGTCTGCCCAGTGCACTGATAAAAGGGTCAACATCACCACGGCACGTTTATTTGCTGACCATAATACAGCAAAGCAAATATGGGATATAGGACAAGAGAGGTTGGAAGAATATATTAAGGATTGTGGCCTATATCACAGTAAAGCACGCCATATAATCGCAAGCTGCGAGATTTTATGCCAGCAATATGATGGACAAGTACCAAGCAATTTTGCGGCGCTTATTACACTGCCAGGAGTTGGAAGGAAAACCGCCAATGTCGTGCTCAGTCAGTTATTCAATATCCCAGCGATAGCCGTAGATACTCATGTTTTTCGTGTAGCCAATCGATTGGGACTAGCCAAAGGCACAACGCCTCTTGCTGTCGAAGAAGGGCTAATGAAAGCGATCCCCAAGGAAAAGTGGAGTGATGCTCATCATTGGCTCATATGGCATGGCCGAAATGTTTGTAAAGCTCGCAAACCTGCATGTAACATTTGCCCGCTTTCCCAGGTGTGCCCAAGTAAAGAAAATAAACAAACAGCAAATTGTGATTAACGAAATTGATGATATAATATTGGAAGCTGTTTTAAGATGTGTAGACGTGCTAAGGGATACATAGTTGGGCATTTAAAATAGCCTCGATGGTAAATAATATTGTAGGGGGATATATATGTCACGAAAAATAGTAAGTATGGTGTTAGTCTTACTGATGCAAGTATTATTGGTTGCTGGATGTTCTAGTAGTCCCAAAACTCCAACTACCCCAACAGCCCCAGATAGTACGCCACAACAAACAAGCAGTAAAAAGAATAGTGTGGCTAATTTTCAAACGTCGAAAGGTGACTTTACAGTAGAATTATTTGAAGATAAAGCGCCAATTACTACGAAAAACTTCATAGACCTTGTAAATAAAAAGTTTTATGATGGCCTGATTTTTCACCGTGTCATTGATGGCTTTATGATTCAAGGTGGTGATCCCCAGGGCAATGGTACAGGTGGGCCTGGTTATAAAATACCCGATGAATTTAGTCCTGAGTTAAAGCATGATACCCCGGGTATTTTGTCCATGGCGAATGCTGGGCCCAATACAGGTGGTTCACAATTTTTTATAACCTTAGCACCGACTCCTCATCTAGATAAAAAACATGCGGTTTTTGGTAAAGTTATAACAGGTCTCGATGTCGTTCAAACAATTGGAAAGGTCAAAACAGGAACTAATGATAAACCAGTAGAAGATGTTGTAATAAAGAAAATTACGATTCAACAACCGTAAGGTGCTTTGCAATGGTATATACATATATTGTTGAGTGTGCTGATGGCACCTTGTATACAGGTTGGGCTGCAAATATAGAAAAACGCCTTGCCACTCATAATGCCGGTACAGGGGCGAAGTATACTCGTAATCGCCTACCAGTTGAATTAGTATACTTTGAATATCAAGAAAACCAAAGTGCAGCGCAAAAACGTGAGGCTAGCATAAAAAAGCTAAGACGTCAGCAGAAAATTGCTTTGATTACTGAATTTAGTAAGAGTGAGTTGGGGAAAATAGATTATGGCTGAACCGCAGAGGACGCAGAGAACACAGAGGGGTAAGATCTCTCTGCGTTCTCTGCGCCTCTGCGATTAAAAAGTGACGTTTCTGCCTGTTATTATTTGACGAGTCTTACCCTTTTCTTTGACACAACTCTCTTAACAGGCTACAATTGTAAAATAAAATTTAAACAATGCAGGTGAATAGATTGAGTGTATTAACAGTAGAGAATTTAACACATGGTTTTGGCGCTAGACAAATTTTAGAAAATGCTTCCTTCAGATTATTAAAAGGTGAGCATGTCGGTTTAATAGGAGCAAATGGTGAAGGTAAGTCGACCTTCTTAAATATTATTACGGGACAACTAATGCCTGATGAGGGCAATGTTATTTGGTCAAATCGTGTAACTGTTGGTTATTTGGATCAGCATACAGCACTTACAAAAGGGAAAACGATTCGTGAAGCTCTACGCGAAGCATTTCAGCCCATGTTTGACTTAGAGGCCGAAATGCTCGCGATTTATGATAAAATGGCTGATGTATCTCCCGAAGCATTGGATAAAATGATGGAAGATGTGGGAGAGATTCAGACAATTCTCGAGACAAACAGTTTTTATATGATTGATACTCGCATTACTGAAGTTGCCAATGGTCTTGGACTCGGTGAGATCGGTCTTGAAAAAGATGTAGCTGATTTAAGTGGTGGACAACGAAGTAAAGTGCTACTAACCAAGCTTTTACTTCAAAATCCAACTATTTTACTGCTAGATGAGCCGACAAATTATCTCGATGTTGAGCACATTGAGTGGCTACGACGTTATCTCAAAGAATATGAAAATAGCTTCATTTTAGTTTCTCATGATACGACATTTCTCAATGATGTAGTTAATGTTATTTACCATATAGAAAGTACAATACTCACAAGATATACTGGTGACTATGAACAATTTCAGCAACTTTACAATATTCGTAAAGGCCAAGAATCGAAGGCTTATGATCGGCAACAACAAGAGATTGACCGTCTAGAAGANTTTATTTCTCGCAATAAAGCGCGAGCGTCCACTGCTGGTCTAGCTAAAAGTCGACAAAAAAAATTAGAAAAAATGGACTTTATGGATAAGCCCCAAGAAAGAGGTAAACCAACTTTTGGATTTAAAGAAGCCAGAACTCCAGGAAAATTTATTGTCGAGGCCAAGCATTTGGTACTCGGCTATGATGAGCCTCTGACTCGTCCCGTTAATATTACACTGGAGCGGGGACAGAAAGTGGCCATCAGCGGTGTGAATGGTTTGGGCAAAACAACTTTACTAAAAACAATTCTAGGCTTGATACAGCCTGTATCTGGGAAAATAGAACTGGGTGATTATCTGCATCCAGGTTATTTTGAACAGGAATCAACGGATCGTAATACAATGACAGCTATGGAAGATGTATGGGCTGAGTATCCGGGTCTCGCTCAGTATGAAGTGCGGCAAGTTTTAGCGCGCTGTGGTCTTACTAATGAACATATTACGAGTCAGATGATGGTACTTAGTGGTGGCGAACAAGCTAAAGTGCGTCTTTGTAAACTTATGCTGAAAGAGGTAAATTGGCTGGTACTGGATGAGCCAACCAACCATTTAGACGTTGATGCCAAAGCTGAGTTAAAAAGGGCTCTGACAGCATTTAAGGGTACGGTTCTACTCGTGTCTCATGAACCAGAATTTTATGAAGATTGGGTAACTGATATTTGGAATGTAGAAAATTGGACAACTAAGATTGTATAATAGGCTTATTCCCCAAAAGAACAAAATAATTAAGGTGTTACTACAAAATCAGATATATTTCCTATGAACAGTAAGTATGCAAAGTTAGTTATAAAAGACAATAATATCATATTGTTTACAATAATGTTCTTTTCCACTTGACAAAAGTATTATTTATTGATATATTGTTATCAGTTAAATAGTATAAATATGATGAACAGGATAAGTAAGTTAGTGGCATTTTACAGAGAGCCAGGGGGCGGTGTGACCTGGTAAATGTGCTGATTGAAATACACCTGGGAGTAGTAGGTTGAAAACAAACAAGTAGACCGTGCCGGAATGCCTCCGTTATCATGGGCTAGAGTATCAGGTCATAGTGCCTCGTACTTGAAATTCAAGTGACCTGCAATGCAGGTAGGGTGGTATAGCGGATAATAACATTCCGTCCCTTTATAGGGATGGAGTGTTTTTTTATTGTATAAAATTAGGGGGGGAGATCATATGATTATTGTTATGAAACCAGAGGCAACTAAGGAACAATTAGATAGGGTACTTACTAAGTTAACCAAAGTAGGTTTAAAAGTACATTTATCGGAAGGTTCAACCCGGACAATTATTGGTGTAATTGGTGATAAACGTTTTATTGCTCAAATGCCAATTGAGGCTATGGATGGTGTAGAAAAAATGGTACCTGTAACCGTAGATTACAAATTAGTGAGTAGGGAATTTAAGCCTGAAGATACTATTGTTGATGTTGATGGGGTTCTCATTGGTGGAAACCACTTCGTTGTTATGGCNGGGCCTTGTGCAGTGGAAAGCCGCGAACAACTATTGCAATCAGCTGAGATTGTAAAAAATGCAGGTGCCCAGTTTTTGCGGGGTGGAGCTTATAAACCACGTACTTCGCCTTATGCTTTTCAAGGACTAGAAGTACAGGGACTGGAAATGCTGGCTGAGGCTAGAGAAAAGACTGGACTTAAAATAGTGACAGAGGTAGTTGATGTAGAGTCAGTGTCTGTGGTCAGTGCTTATGCTGATATGCTACAAATAGGTTCTCGTAATATGCAAAATTTCCAACTGCTCAAAACAGTTGGAAAAACAAAAAAACCAGTATTGTTAAAACGTGGCCTGTCAGCAACTATTAATGAGTGGTTGAATGCAGCTGAATACATCATGAGTGAAGGGAATTATAATGTAGTGCTGTGTGAACGAGGTATACGCACTTATGAAGAATATACGCGTAACACTTTAGATTTGAGTGCAGTGGCAGCCGTCAAGAACATCAGTCATTTGCCAATTATTGTTGATCCTAGTCATGGTACAGGTCGTTGGGAACTAGTAGGTCCAATGTCACGAGCCGGTGTAGCTGCGGGCGCAGATGGTTTGATGATTGAAGTCCATCCAAATCCAGCAGAAGCCTTATCTGATGGAAAACAATCATTAACGCCGGGGAATTTTGCGATAACGATGCAAGAAGTTATTAAGATTGCTAGTATAATGGGTAAGACACTGGCATGAAAGTTAAACACATTACAATTATAGGACTAGGGCTGATTGGTGGATCATTAGGACTCGCTTTTAAAGATAAAGGTGGAGTGGGGGTGAGTATTACAGGAATTGATCAAGATCCTTATACTTTAGAAAAAGCCATCGAGTGCGGTGCGGTAGATTATAGTACCAATGATTTAGCCAAAGGCGTCAATAATGCTGATATTATTTTTTTATGTACTCCAGTGCTCCAAATCTTACCCATTGTGGAAAAAATGGTACCTTATCTAAAGACGGGTACTATTTTGACTGATGTTGGTAGTACTAAAGGTTTTCTAGCGGAAAGGTTAGCAGTCATTCTGCCCGCAGGCATTCATTATGTAAGTGGACACCCAATGACTGGAGGAGAACAAAGTGGTATTACGGCAGCCAATAAAGACTTGTTTAAGGATAAGTGGTATATCATTGTTCCTAAAGTGTCTTCAAGTCCTGAGGTGGTAGATACTATATGTGAAGCGCTGAAATGGACAGGAGCACGCATTACCACTATGGATGTCATAGATCATGATCAGTGCGCGTCAATCATAAGTCATGTGCCCCATATCGCAGCAGCAGCCTTGGTTAATCTTTTGGCGCTGTATCCTCACTTGGATGATGAGCTTAAGCTCGTAGGAGGAGGATTTAAGGATACGACCCGCATCGCATCTTCCAATGCCGATATGTGGGCAGACATTTGTTTGACAAATGCCCAGCCAATTACAGATAGTTTATTGCATTTTCAAACATTGTTAGAAGAAGTTGTTGCTGCAATAAAGGCTGGTGATCGGCAAGGGATACATCAATTCTTTGAAAAAGCAAAAATAAGACGTGATGCTCTCATGTCAAAAACAGACTCTCACACCATCTTTTGATGGTATGAGAGTCTGTTTTTATTTTGTCACTCTTGCCCAATTGGTATTGATGATAAGGCTCATTAGTTTCTTGCCTTCAATATCTAAATGTAGCCCATCAATAGCATAATAGTTAGGTAACTCGTCATTTTCATCCCTAAAATAGGGCTCAAGATCGATATAATAACGTTGGTTGCGAATGAAATGATTGACTAGAGAAAATTGCTGCTGCCAATCAGGTACTGTCTCTTCATTAAAAGCCTGACTAATAGCAACAGGATTAATGGGTGGGAGGGTGAGAAAAATGGGCCTAATACCATATTCTAAACATTTGCCCTGTATAGAATTGAGTTGTTCAATCACTTCAGAAGCTGGTATACCGCCTCGCAAACTATTGGAGCCACCCATGATAATAAGAAATTTAGGGTTAAAGGGTAATACATCATTATTAAATCTATTTAACATGGTTTCGGTTGTATCACCACTTTTACCTACATTCATCGTAGGGAAAGCTAAATAAGTCTGAAAGCTGTATTCAATATCAGCTGGTGAATAGGAAACCGCTCCACCGCCATGGGTAATGCTGTCGCCTAATGTAGCTGAGTAATTGCCTGCAGAAAGATCAACGGTAAAAGCTTCAGCATCAGAATATACACCTACAGGCTTGTCCAATTGATCAAGTCCTCGTACTCGCCAGTAATATGTGCCAGGGGGGTTTAAGGCTTCCTCATCATAATAATC
>JGI24143J45723_1001542_pt1 | contig 10882 bp, 9 predicted proteins | sample BarGraIncu00432A_FD_45723 | JGI IMG/M metagenome (IMG submission 45723)
CTTCATTATTTAGCCAATCCTTCAGAAGTCTTAGATACTGGGAAGCTTATTTCTTTTAAAGAATTACCAGCTGGAGGCATTTATATTACACCGTTTACCGGCCGGTCCATTAATCCAATGGTGAAAATTTTCGGTGGTAATCCCGATCGACTTCTTGAAGTAGCGACCAGTTTAGGAGGACAGGCCAATGGACTTGGCGACGTTGGCGTCACCTTGAGGGTGTTTCCACGTATTCCTGTGACCTTGGTTCTTTGGAGAGCCGATGATGAATTCCCAGCGTCAGGGAATATCTTGTTTGACGCCTCGGCACCGTTGATTCTACCCACAGAAGACTACGCCGTTCTGGCCAGTAGCGTTGTTTTTGGTCTTAAGCACATTAGTTCAAACTTTTAGGAAGTCCTGATATTTTTTAGAATATTAGTAAAAGATAGCTAGAACAGCGCTTCGCGTTTCTGGCTATTTTTATTTGATTTGTGAAGATCTGAATACCCCAAATAATAATGAAGTCTTGTTGAGTGAGGTGCCCCTATGGAAACAAAATTCTCGATTGAGCTCAATCAACAAACGATTGATTTTATAAATTTAATTTTTGGAAATATACCCATTTCTGTGGTTTTAACGGATGCTGTTGGAAGGATTCTCATGCTGAATGACCATTATGCAAACGTCTTAAAGGTGGAAAAAGAGTCTGTCATTGGAACTCTCGTAGAAAATGTGATCCCCAATTCTCGCATACCGATTGTTTTGGCTACGGGGAAGGCTGAAATCTCACAACGCCATGTTTACGGTAATGGGGTGAAATCAATTGTGAATCGTATTCCGTTTTTCACCTCTGATGGAAAAGTTGCGGGATGCCTCGGTATTGTACTTTTTGAATCGATGGAAGAGCTGCAAAATCTTGCAAAGGTCAATGAAGGATTGAATACTCGTTTATCTGTTTACCAAAATGAGCTGAAGAGTATTTATGCATCTAAATACTCGTTTGACGATATCCTAGGCGAAAGTGTCATCATGCGAAAAACGAAAGAACTTGCGAAACGGTTGGCTCTAAGCAAAGCTAATATCCTAATTACAGGGGAAAGTGGGACGGGCAAAGAACTCTGGGCGCATGCGATCCACCGGGCTAGCCAGCGTATCGACTTTCCATTTGTTAGTGTGAATTGCGGAGCTATTCCAGAAAACCTATTGGAAAGCGAATTGTTCGGTTATGAGGAAGGGTCCTTTACTGGAGCCAGAAAGGGGGGTAAACTCGGCAAATTTCAATTAGCCAACGGGGGGACTCTTTTTCTTGATGAAATAGGGGATATGCCCTTGATGATGCAGGTGAAAATTCTCCGAGTATTGCAAGAAAGAGAGGTGGAAAAGGTAGGCGGAAGTGGGACTGAAAAAATTGATGTCGCAATTATTGCAGCAACTCATAGAAATTTGGAACAAATGATTAAAGAAGGAACGTTCCGTGAAGATCTGTATTATCGACTCAATGTCTTATATTTTCGTTTGCCATCGTTACGTGAGCATCCAGAAGACTTAGAACTTTTAATTTCTCACTTCGTGACACAATACTGTCATAAGTCGGATACGATAAAACGGATCACACCGGAAGCCATGGAAATCCTCTTCAAATATTCCTGGCCGGGTAATATTCGTGAACTGAGTGCTGTCGTTGAACGACTGGTCGTGAGTACCGTTGGTGAGAAAATTACGCCTCTAGATCTTCCGCTATATATTCGGTTACCGACGAAAGACCGGCATAAGGATTACCGTCGCGGACTTGATGAGGCCTTGGCAGAAGTTGAGAAAGATATGATTACACAGGCTCTACATTTTGCAAATCGCAATAAGATTGAAGCAGCAAGAATGCTGGGAATCCCACGTTCACGCTTATATCGTAAAATCGAGCAATATCATCTTGAAGACAATCTCACCAAAAGTTAATTAATATGTCGCATAATAGGACATTGTATCGAAATAGGACGATAACTTGGAAGAAATCTCTATGTGATGCAATTTGATTTATATGTGATGCAATTCACATAATTTGTGATATAATTCACGAATTAACTGTGACTTAACAATCCTCTCACCTATTTTATAACGAATTATCTAGAAATTCCCGTAGAGCTTTGTCCTAAAGTAGGACAAAGCTCTTTTTTTGAGTGAGTTATGTTTTTCCATTTATTGCTTTATAAATTAAGTTAGATTTCCACGCCAAAGCCTATTTTTGGGCATGGTTAAGGGTATAAAAGAAAAATTGAAAGGAAAGATAATCTCAGAGTATTATTGGCATGCTTATTGCAATTATAGTTGAAATAGTGTGATGAGAATGTCGATGTAGGGGGGAGAAACTATGATAAAAGTTAAAGTGATATCTGCTTTAGAAGCAGTTAGAATGATCCCTGACGGAGCTTGTGTGGGAGTGACTGGATTTGCGGGGGCGGCTCACGCGGAAGTAGTTACCCAAGCGGTAGAGGCTCGGTTCTTAGAAGAAGGGCACCCACGAGACTTGTCGCTCTTTTTCTGTGCAGGGATTGGAGACGGTAAAACGAAGGGTACAAACCATTTTGGACATGAAGGACTTGTGCGTAGAGTCATTGGAGGACACTGGAATCTGGCCCCGAAATTGGGTCAATTGGCCGTGGAAAACAAAATTGAGGCCTATAACTTTCCTCAAGGCACGTTGACGCAACTCGTTCGGGACATAGCAGCCGGTAAACCGGGAACTGTGTCAAAAGTCGGACTGAAAACGTTTGTCGATCCACGGGTTGAAGGTGGAAAATTAAATCAGAAAACAACAGAAGACCTTGTGGAAGTCATCCAACTTGCAGGCCAAGAGTGCCTTTTTTATAAGGGCTGTAAAATAGATGTGGCTATTATCCGAGCCACTTCCGCCGATGAAAAAGGAAACCTAAGTATGGAAAAGGAAGCAGTTTCAACGGAAGCTTTATCCATGGCGCAGGCGGCAAGGAATTCAGGTGGAATAATTATTGCTCAAGTAGAGAGAGTCGTATCAGCGGGTTCACTCGATCCTAGATTAGTCAAAGTTCCCGGTATCTTGGTTGATGCCATAGTCTTAGTTTCCCCAGACCAACAATGGCAAACCTTCGCTGAACATTTTAATCCGTCTTATTGCGGAGAAGCACGCGTTCCGCTAGAAGGTCTTGTACCAATGGAGTTGGACGCGCGTAAGATCATTGCCCGTAGAGCCTCGCTTGAATTGTCACAGGGAGACGTTGTGAATCTCGGTATTGGTATGCCAGAAGGCGTTGCCTTGGTTGCCAATGAAGAGGGAACAGCTGATCAGATAACTCTAACGGTAGAGGCAGGCGGTGTCGGTGGAATTCCGGCAGGTGGTATGAGTTTTGGTGCTTCAACGAATGTGGAAGCCTTGCTGGACCAGCCCTACCAGTTTGATTTTTATGACGGCGGTGGCGTCGATGCTGCTTTTCTTGGACTTGCTCAAATGGATGGACAAGGCAATATCAATGTCAGTAAATTTGGACCTAGGATCGCCGGATGTGGAGGATTCATTAACATTACTCAAAATGCTAAGAAGGTAATCTTCTGTGGAACGTTGACTGCGGGCGGCTTGAAAATTGCTGTAGAAAATGGAAACGTCAATATTATTAAAGAAGGAAAAGTTAAGAAGTTTCTAAACCAAGTGGAACAAATTACGTTTTCTGGTGAATACGCACAAAGCGTCAGTCAACCTGTTTTATATATTACTGAACGAGCTGTGTTCGAATTAACCGCCGATGGCGTTGTTCTAACAGAGATCGCTCCGGGGATTGATCTAAAAAATGACGTTTTAGCCCATATGGATTTCATGCCAATCATCTCCGATGAACTCCGGACCATGGATGCTAGAATTTTCAGTGAAGGTCCTATGTATGAAGCAATTGAAATGGCTGCGAAATAAGTCCGGAAGAACAAATATCATAATTGATTCATGAAGGAGGACGATATCTATGCTTGGAGTAATCGGAATTCTACTAAGTTTAGGCCTATTGATGTTTATGGCTTACAAAGGATATTCTGTCATTGTNTTTGCCCCTGTCTTTGCGCTGTTAGCAGCCGTGTTCTCAGGAATGGCAATATTGCCAACATATACGGAAGTCTTTTTACCCAATCTAGCGAATTATGTCAAAATTTACTTTCCGTTCTTTTTGCTCGGCGCAGTGTTTGGTAAAGCAATGGAAGAATCCGGTGCTGCAAAGTCAATTGCAAAAGCCATTGTTAACAAACTTGGAACGAAGCAAGCAATGCTTGCCGTTGTTCTCTCCTGTGCGGTATTAACCTATGGTGGCGTTAGCCTCTTCGTTGTCGCCTTCGCTGTCTATCCTTTTGCAGCGGCTCTCTTTAAAGAAGCCGATATTCCAAAAAGGTTATTACCGGGTACGATTGCACTTGGAGCGTTCACCTTTACGATGGATGCCTTGCCGGGAACACCTCAGATTCAAAATACAATCCCTATGAAATTCTTCAATACGGACCTCTATGCTGCACCCGTTTTCGGNATCCTTGGAACAATCCTAGTTTTAGGCGTTGGAATGACCTACCTTGAATTGCGTAAGCGGAACGCTCGCAGCCACGGAGAAGGTTACGGAGAAAATCATAAACAGGAACCTGAAATAATCGAAGACAACAGTTTACCGAGCGCTTGGTTATCGACACTACCCTTGATTTCAGTGCTTGGTGTAACACTAGTCCTTCAAAAATTTGTTTTTCCGAAATGGGATATACTTTCTTGGGCGACACAGGCTCCCTATAAGATGGCAAGTGCAGGGGTCGTTGGTACGATGAATAACTGGGCCTTAATGATTGCCCTCCTAATAGGAATCCTGATTGCTTTAATCATTAATCCCAAGCGTATTCACGGCAATGTTGCTAGAGCTATTAATGCTGGTGCCCTTGGTTCGTTGCTGGCTGTTATGAATACAGCGTCTGAAGTCGGCTTTGGTAACGTTATCAAATCACTACCTGGCTTTCAAACCATTGCACATTCCTTGACGAATATTAATCCAAATGGCAGTCCGCTGCTGTCAGAGGCTATCACGGTAAACGTTTTAGCGGGTGTCACTGGATCTGCTTCTGGCGGTATGAGCATCGCGTTGGATACGTTCGGTAAGGATTATCTGGCTTGGGCAAGTAGAGTGAATTTAAGTCCCGAATTATTACACAGAGTCGCGTCCATGGCGTCTGGTGGAATGGATACGCTGCCTCATAACGGTGCTGTTATTACGCTCCTAGCCATCACTGGATTGACCCATAAGCAATCGTATCGAGATATCTTTGCCATCACGCTCATTAAGACAGGGACTGTATTTGCCCTGATTGGTCTTCAAACAGTTTTCCATTTTGTATAGAAGGCTTACAAATAAAAAATATAAACTCACAAAACAAAAGAAATTATATGGAGGAATTTAGATGAATTTTGAACTAAATGAAGAACAACAAATGATCCAAGACATGGTGAAAGAATTTGCAGCGTGTAACGTCGCGCCTATTGCCGCTGAAATAGACCGCGAACACCGCTTCCCTGCGGAACTACTCCCGAAAATGGCAGAATTAAACCTCTTAGGTGTTCCTTATCCTGAAGAATTCGGCGGGGCTGATGCAGACTATGTGAGTTATGTGATTGTGCTCGAAGAACTCGCACGGGTTTGTGCCAGTACTTCCGTCATCGTTTCCGCTCATACTTCGTTGGGAACCTGGCCTATTTTCGAATTTGGAACTCAAGCCCAAAAAGATAAATACCTCAACGATCTGACAACTGGCAAAAAGTTAGCTGCCTTCGCTCTGACTGAACCTGGGGCAGGAACAGATGCAGCGGCCGGTAAAACAACGGCTGTCTTGGACGGAGACGAATATGTTCTGAACGGATCGAAGATCTTCATCACCAACGGAGGATTTGCGGATGTTTATATCGTCACGGCAATGACCGATACGACGGTGGGGACAAGAGGCATTAGTGCTTTTATTGTTGAGAAAGATGCCCCTGGCTTTTCCGTGGGAGAAAGAGAACACAAAATGGGAATTAAGGCCTCCAGCACAACACCACTTTATTTCTCAGACTGCCGCATTCCGAAAGATGCTCTTCTCGGAAAAGAAGGAAAAGGATTTAAAATTGCGATGCAAACTCTTGACGGCGGACGAATCGGTATTGCCGCACAAGCATTAGGGATTGCTCAAGGTGCACTGGACGCTTCCATTAAATATGCCAAAGAACGTGTTCAGTTTGGTAAACCGATTGCCGCACAACAAGCCATTCAATGGATGATCGCCGATATGGCCACTGAGATTGACGCAGCTCGCTTTTTAGTCTATCGCGCAGCCTGGAATAAAGATAACGGTCTCTCTTACGGCAAGGAAGCAGCTATGGCGAAGTTATATGCCGCGGAAACTGCTTCACGNGTTGCAGGTAAAGCCATCCAAATCCACGGAGGATATGGATACACTGAAAGTTATCCAGTGGAAAGAGCTTATCGCGATGCGAAAATCACGGAACTTTATGAAGGTACTTCTGAAGTTCAACGAATGGTTATCGCAGGAAATTGCCTCCGTTAAGATCTTCGGATTTAGAAGATGAATTCAAGGCACTGTTAAGGGGCAGGTTAAACACTGCCCCACGTTTGAAGGGCAGAAAGGGGATTCAATATGAAAGTTGTAGCTTGTTATAANTGGGTTCTTGATGAAGCCGATTTAACCATTGATNCGAAGTCTCGTGCACTCTTGACGGATCGCGCAAAAAATAAAATTAGTGAGTATGANCGTAACGCCATTGAATGTGGCGTNAACCTTGTTGAAGAAGCTGGCGGGGAAGTTATCGCGTTAACGGCGGGCACTGCCGACGCGAAAAAATCCTTAAAAGATGCTTTATCTCGAGGGCCAGTTCAAGGCGTTTTTGTAAAGGATGAGCTGATGGCTCAGGCCGATGCAAGTGTGACAGCGAAGGTTTTGGCAGCCGCCGTGCGCCAAATCGAAGCAGTTGACCTCGTGATTTGTGGTGAAGGTTCAAGTGATGGATATTCTCAACAAGTGGGAATCCGACTTGCTCAACATCTCGGAATACCCGTGATCACGTTTGTTAATAAAGTCAGTGTTGAAAATGGAATACTCCGGGCAGAGCGTAAACTTGAAGAAGGCATAGAAGTGGTAGAAGTAGCACTTCCAGCAGTTTTGACGGTCCTACCCGATATTAATAAACCACGCATTCCAAGTTTGAAACAAATCTTGGGTGCCTCTAAAAAGCCAGTGAAAGAAATCAGTGTAGCAGATCTTGGCTTGGAACCAGCTGCGGCAGAACCACGTGTACAACGAACGGAATTACTGGGGACCGTCATGAACCGCAAGCATATTCGTTTTGAAGGTGAAACAGCCGACCTCGTCGCTCAAGTTTTGGAAGTCTTGAACAAAGAAGGTTTGTGCTAAATCAGGAAGGGGGACAAACGATCATGTCAGAAATATGGGTTGTTTCCGAACAAACAGGAACTGGTCTCGAGCTTATTGCCCACGCAAAAGGAATTTCCAAGGGAGAAAAAATTGTGGCGTTTTCCTTCACACTAGAGGGAGCACAAGCGGCTTCCAACCATGGCGCTGAGCTTGTCTATCAAATGTCTGAAGCAAGCCGACCAGAAGCGTGGGTTAACAAGATCATTGAAATGGCGAAAGCAACCAAACCTGCTGCGATTCTTTTCGGTAATAGTCGACGGGCTAAAGAGATGGCGGCTAGAATAGCGGCAACTTTGGATACCGGCTTGGTCACGGAATGTATAAAAATGGTGCGTGATGATGCGTTTGTAACTGAACGCTATAGTTACGGCGGGTTGTGTGTAAGTACCGAAGAAACGAAATCAGTCCCGTTCATGGCAACGATGTCTGCAAAACTCGTAGAAGCATTGCCAGAAGGAGCGGCAGCCCCAATTGAAACAATCACGGGCGCAGAAGAAGTTTGCAAGGTCATTGAACTTCGTTCCCACAAAACAACCTCAAACCTTTCAGCGGCAAATGTCGTGGTGTGTGTCGGTCGTGGGCTAGCCCAAGAAAAGGATCTAGAATTAGCACACCGTTTAGCCAAAAAGTTGGGTGGAGAAGTTGGTTGTACCCGTCCGGTTGCAGAGGACCTGAATTGGATGCTAGAAGAAAACTATATCGGAATCTCTGGAAAAATGGTGAAGCCCACCGTCTATATCGGAATTGGTGTATCTGGTCAGATTCAGCACGTTTCTGGAATTCGCGATGCAAAAATTATTATTGCCCTTGATAAAAATGAAAATGCCCCCATTTTCGAGGCTGCAGATTATGGCTTAGTTGGGGATCTATATGAAATCTTACCCGCCCTGCTAACAGCATTGGGCGCATAAAAAGAGGTGGAAAGCATGTCTGAAGAACGTTTTGATGCGATCGTAGTCGGCGCAGGTCCCGCGGGAAGTATTGCCGCCTACTGTATGGCAAAAGAAGGCCTGGAAGTATTACTGATTGAACGAGGGACAGCTCCGGGTGCGAAGAATTCGTCTGGAGGACGACTTTATGGGCACTCCCTTAATAAGATTATGCCTAACTTTTGGGAGGAAGCCCCGGTCGAATGTCAAGTGACTCGCGAAACTGTGACGTTTCTAACGGACAAAACGGCAGTTTCCCTCGATGTTAAAAGTGAGAAGTTTGGGGATGAACCTTCTTTCACTGTCCTGCGTTCTAAATTTGACGCTTGGTTGGCCGAAAAGGCCGAAGAAGCTGGGGCGATGCTTGCTTGCGGAGTCCGGGCCGACGAACTCATCGTGAAAGATGGCAAAGTGATCGGGGTTCTCTGCGATGAAGACGAAATGTTTGCGGATGTCGTAATTGAAGCAGATGGCGCCAATGCATGGCTTGCCCAAAAAGCCGGGATCCGGGGGGAATTGTCACCAAAACATGTGGCTTCGTGTGTAAAAGAAGTGATTGAACTTCCACGACAAGTCATTAAAGATCGTTTTAACCTCACTGGAGAGACTGGGGCTGCTCAGCTTTTTGTAGGCGAGTGCACCCAGGGCTTGCAAGGTGGAGGCTTTATTTATACGAACAAAGAGAGTATTTCCTTGGGTCTTGTTGTTACGACTGAGGTGTTTTTGGACACCGAATACAAGCTTGCAGATCTCATAGAAGAGTTCAAGATGCATCCTGCCGTTCAGCCGCTGATTGAAGGAGGCAAGGTGGTTGAGTATTCAGCCCATCTTGTGCCTGAAGGCGGACTGGGCATGATGCCTCCTCTTGTTAGTGATGGGCTACTTATTGTGGGTGACGCTGCAGGGCTTGTGCTTAACATTGGATATCAAGTCCGTGGTATGGACTTTGCAATTGCCTCGGGTGAAGCGGCCGCCTATGCTGTTGTTACTGCGAAAAAGCTAGGCGACTATTCCAAACAAGGTCTGGGCGTATATCAGACCGCTTTGGAAAAAAGTTTTGTACTTCAGGATCTCAAGACCTATGCAAAGGTTCCGGAATTCTTAGAAAATAAGCGCATTTTTGCTAAGTATCCAGCCTTAGTTGAAGAAATGATGGTTAAACTTTTCACGGTTGATGGAACGCTAGCAAAACCCTTAGGCAAATCTATGTTCGGAACCATAAAGCGTCATGGTGGAGTCGTCCAATTGGCGAAAGATGCTTGGAAAGGGGTTCGAGCACTATGAAAAAACTAAGTATTGAAGAGCGGTTGGGAATTGACAAATTTGCGGTTGATGACGGTATGCCACACATCGTCATTGATAAGGAAATCTGTGCCAAATCGGCACTTGAGGCCTGCGTTAGAGCATGCCCTGCAGGGTGTTATGTCAAGGACGGAGCTGAGATCAGGTTTGATTATGCCGGGTGTCTAGAATGCGGAACCTGTCGAGTGCTATGTCAATCCAAAGGGCTAAAATGGGAATACCCGCGGGGGACGTTTGGTGTGGAGTTCCGCTACGGTTAGAGGTGAAAAGCTAAAGGAAACCTTACCTTAGTTGGGACGAATTAATACGATAAACTAAATATGGGGAGTGAATAATTCATGAAAGAATTAGCTTATGCGGACATTAAAGTAGGGGACAGTGCCTCGTTTTCTAAAACAGTCACAGAATCCGATATCGTGACCTATGCTGGAATTACAGGAGATTTTAACCCGGTTCATATTAACGCCGAGTATGCGAAAGAATCAATGTTTAAAGAACGAATTGCCCATGGTATGCTCGTGTCCGGTTTTATATCAGCGGTGTTAGGAACTCAGTTGCCAGGCCCTAATGCCATTTATCTGGGACAAGAACTTAAGTTCACAGCGCCTGTAAAAATTGGGGACACCGTCACGGCAGAAGCGACTGTTGTAGAAAAACGGGATGACAAGAGAATTATTAAGCTCAAAACGACCGTAACCAATCAGAATGGGGTCGTCGTGGTAGATGGTAGCGCTGTTATCAAAAAAGTAGGACTATAAGACAACATTTTTAGCGAAGGTGACTCGAGATGATTTAATTCAATCTCGTTCACCTTCGTTTCTTAAACTCTCGAATTTAAAGAAGGAGGCGTTTTAAATGGCTATTCAAGTTCAAGTTGACAAGCATATTGCAAAGATCACCATTGATCGTCAGGGCGCATTGAATGCATTAAACAGAGAAACGTTAACCCAGCTTCAAGAAGCGATCCGCCAAATAAACGAACGAGATGATGTTCGGGCTGTACTTTTTATGGGAGCGGGCCTAAAAAGCTTTGTCGCTGGCGCAGATATTGCTGAAATGGTGACTTTGGATCCAATTCAAGGACATGGTGTTGCTGAACTCGGACAAAGCGTGTTTAATGACATCGCGAACATAAAGTGCCCAACCATTGCCGTAATCCAGGGGTACGCGCTTGGCGGGGGATGTGAACTCTCCTTAGCTTG
>JGI24143J45723_1001544_pt1 | contig 10871 bp, 12 predicted proteins | sample BarGraIncu00432A_FD_45723 | JGI IMG/M metagenome (IMG submission 45723)
GAAAAGACTTGGTTTCGACCAAGTCCTCAGACGCAGGTAGAAACCTTAGTCGTTCTTACTTGCGATCAAGAAAGTGATATACTTTCTGATTGCGTAAAAAGATGGTGAGAATCCTCAGTAAGGATTCTCACCATTCCATTCATAGTCACTATGGCCGCATTATACTCCACCGTCATCGTTATACTTCACACTGAATGCTATCTGACCTTTTCGATTGGTAATAGCACTTCAAATGTACTGCCTATGTCTACCCCACTCGTAACAGTTACCTGCCCACCATGAATATCGACAAGTTGCTTGACAATCGCTAGACCCAGGCCCGACCCGCCACTTTTACGATCCCTCGACTTATCACCGCGATAAAAGTGGTCGAAAATATAAGGTACATCTTCTGCGGCGATACCAGGTCCATTGTCCTTGATGGACACCNTAAGCCATTTCAGGTTTTGCCGTTCCTGTATGGACGTTATCACTTGTATTTCACTGTGTATTGGCGAATACCGAATTCCATTCACTAAGATATTATAAAACACTTGGTTCATCCGATCGTTATCTACAATAATATTAGGAATATCCTCTGCTAAAAAACAACCAATTTGAATATTCTTTTCATCAGCCATTGGCCTCAGCATACTTACTACACGACTAATCAGCTGATTAATATTTGTCGCACTTTTTTCTAAAGCCAACTGACGTACCTCCGCCAATGACAAGTCTCGTAATTCTTTAATTAATCGGTTCAGACGAATTGCCTCTTCATGTAGTGAACTAAGTTGTTCTTTGCTCGGTTCAATGACACCATCCATCATACCTTCCAAGTGCCCTTGAATTACAGCAAGAGGTGTCCGTAATTCATGAGCAATATTAGCCAATAGCTGCCGCCTTAGATTTGTATTTGTGGCCAGTACTTCAGCCATTCGATTAAAGATGGCAGCTAGATCCCCTACTTCATCCTTGGTTTCTATGGGTACTGTTTGCTCAAAATTACCTTGAGCGATTTGTTCGGCCGCTTGGCTTAAATTACGAAGGGGTACAGTAATGCTACGTGCCAATGCATAGCTAGTTGCCAAACCCAATGCTAAAATTGCCAGTCCCACCCATATTAAGGAATGATGGACCGACGCGAGAAAAGTCTCTTCCAAGGGGCTCATTTCCATGTGTTGCATGAGTAAATACTCCTTGAATTGCCCTGTCATCTGTACATTAGCCAGATAAATCAAGAGAAATACAGTAAGAGCGACCGTTAGAAACATCAGTCCTGTAATACGGTAAGTAATACTATTCATTGGCATCACTAGTAAATTTATAACCAATTCCATAGACTGTATGAATATACTGAGGTGCCTTAGCGTTTACTTCTATTTTACGGCGAAGATTTTTAATATGAGCATCAACTGTCCGCTCATAGCCTTCAAAGGTATACCCCTGAGTCTGTTCAACAATTTGCAAACGACTAAGTACTTTACCAGTGTGGGCGACTAATATTTCTAAGAGTTTAAATTCTGTCGGTGTCAATTCAATAGACTGAGCATCTTGTGTCACTAAATGTCTTTCCAAGTCAATCATCAAATTTCCAACCTGCATCGGCTTATAGTGTACCATTTGTTTGTGAGTTCGTCGCAAAACAACCTTCGCACGCGCTACTACTTCCTTAGGACTAAAAGGTTTTGTAACATAATCATCCGCACCAATTTCAAGCCCTACCAATCGGTCACTTTCTTCATCACGAGCGGTCAGCATGATGATGGGCACATCACTATCCCGGCGAATTCTTCTGCAAACTCCCCAACCATCAAGACCTGGCAGCATCAAATCCAGTATTATAATATCTGGTTTTTTCTCCCGCACTGCCTCAAGGGCATCCAATCCATCATTAACGGAATAGGTGATAAATCCATCTTTTTCAAAATAGGCTTGTAACAGCTTTACCAATTTCACATCATCATCCACAATGAGTACTGAATATTGGGACACAGTAAACCCTCCTCTCATAACTCAACAATTCATTTGTACCTAGATGAAATTCTTGAGTTGAATAACCCTTATTCTCCAATGGAATGTTAGTGAATATCTTTCTTTTTTTTATGTATAAAGAAGTAATATGCTAATGCAGAAATCACCAATAATATCGTCAATCTCCCTAAATGATCTTGGTAATTTAGCAAATCATGTCCCAACGTAACTTCTATTAATGCCGATGGTAGCTTTCCAACAAACGTTGCTATAATATAGTCTGCTAATCCAATACTGCTAACTGCTCCTAATGCCGTGATGAGTCCAGAGGGGACATACGGTATACCCCGTGCCACCATCATAACCCATAAGCCCTTTTGCCCACTAAAGTCATCCATTCTCTGTAGACCCTTACTGCGTGCAATGATACTCTGAGCACTATCGTGAAACAAATAGCGCATTAAAATAAAACTAATAATGACGCCGATGGATTCCCCAATCCATGATATCAGCGTCCCTTTTACCACACCAAAAATGATGCCATTAGCAGCAACAATCAATATATTAGGCAAGACGGCTACAACATTTATAAAAACTATGATTAAGAAACTTACAAGCATCGCATAAGGTCCATATGACCTAATAAAATGAATACTGCCCATAACATCGCCTGTCAGAAACAAATGGGTCAACCGGTTAATAAAATCAGGTGCCAGCAAATAGCTAACAGTAGCCAAAATACCAATACCCACAATGACGGCAACACGCCTCATGGATTGACTCTTATATTCCATAAATATGACCATTCCCTTCGTTTCACCCAAGGCAGAAAACGGAACAATACCGGATAGCCTTAAATGATAACACAACCTATTAGTTATTAAATACACTATTGTACTAGTATTTTCCTGCACAAGTATGCTCGTTATTTATTATATTATGTAATTTATTGTTCAAAAAAGACGCTTCATTCAAAAATACTGTTTCTTCGCATAAAAAATCCCAACTCCAGCCTGAAAAGAATATCAAAAAAAACCGTACCCACGAAGGGTACAGCTCTTTACATTCACAACATTTTTTTCTGAGTTATTTAGAAACATTACTACTTACATTTTCCTCAATCTGCCGAATCATCTCCTCATGTGTTTGATTTTCTAGCCATTGTCGATCATTCCACTCCTGATCATTCTCATAATCCCGTCGCAGCAACTCTCCCTCATGGCGTTGCATTTCTAATTCATTCTGATATTGCCGTTCATTTTCTCGACGGGCATAACGTTCATGTTGTTGATTTTCTAGCCATTGTCGGTCATTCCACTCCTGAGCATTCTCATTAATACGCCGTTGCATTTCCTGGTTATGTTGTCTATATTCTAGAGCTTGCCGCCCTTTCTTTTGTTGCTGCCAATCACTTCTTGGTGAGGCCTCTACTATAGATGTATTTAAGCCAAACTGCGTAATAGCAACTAATAGCGAGTAGATCATCATTTTTTTTATTATTCTTCTCATAATTTATCGCCCCATTCTTTCCTTATCTAAATTATAACAAGATAATGTGACAAAGGAATGACAGCTTAACAATCTAAAAAATTAACATCAGTTCAACTAAACCACAAGGATTGTCTCCTCTTATTGTAAATAAATTCACATATTTGAATGATAAAGCATATTATGTTATGTGAGCTGCCTTACAACTTCCCCCTCCTTTTAATGCCAAAAGCAACAATCCTTATCAGTTTTTACTGATAAGGATTGTTGCTTTCAAACTTAACCAATGTGATAAAAAAATGAAAGAGAGAAGGATTCTCCTTCTCTCTAAAAGCGACCATCCCTACACTTGTTTACTTGAGACAATACTCAACATCAACCTTTCAGGACGAACTCATTAAACTACCATCTTTTGTTTAGGAACTGGTTNGACTCCAGTTTTGAATTTTAATGTTTATCACAATCGGGGGAAGAAAACATTCATCATTTTTAACATATTTGACTAATAGACTCTAAATAACACTTTCCCTTATAACCAACTAACTTGTTGCATAGACTTGNATACTTGATTCCAAAATTCTTTACATTACTTAAGTCATTTGTAAGGATGGTGCCTGTCTCAATGATACCATGGCCCATCCATAATTGCAAGATAAATAATTGAATATTCATTCTAGTTTAATTATTTAGTGATAATTAGAATTTACATTTTACTACTTTCACTCATTACTTAAGAAGTTGTCCAGCAATAACCATACGTTGAACTTGGTTGGTTCCCTCGAATATTTGCAAAATTTTAGCATCTCTCATTAGCTTTTCAACAGGATATTCCCTACTATATCCATAACCGCCAAAAATTTGAATAGCATCTACGCTGACCTTCATGGCAACATCTCCACCCATTGTCTTAGCCATGGCCGCTTCCTTTGTAAAAGGTTGCCCTGAATCCCTCAGATAAGCAGCACGGTATGTCAGCCACCTTGCAGCTTCTACTTGAATTGCCATATCAGCAAGCATAAACTGTATCGCCTGGAAAGACCCAATTGGCTTGCCAAATTGAACTCTTTCTTTAGCATATTTTGTACATAAATCGATTGCAGCCTGTCCAAGTCCTACGCCTAAAGAAGCGACAACTGGTCGAGAAATATCCAAGGTATTCATGGCGATTTTAAATCCGCGGCCTTCTTTGCCCAACAAGTTACTTGCTGGTATCCTAACATTTTGGAAAATAACATCTGCCGTATTGGTAGTCCTAATCCCCATTTTGTCTTCTTCTTTACCAACTGATACCCCTGATCTACTGCGTTCGACTAAGAAGGCGCTTAATCCTCTTACACCTTTATTACTATCAACTGTTGCAAACACTGTGTAAATATCGGCTACACCACCATTGGTAATAAAGCATTTGGCCCCATCCAATACATATTCATCACCATCGCGGCGTGCTTTAGTGGAAACCGAGCCAGCATCCGAGCCAGCATTTGGCTCAGTAAGACAAAAAGCCGCAAGTTTACCTTGATTGATAATGTCAAAAAATATTTTTTTTTGTTCCTCTGTACCTGCTAATAATACAGGGTATGCAGCCAGTCCATTAGCCGCCAGGGTTGTTGCGAACCCCACATCGCCCTTTGCCAGTTCTTCTGTAAGTAAAGCACAGGTAACAGAATCAAATCCAGGACCACCATACTCCTCAGGTTCGTTCATACAATTTAATCCCATGTCAACTGCTTCTTTAAATAAATCCGCGGCAAACTCGCCTTTACGATCTAATTCTTTGGCCTGTGGAAAAACTCGTTTTTGAGCAAATTCCCGGACCATTTTTTGCAAATCTTTTTGTTCATCGGTAAATGACATATCAAACATAAATTTTTCCTCCCTTATTTCCCGTAAGACTAATTAACATATTGAAAAAAGATCGCCTGCAAAACTAGATTGCCAACAATTATTTGCACTGTCTTGGAGAACTTTTTCACAATAGTTCCTTCAAACCATCCATTAATGACACCACTTATAGAATAGATACCTGTACTCTCTTCTATTACAACAATCAATAGAGGCAAAGAGCATAAATACATCTTTGTAACGTATTTACCATATAACTACAAAAGTCCTGCTAATTTATATTTTAATTTAACAAGTACTCTCTCTTTTCTACAAGTAATGCTATTTCCCATATCAGTTTATACGTCTCAAGAGTTGTTATCATATTTTATAATCTTCCCACTAGAGCAGAACAAATTCATATTTTCTTTTCATCATTCTTCGATTACAGTTTTAGGTATTATTGGCTATATAATTTTCTCACCATAACTAATACCCATAGACTACAGGATATGGATGACGACATGGCGAAGAATTAAATAAAGAGTTTAATTTTATTGTTCGGAACAGGAGGTTGTTTTTGATGGTACGATTCTATGCATTGTTTAAGGCATTGATAATGATTGTTTTATTGGCAGTAGCAGCATTGTGGGTAATTCCCCATAGAGCACCAATCTCTTATGGTGCGGCACCAGGCTATGAAACGCAAGCCTCTCCAGTCAACGGAGGTATTACCATCGAGCGCCGGCCAACTCTACGATGGTTAATTTTCCCCAATGGCAATCAGATCAAGGATGCTAAATTATCACTAAATGGTCAGATTGTATCCTTACAACAAATTGCTACAGGTAATGCAGTCGCATTGACATATCAACCAACTACTGACCTGACGCCAGGAAATCATACAATGGAGTACATCCTTACGATTGCCGGCTTTCAGTCAATCACACTATCAAGTTCCTTTGTCATTGCTGATAAAGGGCCTGACTTATATGATGGTAAAGATCGGCTGAAATTCGCTAATATGGAGACACAAGCGCTAACTGTCCTCAATAGCTATCGTCAAAAACTAGGGCTTATAGAATTACTTAAAAATGATAGATTATCCATGAGCGCTCAGGCTCATGCTAACTATCAGACACTCAATCATGTGCAAAGTCATTATGAGCGACAAGGTACACCTGGTTTCACCGGAGTCACACCCCAAAGCAGAGGGACTTTTTATGGTTATACAGGTCAAGTTGGCGAAGGCATTAGCTTTGCCAGTCCCGTAGATAGTATTGGCATTGATCGATTAATGGACGCCCCTTACCATCGTCTTGGACATATAAATCCCAATTATCATGAAGCGGGAATCGCCTTTAGTTTGCGACCTGAAAGCACCATCGTCGATTATGGTACACCAGGGATTAGTAATGATAGCCGAGTTATGCTTTATCCTTATCCTGGTCAAATTGACGCCAAAATTGCCTGGTTTGCGGCTGAAGATCCGAATCCATTAGCTCGTTATGGCCAAGATAAAGTTACTGTAGGTTATCCAATTAGTCTGAGTATCTACGATGATCAAGCTATAGAATTTAAAACACTCTCCGCGACGCTAACTGACGATAAACAACAGAATGTAGCTTTTTATTTGGTGGACTCCACACAAGAAACCGAACACAAATGTCATGTATTCCTTATTCCCATCCAACCACTTAGTGCCGGCAAAACTTATACCGCCTCGGTCAGTGGAGTGCAACTACAAAAAGATAATTCTACTATTCCCCTAAACCGCACTTGGTCTTTTTCTACTCTAGGGCAGCTTGCAATCAGGCACATTGGGGTGATTACTCTGGCTAATGATGATTATGTTGAAGTCATTACCAAAAATGGTGACCTCCCAGACCTAAATTATACCTTAAGCATGAATGGGAATAAGATCCGTGGTTATATCGGTCAGGAAAGAAAGTATTATTCCTATGATCGGTCGGTATTGAAAAACGGAGAGTATACTCTCGACATAAGTAGTAATTCTTTCTTACAAAAACTAACTTATAAAGTGCTTATTGACGGATCAGGAGAAGACCGGAGAGTGACTATTATTAACTAGTAATGCTTACGATTTTAATTAACTCGACGAAATTTAAATTTAACATAAAATGTCGTGCCCTCTGAGGACGTTTTAACTTCAATTTTAGCTCCGTGGCGTGCAACAATTTGATAACACACTGCCAATCCTAGGCCAGTCCCAGCATCTTTAGTCGTCAAAAAAGGTGTTCCCAGCTTATCTAGTATTGCCTGAGGTATTCCATTGCCAGTATCGTGGACAGCCAATATCGCCATATCCCTCTCCACGTAGGACTTAATCGTCAGCATTCCGCTGGTTTCCATCGCATCAAATCCGTTTCGCACCATATTCAGCAACAGTTGCCGTAATTCATTGTTATCCATGAAGATTTCAGGGACATCATTTTTCTCAATGCGTAGAGCATGTCCATAATTATACGCTTCTGCCTCGAGCAATGGAAAGAGGGCGTCGATAACATTGTTTATATTCCCTAGCTTTAATTCTATGGATTTGTTTTTAGCCAATGATAAATATTCAGTGATAATCGCATTAGCACGGTCCAGTTCCTCGATCATGGTGGTAAAGGGCATCTTTAGTTCAGCATATTTTCCCTTGGCAAGATACCACTGCAAATAGCCTCGCACTGTCGTCAAAGGGTTCCTAATTTCATGGGCAATACTCGCCGCCATTTCACCCACAAGATTTAACCGATCCAGTCGTAATAGTTCGCCCTTGATTCGTCCTTGTTTGTTCTGCCAATTGACCACTAAACCCAACAACCCTATGATGAAAATGCTGACCAGTGAAGCCCCAAAGATATATCCTCGTTTACGCCTTTCAAAGTTGACCAACGCTACTTGGGTCGATCTACCGACGGCGACGATCAGAGGATAATCTGACATGACTCGATAACTAGTGATACGAGTAACCCCATCTAGTATATTGGTCGCGACGTATGTTGCCGAAGGGTTCCCCTCTTGGACGTTTTTCCAGAATTCACTACCTCTGTTATCCTGACCCGTCTCTGAATTGTCATTAACTTGGCGAGCACGATTAAACCCATCTAAGCCACTGAGGGAAAGCAATTGATTATCCCCAAGATCGATCTTTTGGTAATAGGAAAGAAAATAGTCCGTGCTGAGGCCGATAAAAACAATTCCACCAAATGTACCATCTGGTTTATTTATGCGGCGAGTGAGTGGAATGGACGTCCGTCCGCTCATTCTACCAACAATGGGCAAGCCAATATATAGTTCTTGGCTATTGGACTGTTGATGAAATTGATAGTATTCCCTCTCGCTTCGGTTCATGGACGTTTTTCTTTGCATAAATGATTTAATCACGATCCCCTGTTCATTACAAATCACAACCGACGTTCGACTAGGATCATTAGCCATATTTTCGAAGTAGGTCGTTAAAACTGGACTCGAGATGCCATCTCGTTCGTAGGCCTTTTGCAAATTGAGTAAATCCTTATCCCCATCTACAACAATTTTTCGCACATGTTCTTCAAAAGCCTTTGCTAAATTCATGGTTTCCCTAGAATTTTCTTCAACTGCCCTGTCGTAATCATAAGTAATTTGATATTGAACAAATACCCATAGCCCGCTGATTAAAATTACTCCGAGTAAAACAGCAAGCCCTAAATAGCTCGTCAATGACCACCTTTTGATTCTTAGAGCCATACCTGAGATAGTGGATATTCCCACCGATACTCCCCCTATTGCTCTGGACTGAAATTCACTGTAAAAATCAGTTCAATCTAGACTTATATATAGCTGCAATCCGTTATAAAAATGCCACATTAAAATATCATCTTCAATCTTCTTTATTTGACATAAGACGTCAAACTCCTTCATAACGTGATAAAATATGACGGTTATACAATCCTCATAACTATCATATATAGTAAAAGAAGCGAATGAGCAAGCATCATGCCTACTTTTCGCTTCTTTTTTTAAAATTTTATCAGCTACATGTACGTTATTCGTCCACGGCGATCCCCCATTTAACCACTGTGATTTATTAAAGCACTCACCCGTCCTTTGAATGGTAGCCATTCTTTATAACTTTCAGCAGTATTCGGTATAAGTTTCATTCTATTAAAGCCTTCACGAGTTGATTTATATTCAGACATTAATTGATTTCCCACTTTATAAACATGATCTTCTAAAATTAATCCTACAGCTTTCAATGCTAGAATATGTGTCCCAATCGTTTGATCACAACATTGNCGTTCATTACCATATTCCAAATTTATTAGTTTTATAATTTCTTTCGTGTTTATTATTTTAAGTTCAATACTTCTTTCGCAAATTAATTGCAGTATTCTAAATTTCATTGGTAATTTCATTGTATTGTTACTCCTTATACGCTCTTAGATGTATCATTTCTTTTGGATTTCCTGAAACGAGAATTGCGCCAAACACAATGACTAAACAACCAATTATTAAATTTGGTGAAGCCATTGTTCCATTTATGATCCAATCTAGTGCAATTACCCAAATGGAATAAGTAATATTAAGAGCCATNGCTCTCCCTACGCCAGTCATGCTTAAGCCAAAATACCAAGTAACATAGGATATGCTACATATTACACCTGCCAATGCAAAAACTAACATACTCGGCGCTGTAAAGGCCTGAAATAACATCCCAAACCCATCAACAAATGGAATTACGAACACTAAATACATTAAAAATGAAACAGTCTGACGAACTGAAATCGCTATTTCTGGGTCTACAACATCCATTGCATAAGCACCAAATACGCCTTCTAACCCCCAGCCTAGGGCAGCTACAGCAGCAAATAGTATCCCCAAATAAAAATCAGGGTGTACTGTACCGGTTGGTGAAACATAGCCNGCAACTATGGCTCCCACAACACATAACACAATCCCTACTAATGTTCTTTTATTTAATTTTTCCTTGAGAAATACAACAGCCAAAGCAGCTCCGATGGCCGGATAAGTCGATGTAATAACCGCAGTATAGGAAGCGCCGGCCATATTAATCCCTAGTAAATAGCCTGACATTGCTAAGGGGCCACTACAAATAGCAGAGATAATAATAAATATACCCATTTTACTAAATAAGCATCTAGCAAATTCTTTAATCTTACCAGTAAATAAATTATAAAGGATTGTAAAAAAAGATGAAAGTCCGGTATGAATACAGGCTCCTACAAGAGGCGCTACTATTAAAGCAGCTTTAGTATCATTAAATGGGTATTGAGTCATTACATACCCTAGCACTAATGCATCCATGCCCCAAGTTACACCTGATATTAGCGAATAAGCGATGCCCTTTTTAGCATATTTTAAATCTCTGTTCATTGTTAAACTAGCTATATCATTCAATATTAATCGTTCCTTCCTTACAAACAAGACCTTTTGCTTTAAGCTCATGCTACTATTATAAAATTAATCAAGGCTTCACAAATAAAGAAGTGACTTAAATTACTTTCAACATTTCTTTATCAATATATTTTATTACCTTACAAGGGTTGCCAACAGCCACTGCATTGGCTGGAATATTCTTAGTAACAACACTACCTGAACCA
>JGI24143J45723_1001547_pt1 | contig 10860 bp, 11 predicted proteins | sample BarGraIncu00432A_FD_45723 | JGI IMG/M metagenome (IMG submission 45723)
GGGGTTGGTAACTTGTTGATTATTAAGAACAAAAGCCCCCAGATCATACGGACCCTGGGGACTGCTACTAGAAAATCAACACGATTGGTAAACGGCTTGCATTTTCTGCATGGCCCTTTTTTTAGTGATAGTGTTAGTATGCCCAATGCCAGTTCACGGTCACAAGGGAGTTACCATGGATACCACCTATGTCACCATTATGCTGATCGTCTTCCTTGTTGTGACAGGCCTCGCCGTCGATATCGGGTACATGTATGTGAGCGAGGAGGATCTGCAGGTAGCTGCAGAGAGCGCGGCACTGGCAGGGACCCGCGCCATCAAGCAGCGGGTACTGTTCCAGGTGCAAAACGACCAGAAAAAAATCAGCGAAGTCTTCAGTGATCCAGTCCAGACCGCTGCCAGGGTTGCTGCGGTCGAGGCCGTTTCCGGCAAACACAGTTCGGTCGCCCTGGTCGGTCTCTCCAGCAACAACGCCAATGCTCTGACCGGCGACAACGACCTGACTGTCGGCTTTTGGAACGTGAGTAGCCAAAGCTACACCCCCGGCGGGACCCCCGCCAACGCGATGCAGGTAAGGACCAGGCGCACCGCGGAAAGCAGTTCAGTCGGCATGGGCGCGCTCGGGAGCTTTCTGGCGCAAATCAATGGCACCTCGAACTTCGATTTCACTCCGGTCGCCATTGCCGCCATCCCGGCCCGGACCCGGGCGAGCATCGCTCTTTGCTCGGCCTCCTGCGACCCGGCCTGCAGTTATCCCGAGGTCTGCACGGTCAAGGAGAGAAGGATGAGCCTCGCGTCCCGGGACCCGCGCCAGGACCCGCCCGCGGGCGACCGCTACCTGTTCACCTCCCTGCTGCACCCCGTTACTGTCACGAACACCATGTCGGATCTGATCTGCGGCGAAGGGCAGGGGCAGGAGGTGTGCGGCAAGCCGATCTACACCTCGGGGGTGGCCAACGACGAGGTCCTGCGCGAAATTCAGTCGATGATGTACAACCCGAAGTTCGACAGGTCCAACAAGGAGTACGATAAAAGCGGCAAGCTTTTGGGGTGGTGGGTTATCGTTCCGGTCACCGAGTGCGGCCAACTGACTCCGGAGAGCGCATTGGAGCCGCACGCTGTCACCAAGTATTCCCTGGTGCGGATCAGCAGGATCTGTGCAGGCGGTCCGGGGGCTGGATGCCCGCAGACTGGCGGCCAGCAGGATACTCCGGCTGCCGTCTGCGCCCCGGGAGCAGGGGGCCTCTATCTGGATCGCATCTCCTGCGTTGGCTGCGGAACCAAAGCGATGCTGCTGCTCCCCGGTCTGCAGCCGGTTCTGGTAAAGTAGCCGCCGCCAAAACGGCAGAAGGCTGATACGCACAGGTGCGATCAGCCTTTCTTGCTGCAGTTACGAGGATCCTGTTTATCAGGAATTGTGGGGAAACCGTGGCAAGCTCTTCCCGGATGCTGCTCGTTTATTTGGTTGTGGTGCAGCCAATTACTCCTCATTCAGCGGAAATAACCTGCATTTAATTGCCTAGACTCATCACATAACATAACAGTCAAGATGCACAGAAACAACATACATTGAAATACCGATCTCATTATTCATCCTGATCAGTGCAGATCTTCAGCTGAGCGTTGAGGGCTCGGATAAGACCCGTAGGAGCGTCCTCCAAGGCGCGAGATGCGCGACTGGAATGCCGCTCCTACGAGAAGCCTTACGTCCCGGCTAAAGACCGACACTAATCACATTCATTGCATAGCAAAAAGTACATTAAAAACATCATACATGGAAAGGACATCACATTGCAAAACGACATTATTCATAGTTTCAATACAAAGTTGGGCTAAATAGATAAAAATGGTAAATACCTTAAAGTTGAAGCTTTTGAAATTAATACATGCAGTCAAGCTCAGCTTTAGTCCATCGTGGAGTCCTGTGCGAACAGGATGAATGAGAAAAGACCGTGTCTCTTCCCGGTTCGAAACTGACAGTATTTGGTTGTAAGATAGTAATACTGCAGAACCTCCTTGTCGTGGAGTAGTGTTGATTGACAATTTGCATAAACTTGGCCAACAGTGGCCAGTTTTTATTAAAGCCGCACTGGACGTGCTTTAAGGTCTGGAAGCCACATTAAACTGGTGTCTTGGTGGCTTTCATTATAACGTCAAATGACTGCAAGACGTCATCCCGCGCTGTCATTACGCGGCATTCCTGAAATTTAGCTGGTTCTTGAAAAGGGAAAGGAACAGATGCGACAAAGTGAAGTGCTGGCGCCCGAAGAGTTGCTCCAGGCCATTGCCCAGTTCAACCGGGGCGATTGGTTCGAGTGCCACGAGACCCTGGAAGAGCTCTGGGTGGGGGCAAAGGGGGAGCTGCGCGACTTTTACCAGGGTTTGCTCCAGCTTGCGGTAGCTCAGCACCACTGGCGTAACGGAAACCTCAAGGGTGCTCTGATCCTGCTGCAAGGCGGCCTTGATTTACTGAGTCGTGTTGGGTCGGTCTGCCAGGGGGTGGATGTGGCGGCGTTGAGTGGCGCTGCCGGGACGCTGTATCGTGAGTTGAGCGTCCTCGGCGAGGATCGGATGGAGGAACTCGAGGCGGCCTTGCTGTTAAAGGTGCCGTTGGTCTGACGGGCAGGAGATGTTCGGGCGAATAATGATACGCCCCTACGGGAGGTCGAGCCGATTGTGGGAGCGAATATCATTCGCCCTGCAATGGTGGCACCTGCGGCGAACCCAGTGCCCGCCCGGGATGAGAAATTAACCTGTCCTCGACTTAACCCGCACCGAGTAGTGACAATAAAAAAGAGGGAGCCTTAGCCATGATAGAGCTTTTGCGCAATCGCCGCAGCATCCGTTCCTACACCGGGGAGCCGGTGGACAGGGAATCCATAGAGCTATTAATTGAGGCAGCGCTGCGTGCTCCGAGTTCGCGCAACAACCAGCCTTGGTCCTTTATCGTGGTTGATGATCGGCAACTGCTGGAAAAACTCTCATTGGCAAAAGAACACGGCTCGGACTTTCTGAAAAAGGCGCCGCTTGGTATCGTGGTTTGCGGCGACCCGGCCAAGTCGGACGTCTGGGTTGAGGACTGTGCCATCGCGGCGGTTCTGATCCAGTTGGTAGCCCAGTCCCTGGGGCTTGGCAGCTGCTGGATTCAGATACGCGAGCGCCGCCACGATGCGGGCACCACGGCGCAAAGCTACCTCAGGGAAGCGCTGGGGCTACCGGAGCAGATCATGGTTGCCTGCATCGTCAGCATCGGTCATCCAGCGGAGCAAAAGACCCCGGTCGCGGCTGGTGATCTGGATCACGGCAAAGTGCGCTACAACAATTGGACGATTGCCTCATAGCAGCGGCACTCCCTTGGCGAGTCTCGAGCTTCGGGCCGGCAGCAAAAAATAGGGTGGGCTCGAAGGCCCACCCTATGACTTTCCACAATAACTCGTAACTAAACAGTTCCTACAAAACGGAAATGGCAGCCCGAGTCTACTTCAGCAGCGTAACCTTGCCGTCGTCCAGGTCATATTTGGCGGCGACTATTTTAATCTTCCCTTCCTTAAGCTGCTCCGCAAGCACCTTAGATCTCTTGGTGAGGCTCGCCGCGACCGCTTTGGCATTTACCGCGACTGCGCACTCGACCACTTCCTCGTTGCTTTTCCCCTTGCTGATCTCTTTCGCCTTCTTGGCCGAGGGACCGATCGCGCTGATGATGGCACCAATGTTCCCCTCCGGTTTCCCCTTGGCGTTCACCGCCGCGGTGACCGCGCCGCAGCGCTCATGCCCGAGCACCATGATGAGCGGCGAGCCGAGATGCTCGGTGGCGTACTCGATGCTGCCAAGGACGATCGGGTCGGCGACATTTCCGGCCACGCGTATCACGAAGATCTCGCCAAGCGATTTGTCGAAAACGAGTTCCGGCGGGACGCGGGAGTCGGAGCAGGAAAGGATGATAGCGTAGGGGTGCTGGGTCCTGGCCAGTTTTTCGCGCGCAGTCGCGTCGCTGGCAGCGCAGGCTCCCATCTTGTTGTCCACGTAACGCTGGTTGCCATCAAGAAGCTTTTGCAGAGCCTCGTCGGCACTTACCCCGGAGCCTTCCGCAGAGGCGAAGGCAAGGCAGGCAGTTACTGCGATGGTTGCGGCCAGTACTGCGATCTTGCCCACTAAGTTACAGCTTTTCATGTACAAATCCTCCTCAGTCAACTCGAGGGTACGCACCCGTTGGAAATGCTCTCACGCCGTCACTCGGGAGATCCGGGGAAACGGTGCGAAAGCTCATGATTTTCTCGCGCGCAGGCAGAATGAACGAATTTTACCGGACATTTCACATTGTGCCAGCTGACACTTAGTGATTTATTCCAAATCTGAGTGCACGGTATCGACCTCTTCTGACAGCACATTGTCTGCTTAAGCAAAGCTGAAGCTAGCTGAGTCGTTAAGAGAGAACGGACCGGGCATCGTAGTCTTTGGCGAGAGCGGCAAAGACTATAGACGCGGCCCTTTAGGGAACTCAGTAACCTTTTAAGCCGCGTCGGTTAACCTTTTAAAGCCGTCTAGGTTGACAACCCGCGCCGGTTCGGGCACATTAGGCCCATGGAACATCCCCTGCTGATATTTGCTGCTGGCCTTCTTGCCGGAGTCATGAATTCTGCCGCTGGCGGCGGCTCATTTGTCACCCTCCCGGTGCTGATCTTTGCCGGGGTTCCCTCGGTCATCGCCAACGCTTCCAGCACCGTTGCGCTTTTTCCCGGAAGCTTTGCCGGCGCGTGGGCCTATCGCAATGATTTCACCCCCTTCGAAGGTGTCTCGATGCGTGCCCTGGGTTGCGCCAGCGTGGCAGGCGGCCTGGTCGGCGCCCTGTTATTGCTCTTTACGCCGACCACCACCTTCGACAGCATCTTTCCCTGGCTGCTGCTCTTTGGCACCCTCGCTTTCACCTTCGGACGGCAGGCGGGAGCCGCGCTGCGCCGGGTAGTTCATATCGGGCCGGCCGCGTTGCTGGTCGGCCAGTTCCTGCTGGCGATCTACGGCGGATACTTCGGAGGTGCGGTGGGGATCATGACCCTGGCCATTTGGAGCCTCTTTTTCGTCGCCAACATTAACGCCATGAACGCGGCCAAGACGCTGCTGGTCGGATCGATGAACGCGACCGCCGTGGTCTGTTTCGTCATTGCCGGCAAGGTCTGGTGGCCCCAAGCCGCCGTCATGATGGCCGCAGCAGTCCTGGGCGGATACTTCGGCGCGCGCGTTACCCGCCGCCTACCCCCCGCCAAAATCCGTCTCGGTATCACCATCCTTACCTTCCTGATGACCGCCACCGTATTTTATCGGGCCTATTGCTGACAAGGGGACTGGCTCCGTAGCTGCCTGTCCCCATACCCAAAAAGAGCCTGGAGAAAAGGTGGATCCGGCCGGCAAGTCATGGCTTAGCACATAAGTAGGTAGGGGGAAGGTGAGAGCAGTAGCAGGGGGGCGTTACAATGAAGGGTGAATTATCTGCTGGTGCTGGGAGCGGGCAGCGGAGCTGCGATGAAGCAGCTGTGGCAGCTTTCCGGCAGCTCATCCGCGATTACTACTGCAGCCACGCCCGCATACTTCCCTGGCGCGAGACCTTCGATCCCTATTGCATCCTGGTTTCGGAGATCATGCTGCAGCAGACCCAGGTCGACCGGGTACGCGAGAAGTACCGCGAGTTTCTTGCTTTGTTTCCCGGATTTGGCGTGCTGGCCCGGGCCGAGCTTTCCCAGGTGCTTTCCGTTTGGCAGGGACTGGGATACAGTCGTCGCGCCAAATCGCTCTGGCTTTGCGCCCAGGCTGTTGTCGAGCGCCACGCAGGGGTGCTCCCCCGGGAGATCAGGGACTTGGAAGCCCTGCCGGGCATAGGCCCTTACACCGCGCGAGCCGTTGCCGCCTTTGCCTTCGGCGAGCCGACCCCCTTTATCGAGACCAACATCCGCTCCGTCTTCATCCACCACTTCTTTCCAGACCAAGAAGTGGTGCAAGATAGCGAGATCCTGCCCCTGATAGAGCGCACCCTCGACCGCGAGCAGCCCCGCGATTGGTATTATGCCCTGATGGACTTCGGCGCCATGCTCAAGAAAACCCGGGGCAATCCGAGCCGGAAGAGCGCCCACCACGTGCGCCAGTCCCGCTTCGAGGGGTCAAACCGGCAGCAGCGCAGCCTGATCCTGAGGAGCATACTCGACGCACCCGGATTGAGCGAAGCCCAGCTTATCGATCTTCTTGCAGCAGAAGCCGCCTCGGTCATTGGAAACCTGCAGCAACTGGAGCTGGAAGGATTCATCCGGCAAGAGTGTGGCAGATTTTCCATCTGCTGAAAACTGTCCCTTGGGACACTACACATCATAATGGAGTAGCAACTGCATGTTCTGGCTCAAATTGGTAGAGGTCGTCGTCATACTTACTGCGGGCATCTTTCTCATAGCGTACTTGGAAGACACCTTTGTCAGCGCTCCTCGCAGGCGCATGCTTCAGCGCAAGGCGCGTGAGAAGCTGTCCGGGACCGAAAAGAAAGAGTGATGATAAGTTGCAGAGGCAGATCTTGGTTCTTGGTTCTTGGTAGAACGAAGAACGAAGAACGAAGAAATGCCTAATCGCCCCTCCCAAAGAAGACCCCCGCCGCCAGGGCGCAGAGAACCACCAGAGAAAAGAAGGCGAAATGCCAATCCTTCTCCTTCACAAAGATGATTCCAGCGACCAGCACGCGCATGATCGGGGTGCAGAGCAGCACTAAAAGCCCGGCAGTGATCAACTTGGGGGCGAACTCTGTCTGGCCGAGGACCATGGCGAGGATGCCGGCCGCGAGCATTGTAGCCGCAATGAGTGAGCCGATGCGCAAAAGCCTTGCAAGAACCAGCTCGATAGCCGCAGTCCCTTTTTTTACTCCCTCCGATTTCTGAGTCACCACCATTTCACCCCGCGATATATCATCTCGATAGCAGTATAGGCAATGAGCGGGATGAAGCAGAGACGGATGCGGTTTGAGTTCATCCGGACCATGAGCTTCGCGCCAACGACGGCGCCCAGCAGCACGCCGAGCACAACGGGGCCGGCCACCAGCGGTTTCACGTCGCCACGGGCAAAATAGACTACCGCACCCGAGGCCGCAGTCACGCCGATCATGAAGTTGGAGGTCGCCGTCGAGGCCTTGAAGGGCATGCCCATGACCTGGTCCATGGCGGGCACCTTGAAGATGCCGGCCCCTATCCCGAGCAGTCCCGCGGCGGCCCCCGAGAAGTACATGATGATCAGCCCGGGAATGGTTCTCGTCACCTGGTAGTCGACCCGCTGCCCGAGCGCCTTGTCGAAATAGGAGCCGCTCAGGCGCAGCTTTTGGGAAAGCGCGTCCGGGAGGATGCCGGTCGGCAGCTCCGATTTGCGTGCCTTGAACATGTTGTACGTCGAGTAGGCGAGCAGTAGACCGAACAGGATGTAGAGCAGGCGCTGGTTGATGACCCCGGCGATCAGTGCGCCGGAAAGCGCGCCGGTCGCGGTCCCCATCTCAAGCCAGATGGCGACCCGGGTATTGGTGAGCCGATCCCTCAGGTAGGCCACCGCGGCGCCCGTCGAAGTGGCGATGATGGAAACCGTCGAGGCGGCAACCGCGGTACGCATCGACATGCCAAAGGAGAGCGTCAGCGCCGGAACGATGATGATTCCGCCGCCCAGCCCCAGCATGGAGCCGACCACGCCGGCCCCGACGCCGATCAGAAAGATCTCTAAAAAGGTTATTATCACGCTGCTGCCTCCGCCTTCAGTGCCACTGCCACCCCCCCAGCCGTCAGGGTTGACAACTTACAATGTCTGCCTCCAGGTGACAAATAAAAAAATGCCCGTGCAGTTTGCCCAGAAGAAAAAAATTCATGGCGACGACCTTAAGCCATTGCGTAGCACTCTTTCACTGCAATTGGCAGCAACTCCCTGATAAAATTCAGACGATTCCAAATGTCCCTTCTACTGGAGTGGGACGATTGCAACAGTCCCTTCTCCCAATCAGCCTCAGCCATCAAGCCCTTGGCATTGACAGTCGCAGGAAAGTGGACTCAGTAGAACAGGCACTTTTCTGGCTTACTGCATAAATTATAGGCTTATCTGCCCAAATTTTGTCTGAAATGCCGAACTGATCGCAATTGGTTATTTGGAAAAACGTTATTTGACAGTGACTTACAAAGTTACTCCTTGTTGGCATGTCTCCTGCTAAACAAGATGAAGTTATCGATCACCATCTACTTACAAAGGAGTAAACTAAATGAGCAGAATTTCTAAAGTTCTCATGCTGGCAACGACGCTGACAATGGCTGCAACTGGTATAGCGATGGCGACCCCCTCCACACAGATCTGGATTCCCTCCACCGACGTGCAGGCCTATAAGACGTTCCATCTCGGCATTGACAATTACTTAAGAGTTGCCAAAGGAGCCGACGGAAACAGGCAGCCCAATACCTACGACATCGGCCCCGTGGTCGGTTTCCTCCCCTTCGAGAAACTTCAGGGCGAGATAGGATTTGACTACCTAGTCACCACCAACACTGTCAATGACAACCATCCCTGGAGCGGCAATATCAAGCTGGCAACTCCCGAAGACTCCCTTTTCAAAAACTCACCTGCCATTGCAGTAGGTGGCTACAACCTGGCGCCTTCATTGAACAAGGGGCTTGCTCCCAACGCAACCGCGGGGCAGAACATCATTTACGGCCTGGTCGCCAAGACCCTTCCCGTCATGGGAGCAGTTCCCTCACTGGGCCGGGTGTCCGCCGGTTACTACCGCGGCAGCGAGAAGGCACTGGTCAGCGACGCGAACCTCACTTCCGCCAACGACGGTGTGCTTCTTTCCTGGGACCGTTCCATGACCGAAATCTCCGACAAACTGTGGATGGCAGTTGACTATCAGGGCGGGAAAAACGTTGATGGGGCAGTCAACTTCGGAGCCTCCTGGAACTTTGCCAAGAACGTTTCCGTGATCTTTGGCTACGATATCTACACCAGGCAGTCCGTGGCAGGTAAGAACACCTTCACCACTCAGCTCGACATCAACTTCCCGTAGCTCCTGCGGCCGGTGGTGTGGGTACGCTTCCCGCGTGTGAGCGGGCAGTAAGTTCAAACAGCAGCGGCGTCCGAGCTTTTTTGTATTTCCTAACAAAACAACGGTCGTACCCTTAATCTTTCGAGGGTGCGGCCGTTTTGTTTATTTCTAAAAACAAAAGGTTGACTTGATCGGTGGAGCTGTGGTACTAATTAGAACTCGATGTCGCGGGGTGGAGCAGTCTGGTAGCTCGTCGGGCTCATAACCCGAAGGTCACAGGTTCAAATCCTGTCCCCGCAACCAAATAAATTTAGGGACTTGCAGACTTTCTGCAGGTCCCTTTTTGCGTCTGTGTACACCGTTTTGTACACCACGGGAATCGGGGCCTCGCCACAGGAGGCTTCAAAAATGGCCGGACTCATCAAACGCGGCAACACCTATCACGCCCTGTATTACCTCGGCACCAAGCAAAAAAGGGTTTCACTGAAGACCGATTCCCTTCAGATCGCCAAGGATAAGCTCCGCGAACTGGAATCCTCGCTGTACCGGGGTAACGGCAATCCCTTTCCCACCAAAACTCCTATAGGGGATGCCGTCTCCAACTACATCGTGAACATGACTACCCGGAAGACCGCCAGCAGCGTCAAGCGCGACATCTCCTACCTGCGGGAGACCTTCGGTCCCGTCTGTCCTGCCCTCGTGCTTAAAAACGCCAAAAACAGCGAGCTGAGGAAGAAGGGCTCTTCCAGAAACGCCCCCGCCTATCTGGAGGCCGCCTGCTTCGAAATGGTCACCACTGCCGACGTCTCGACCTTCATCTCGGGGCAGGTAAGGTGCAAAGGCCTCAAGCCCAAAACCGCCAATCGCTATCGGGAGGTCCTTACCCGGCTGTTCAACTGGTCGATGAAGGAGGGTGGTGTACGGATGCCTGCGGACAGGAATCCTGCTTCTCAGGTGGAGCGCTACAAGGAGGGCGCCCCGATAATTTCGTTTTTGACCTTGAACCAGGTTGACGAACAGTTGAATGCCTTGGTGGATCGCACCACCATGCAGGTCATAGTTGCAATGTATATTTATGCCGGATTGCGACGCGAGGAGCTTTGCTGGCTGACGGTCGACGATGTGGACCTTTCTGGAGCGGGCAATGGCGTGCTCAGAATCAGGGCGAAAACAATAAACGGGGAGTTCTGGGAACCCAAGACCAAGGTGAACCGGGTCGTGCCCGTCAGCAGCGCACTCAGGGCCTACCTCGACCGTTATTCGGCGCCTGCGGTTGAAGGCGGCTGGTTCTTCTCGACACCCAAGGGCTGCCGCTGGGATCCTGATAATTTGTCGGGTCAGCTCAGTGCGGCCAACGAAAAGGCGGGTCTCGATTGGACCTGCCTCGATTTTCGGCACACTTTCGGGAGCCAGTTGGCATCCAAAGGGGAGAGCCTGTACAAGATTTCGGCGCTGATGGGCAACAGTCCCGAAATTTGCAGACGGCACTATGCGGCGCTTTTGCCGGAGTCGCTGCTGGACTGCGTGGAATTTGGCGATGCCGCACCGGCTGTTCCGGTGCCTGCAGCACCAGCGCCGCCTGCCGAACCTATGGTGGATTTTCAGGAGAGGCCGCGTTTGCGCCTGGTAGTGAATAACAAATAAGGCTGAATAAGGAAAGGCCCCGAGGGACTTGCAGGTCTCCGGGGCCTTTCTGCGGGGTATCTATATTCAGTTTTGGACTATGCGTGTGAATCGGCATGCAATAATGACCCACCTACGGCCATAATCGGCGTCCAAAATTGACCCACCCCAGCTCTCTGCTCCATACTCTCCAGATTCTATCGGAG
>JGI24143J45723_1001548_pt1 | contig 10852 bp, 9 predicted proteins | sample BarGraIncu00432A_FD_45723 | JGI IMG/M metagenome (IMG submission 45723)
AGGGCGTGGGCGGCCGCGGCTGCCGCGAGGGCGTTGTAGATGTTGTGGCGCCCGAAGGCGGAGAGCAGCACCTGCTGCTCCTCATTGGGGAGTCGCAGGGTGAAGCTTTCTCCCTTTCTGCCGAGGGTCTTGATGGAGGCGCTACTCACCTCCGCTCCTCGCAGACCGAAGGTGAGGCGGTGTACGCTGGCCGGGGTCGGGCACTTGGAGACCAGCGGGTCGTCCACGTTGTAGACCGCCCAGGCGCCGGGTTTCAGGCGCAGAAAGAGCTCCCCCTTGGCGCGCGCCACCCCCTCGACGCTCCCCAGATGTTCCAGGTGCGCTGGGAAGGCATTGGTGATGATGCCAAGGTCGGGGGCGGCGATCTCGGCCAGCCGGTCGATCTCCCCGAAGGCGCTCATGCCGAGTTCCACCACGGCCCAGCGCTCCTTCCCGGTTAGCCTCAAAAGGGTAAGCGGCAGGCCGATCAGATTGTTCAGGTTCCCCTCGGTCTTGAGGCCTGGACCGGTCTGGGTGAGGATGCGCGCCAGCATTTCCTTGGTGGTCGTCTTGCCGTTACTGCCGGTGATGGCGACCACTTTGATCTTGCAGCGCCGGCGGTGCCAGCCGGCGAGGTCGCCGAGCGCTCTCAGCGTGTCCGGCACGACGACCGCGCAGCTCCCGTCGGGAAGCGCGTGCCCGGCCTGCCAGGCGGCGTCCACCAGGAAGATTGCGACGCCGCGCGCCGCGCAAGGGGCGATGAAGTCGTGACCGTCGAAACGCTCTCCCCTGAGGGCGACAAAAAGCTCGCCTGAAGCTGCTGCACGCGAGTCTGTGGAGAGCCCGGTCGCTACCACGCCCGGTTCGCCTACCATGCTGCCGCCGGTCGCCTCGGCTATTTCTTTCAGGGTAAAGATTGCCATTACTTTTTGTACCTGCTTTTTTTATTTTTCATTAGTCTGATCGGTCGGATCCGACCGATCAGTCTGATTATTGACTTTAATTGCCTTTTACCAGTGCCAGCGCTGCGGCTGCTTCTTCGCGGTCGTCAAAGTGCAACTTTTCAGTTCCGACGATCTGGTAGTCTTCGTGCCCCTTACCCGCCAAAAGGACGATGTCGCCAGGGCGTGCCGCCAGGATCGCCGCACGCACCGCGTCGCGCCTCGACTCGACCGCGGCGAAACCCTTCACCCCAAAACCACCGGCCAAATCTTCCAGGCGGTATTCATGAAGCCCCAGGGGAGCAATGCCGGCCCGCACGTCCGCCATGATCGCTAGCGGCTCCTCGGTGCGCGGGTTGTCCGAGGTGATGATCGCCAGGTCGCTGTAGCGCGCCGCGATCTCGCCCATCACCGGTCGCTTCCCCTTGTCGCGGTCTCCGCCGCAGCCAAAGAGGGTAATGATGCGGGCGGTCTTCAACTCGGAAACGGTGGAAAGCACGTTCTCCAGGGCGTCTCCGGTGTGGGCGTAATCGACCAGCACGGTGATCCCCTTGTCGTTCTCCACCCGCTCCACCCGGCCGGGGACCTTCTTGTGCCCTTCGATCCCTTCCCGGATCGCGGCGTCGGGAAGCCCGAGCGCCAGACCGGTGGTCACGGCGGCGAGGATGTTGTACAGGTTGAAGCGTCCCAAAAGGTCGGAAACCAGGGAGATTTCTCCGCGCGGCGTCCGCAGCCGGCAGCGGATTCCGTGCACCGAGAAATCGACCTCGGCGACGGTCACGTCCGCCTCGCCCGCCATGGCATAGCTCAGCACCGGACAGCTGGCGGCAGCCTTGATCCTGGCGCCGTACGGGTCGTCCAGGTTCACCACGGCGCGCCGGGTCGGCTTCTGGTTGTCCGGAGTGGCCAGATCTGTGAAGAGGCGCAGCTTACTTGCGAAGTACGATTCCATGTCCAGATGATAATCGAGGTGGTCGCGGGTCAGGTTGGTGAAGACCGACACGTCGAAGAGGCAGCCGTCCGGGCGATGCTGCTCCAGGGAGTGCGAGGAGACCTCCATGACGACCCCGCGCGCGCCGAGGTCGACCAGTTCCCGCAAGGTCCTTTGCAGGTCGACCGACTCGGGAGTCGTGTTGGGCGCCGGCAGGCTCAAGGCCCCGAAGCGGTAGCTGATGGTGCCGAGCACCGCAGCGGGAATACCCCCTTTTTCCAGGATTCCCTCCACCAGGTAGCTGGTGGTCGTCTTGCCGTTGGTTCCGGTGATGCCGATCGTCGGGAGTCCCGCCGTCGGCACCCCGTAAAAGCAGGCGGCCATGAGCGCCATGGCGCGCCGGGCGTCGGGGACCAGTACGAAGGTCACTCCGGGAACGGCGCAGGGGCGGTCCGCAACGACTGCGACCGCCCCCCCCTTGACAGCGGCTTCCAGAAACTGGCAACCGTCACTTTTCACTCCGTGCAGGCCGAAGAAAAGACCGCCGGGCCGGACACTGCGCGAATCGTAGTGCAGCCCCTCTATCTCGACCTCGCTGTCTCCGGTTGCCTTTGCACCTTCCAGACAGCTCAACAGTTGCGCGAGTTTCATGCTACCCCCATTATTCAAGCTGACGGTACGAACCGGACCCAGACCTGGTCCTGGGTGTTGATCCGGCTCCCCGGCGGCGGGTTCTGCTCGACTGCCCTGCCGCTACCCTGCAGTTTAACATTGAGACCGCGCTTTTCCATGATCCGCAGTACCTGCCTCATGCTCATCCCTTTGAAGTTCGGCATGCTCCCCGCCTCGCTCCCCTTGACGATCCCGCCTTCGGCCGCTTCCGGCACCGGTTCCGGCTCGCTCTTCGCCACTGCCGGTTCCGCCCTTTTCTTGACGGCGCTCCGGTCAACGGGAACCTTCAGGTAGCAAAGCGTCTGCTGCGCGATGGCGCTGAAGGCAGGCGCCGCGACGACTCCGCCGTAGGGGCTGGTGGTCGGCTCGTCAACCACCACGAAGATGGTGAGTCGCGGCTTGTCCAGCGGGACGAAACCGACGAAGGAAGCGGTGCGCTTCTTCGCCGAGTACCCATGAGTGGCCGGATCGACCTTCTGCGCGGTCCCGGTCTTTCCCGCCACCCGGTAGCCGTCGACCGCGGCGTTGGTACCGGTTCCCCCTTCGTTAACGACCCCTTCCAGCATGCCGGCGACGGTCTTGGCAGTCTGCGCCGAGATCACCCGCCGTCGTACCTGCGGGGTGAACTGTTTCAGCACGGCCCCGTTGTCGTCGGTAATCCGATCCACCAGGTACGGCTTCATCAGGTTGCCGCCGTTGGCGACGGCGGAGACCGCGGTGGCGATCTGCAGGGCCGTCGCGGTTACCCCCTGCCCAAAGGCGATGGTGGCGAGGTCGATGCCGTACCACTTGGCCTGCTGCCGCAACATCCCTCCCGCCTCGCCGGGGAGATCGATGTCGCTCTTCTCTCCGATACCAAACCCGGTCAACCCGGCATAAAGCCGCTCCGAGCCGAGACGGCTGCCGATTTTGGCGGCGCCGATGTTGCTCGAGAACTTGAGGATGTCAGGCACGGTCAGGTTCCCGTAGTGGTGGGTATCGTGAATGGTCCTACCGCTGTAGCTGTAGCTGCCATTTTCGCAAAAAAAGCTCTCTGACGCTCTAATGACACGGTCTTCCAGGGCCGTCGCCACCAGAAGAATCTTGAAGGTGGATCCGGGCTCGAAGCTGTCGGAAATGGCGCGGTTCCGGAGCGCCCCCGGCCCGTACTTGAAATAGCTGTTCGGGTTGAAGGTCGGGTAGTTCGCCATGGCCAGCACACGGCCGGTATCGGGCTCCATCACGATCGCTATGCCACCCTTGGCGCCGTTTTTCTGGACCGCCTGGGCGAGTTCCTTCTCCGCTATGTACTGCACGTTCTTGTCCAGGGTGAGGACGACGTTGCTCCCTTTGGTGCCACTCTTCCCCTCGCTCCCCTTCTTGAGGTCGATGTCTCGCCCCAGCGCGTCGCGTTCGGTCACCAGGAAGCCGGTATTGCCAAGGATGGTCGAGTCGTACTTCTTCTCGATCCCCTCCAGTCCCCCGGGATCGGTGCCGGTGAAGCCGACCACGTGGGCCGCGACCTCGGAGTTCGGGTAGAAGCGCTTGCTCTCCTTGACGAAACCGATCCCGTCCAGGTCCAGGTCCCGGACCTTCTTGGCCATTTCCGGCGACATCCGGCGCGAAAGCCAGACGAAGTTGCGGCTTGCCTTGAGCTTTTGCTGCAGTTCGGCAACTCCGTAGCCCAAAAGGGGCGCGAGCTTTGCCGCCGCGTCGGGGAGGCTCTCAAGATTGCGGGTTTCCGCGTAGCAGGAGTCCATCTCTATCGACACGGCAAGCGGGGCGTTATGCTGGTCGTAGATCGCCCCTCGCCCAGGGGTCAGCGCCACGATCCGTTGGTGCTGCTTCTCGGCGAGCTTCACCAGGTGGTCTTTTTGCAGCACCTGGAGGTAGAAGGCGCGCCCGACGGTAAGGACAAAGACCAGGCCAAACAGGAAAGCCACCGAGCGCATCCGGACCCTCGCCCATTTTTCCCGTTTCTCTATCACTTGACCAAAACCACCTGCTGATCGGTAGGAAGCATCATGCCGAGTTCGCCCTTGGCGAGCGCCTCGATCCTGGCCGGAGCCTTCAGGGAGGCGACTTCCACCCTAAGGCGCTTGTTTTCCTGCTGCTCATCTTTGAAGAGCCTGGCGGACTCCGAGATCCTCAGGTTCAGGTCGATTACCTCGACCCGAGACCAGACGTGGAAGATGGAGACCAGCGTCAGCAGCACCATGACCCCCGTCAGATAAGGGAAGGTGTTCCAGCTCTCCCGCGCGACCGCGACGCTCCTGGCCGGTGCGGCGACCTTGCCGTAGGCTACCTTACTATGTCCCATGATAAAACCCTCTTGTTAGACTATTTTTTCCACAACCCGAAGCCGAGCGCTTCGGGAACGCGGGTTACCGGCAATTTCTTCTTCTCTGGCGCGCAGCGGCTTTCCGGTCAGCACCTTGAACTGTGGCACCCGGCCGCAGACACACCCCGGAAGCCCTATGGGACAGGTGCAGCCAACCGCGGCGGCGCGAAAGCTCGACTTGACGATCCGGTCCTCCAGCGAGTGAAAGGAGATCACCGCGCCGCGCCCTCCCACCCGCAAAAGGGCGAGCAGGTCGACGAGACCTTCCTCCAGGCTCTTCAGCTCCTCGTTGACGGCGATCCTCAGCCCCTGGAAGGTCCTGGTAGCCGGATGCAGCCGGTCCTCCCACTTGGCCTTCGGTATGGCGCCCTTGATCAGGTCGACGAGTTGCAGCGTCGTCTCGATCGGTTTTTCTGCCCGCGCAGCGACGATGAAGGCTGCCACCCGCTTGGCCCAGCGCTCTTCTCCGTACTCCGAGATGATCCGGAATAGTTCAGCCTCGGGGAGAGTGTTCACCAGGTCGGCGGCACTGGGGCCGCAACTGCGGTCCATCCGCATGTCTAGCGGCGCGTCGTGCATGAAGCTGAAGCCGCGCTCGTCCTTGTCCAGCTGGTGCGAGGAGACCCCGAGATCCAGCACGAAGCCGTCAATGGCGTCCACCCCGATCTCGGCGAGGGTTGCAGCGATGGCCGCGTAGTTGCGCTGGAAGAGGCGCGCCCGGCCGCCGAAAGGGGCGAGTCGCTCAGTGGCGACCGCGATCGCCTCGGCGTCACGGTCAAAGCCGATCAGGATCCCGTCCGGCGCGCTCGCCGTGAGGATCAGCCCCGCGTGCCCGGCGCCCCCCAGGGTGCCGTCCACATAGACCCCGCCTGCTCGTGGCGCCAAGGCAGCCAGCACTTCGTCCGGCATGACGGATATGTGGTGAAAGTCTTCCATTTTTTAGAGCCCCAGTCCCGCCAGCGCGGGGGAATCGATCGGGTAGTTCTGCTCGTCCTGCTCGCAAACCCTGGTCCACATCGCCTGGCTGTAGATATCGATTTTGGTCTGCATGCCGACGAAGTTGATTTCGCGCTCCAAAAGTGCGCTCTTTCTGAGGCCGTTTGGCACCAGCACGCGCCCCAGCTTGTCCGCGACACATTCCACGGCCGGCACCAGGACGGTGCGCCTCACGGCGGCGAGTTCCGCCAGGGAAAGTCCGAGGCCGGAACCGGTCTTCAGCTGTTCCTCCAGGGCGAGAAAATTGCCGTACGGGTAGATCACCAGACCGTAGCCGAACTGGCCGTCACCCAGACGGACCGGGCTCGATTTGGTCAGGAAAAAACGCTCATCGCCGAAGCTGTCGACCAGAACCTCGCGAAACTTCGCGGGAATGCTGGTACGCCCCTTGCCATCGATGGTCGTCTCGAATTTCCCTCTGAACATGGCCACCCCGGCACATTTTCCCACTTCATACCACTTTATACCACTTTTCGCAGGAACTATACGGTAGGGTAGCGTTGATGTCAAGGCAAATTTCCCGGGAAAAAGGGAATTTTTCAGAGGTTTTCCAAGGGTTTAACGGTAAGGGAGCAGGGGCTGGCGGGGTGCAGGAAAACCGGGGACCAAATGGGGTGTCATTCTGATAAGTTAAAAAATACAAACCTTTCGAAGGCTAGGCGGAGGTAATTCCTCCGCCCCGGGAAAAGCGTTCCCCTTCACGGTTTTTTTCTATCGAAAAGCGAAACTACGTTCCCCCCCTTGCGTGAGACGGCACCTTTTCCGACCGAACTGAGCGGCTTGTTGGGAGGCTCGGGTGAGACGACTTTCTCCAGCATGATAGGGGTCTCGCCCATGGTAAAGGGTGCCCCGTTAACCTGGCTCTCGTCCAGGATCCAGGTGTAGACCTGGAGCGGGACGGTGAGCACCAGCAGTTTCACTTTCCACCAGCCGGGCTTCACGTCCGGGGTGATTTCTTCGATCCTGGCATAGAAGGCCGGCTTATTGTCGATGTGCGCGAGCACGAGGTCATGAATGGTCGCCATAGTTACTTACCTCCGGTGATTGCCTTGCTACAGGGGCTGCGCTGGAGCCTCAGCGAGGAGCGCCCCGTACATCGTTTGTTCCGGAAAAAGGGAGCGGATCTCACCGTAGCACCGCCTGAGTTCCCGCTCCATCCGGTAGAAGCTGGCGAGATCGGGCTCCGAAAGGAGGTCCTCGATCCGCTCACAGTTGAAGGTGATGCAGTTAAAGGGGCGGAATGCCGCGGGAATCAGGCAGCCCTCCCGGCCCAGGTAGGGACAGAGCCCGTTGCCGAAGAGCGGCTCAAAGAGCGGCTCGCCGGCCGCCAGGTAGACCAGCAGGTCCGCCTGGGTGAAATGATATTTACCCGCCACGCAGCACTCTCCGCCACAACCGGCGCAGTGTGCCGCCGCGCCTACGCGCGCCACGAGTGCCTGCATGGCGCACTTTTGTTCTTGGAGTTCCGTCGAGAGAACCTGCAGTTTCTGAAGCGCCTGCTGCGGCATGGCAAGATAGGCTGCAGTCACCCTGCGCACCCCTTCCTGCCACTGCCCCGGAAAATCGTTGTTACCAGCCATACACCCAACTCCATCCAGCACAAAAAAGCCATCCAGGCATACCGTAGCCTACATGGCAATCCGCTTCCCGAAAGCGAAGCGGCCTGTCATACAACTTGGAGACAGTACCCGAAAAAGCGGAGGAAATCCTCCGCCGCCCCGGCAGCCACCCTTGCGCCATAAGCCACATGTTAATGGGTCAAACATTCAAAACATAACGGTACAGAAAAAATTGGCCGAAGCAGCCCGTAAGCCGGGTTCTGTTCCCGCAACCGGTTACCCGGGTAGCGGGCGATGGTCATTCATCTAGGAGCGCCGTTACCGGCGCCCTCAAGCAACCAACCCGGAAGCACGGACGGGCCGTCCTTAACGCTTCCCTATTTGGTCTTGCTCCTGGTGGGGTTTACCTGGCATCCGGCGTCACCGTCGGACCCGGTGAGCTCTTACCTCACCCTTTCACCCTTACCTGCCTTCCGCCTTCGCCGAGGCTACAGCGGACCCTGTCGCCAGAGTTTTGGCAGGCGGTCTTCTCTCTGTGGCACTTTCCCTGGGGTTGCCCCCGCTGGACGTTATCCAGCACCACGCCCTATGGAGCCCGGACTTTCCTCCCCCCGTGAGGGCGGCGGCCATCTGGTCTGCTTCGGCCAAACTGTTACATCTTTAGAGCTGTTCTACGTTCTACGTTCTACGTTCTACGTTCTACGTTCTACGTTCTAACCTAGAACCTAGAACGTTGAACAGTTTCTGGTTTTAGTTCACCTGCGGTTCATGCCGCATGACGAGGATGCGCTGGCAATGCGGGCAGGTGATAACTTCGTCCAAACGATAGAGCGTGTTGTAAAGCTGCGGCGGCAGATGCATATTGCAACCCATGCAGTTTCCGTCCCTCGCCTCGACGACCGCTATACCCTTGCGCTGGTCGCGAAGCCGAGCATAACGCTTCATAACGGAGGCGGGAAGCCCCTTTACGGTATCCTCACGCGTAGCCGCATCGGCCGCAATCCCTTTCTCAAGGCTTGCAACCCGCAGTTGGACCTCGCCCTGCTGGACTGCGACATTCCCCTCCAGCTCTGAGAGGTCTGCCTGTTTCTTGGCTATGTCGCCGGAAAGCTCCTCCAGCGCGTTGATCTTCTGAAGGATCTGGTCCTCAAGCTCAGAGATCAGTTTCTTGGCTCCGGAGATTTCTTTGGAGACAGCCTGGTATTCTTTCTGAGTTTTGATTTCCTTCAGGTGGGACTCGGACCTGACGATATTCTCGTTCTCGGCAGCCAGGCTCGCCTCAAGTCCGGCCTTCTCCGCTTCAAGCGCGGTGGCCTCTTCGCGACGCGCCGCGATCTTCTCGCGCGCCTCGGCAAGCCTCGCCTCCAAAGCCTGAGCCTCGGCGAGCAGCTGTCCTTTTTCACCGTCAAGACCATCAATCCGCAGGTCAATCTCCTGCAACTCGTACAACGCATTCAAGTTGTTACGCAAAATCTGCCTCCCCAACATCTTTTAGTATGCAAACAAAGAGCTAAAAACCTCACCAGAAACTGAAAGGCTCCCGCTCTCCCTGGTACGCCACAACCTCCGTTTCGAACTTCCTTACTTCCAGCGCACGCACAAGCGCGTCTGCCAGCCCTCGGACCATGGGCAACTCCGTAGCGAAATGCCCCGCGTCCAGCACGGCAATGCCGAGCGCCTCGGCCTCCCGCGCCTCATGATACTTTACGTCTGCGGTCACCAAGAGATCAGCTCCCTTGCGTGCCGCCTCGTGCAGCAGCGATGCGCCGGAGCCACCGCAAAGGGCAACCTTTTTTACCCGCCGCCCGGACTCACCCACCAACCGCACGCCGCTTGCTGCCAGCATTTTTTTGACCTGCAGGGCGAAGGCCCCGGCAGTCGTCGCCTCGGCGAGCACCCCGACCCGCCCCAGCCCCCAGGTCACCCCCTGGTTCAGCACCGGATAAAGGTCGAATGCCGGTTCCTCGTAGGGGTGCGCCACCTTTAAGGCGGCAAGGGCTCCGCCCAGCCGCTCTTTGGAAAGCAGTAGCTCCAGCCGGCTCTCCTGCTGTTCCTGAGGCTTTCCGACCGTACCGACAAACGGCTGCGCTCCGGACTCCGGGGTGAACCTGCCGAGCCCGTCCCCCTGAAAGGAGCAGTCCCGATAGTTGCCGATACTCACCTGGAACGGGGAGAGCGCCTGCAGCAGGCGCGCCTCGAACCCTTTCGGGACGAACACCACGAGCTTTAGCAGTTCCTCGGCGCCGGTGATCCTGAGCGGCAGGGTTCCCTGAACTCCAAGCCTCTCGGCGAGCAGGTCGTTCACACCACCTTGGGCGATATCGTAATTGGTATGCAGGGAAAGGACAGCGAGATCGTTCTTGAGGGCACGTATGGTGAGGCGGCCGGTTTCGTCCGCACCGGAAATCTTTTTCATCGGAGTGAAGATAAAGGGGTGGTGCGTGACCAGCAGATGACAGCGGGCCTCGATGGCTGCCTCGATGGCAGGGCTGCCCGGGTCCAGTGCCACCATGATCCGGGAGACCAGCGCGGCCGGGTCACCGAGCTGTAGCCCGACATTATCCCAGGCTTCAGCGTACTGGCAAGGAGCAATTTTGTTAGTAATTCCAACTATATCCGAAACTCTAGGAGTAATCATCGCTCTCAAAAGAAAAAGAGTGCAGCCTCTCGGCGTGCACTCTTTCTTTCCACTTTACGTGTATTTTTTCGTCTGACCAGGTGCTTTAAGGGCATCCCCACATCATCCTAATTGTAGAGGTGGTGGGCCCACCAGGACTCGAACCTGGGACCGACCGGTTATGAGCCGGTAGCTCTAGCCAACTGAGCTATAGGCCCGAAAAGCGAAATTAAACTATAGGTTAAAAGCACGGCACTGTCAAGCTTGAATTTTAATGACAACGCCTGCTTAGTACATCTCGTACTTGAGCAAGCGGCATTCTATCGGGCCGTTGTAAAGTACTATCCTGCGCGAGGCCTTGAGTCCGACTGACTTGGCAAGCTCCAGGTTCCCGGTGAATAGGTAGGCCGTGTACCCCTTGCAGCGCTGCTTCATGGTGTCACCGATCTCCTTGTAGAGCGGCTTCAGCTCTTCTTCCTCGCCAAGCCTTTTGCCGTAGGGAGGATTGAAGATCAGTATTCCGGGCCCGGGCGGCGGCGCGAGTTCGGCGATGACACCGCGCCCGAGGCTGATCAGATCTGCAACCCCGGCGCGCCGGGCGTTCTCATGAGCCATGGCGACCGCCGAGTGAGAGATGTCAGAGCCAAAGATCGGTGCCGGCAGCGCAGTCAGCATCCCTGCACGCGCCTCCTCTACCAGGCGGTCCCAAAGTCCCCGGTCGAAGCCGGGCCAGCGTTGAAAGCCGAAGCCCGCGCGCAGCAGTCCCGGCGGGACACGCAGCGCCTTGAGCGCGGCCTCTATCGCAATGGTCCCGGTGCCGCACATGGGGTCGAGAAA
>JGI24143J45723_1001549_pt1 | contig 10846 bp, 8 predicted proteins | sample BarGraIncu00432A_FD_45723 | JGI IMG/M metagenome (IMG submission 45723)
TCCTGCGCTGCCACCATGACGGCCGATGAACCGGTGTGAAAAGCAATCACATCGACGTTCTGGTTGAACAGCGTCATGGCGGCGTCGCGCTCGCGGCTGGGATCAAACCAAGTATTGAGCCACACGACTTTGACTTCTGCCTTCGGGTCAACCGAGCGCATGCCCAACGCAAAGGCATTGATGCCTTGCAGCACTTCGGGAATCGCAAAGCCCGCCACGTAACCGGCCACATGGCTGGTCGTCATGCGCCCGGCGGCAATGCCGGCCAGGTAACGGCCCTCGTAGTAGCGCGCGTTGGCCACAGCCACGTTGGGCGTGGTCTTGTAGCCTGTGATGGATTCGAACTTGACGTCCAGGAACTCCTGCGCCACCTTCAGCGTGGGCTCCATGTAGCCAAAGCTGGGCGTGAAAATCAGCTTGTGGCCCGCAGCGGCTAGGTCGCGGATCACACGCTCGGCATCCGGCCCTTCGGCCACGTTTTCAACATAGGTGGTTTTGACCCGGGCACCCAAGGTGGCCTCAACAGCCCGGCGCCCCTCGTCGTGCTGGCGCACCCAGCCGGTGTCCAGCAGCGGTGCCACATACACGAAGCCAATTTTGAGCGGCTCTTTGGTGGCAAGCGGCGCGGCAGTTTGCGAAAAAACGGGAGAAATAAAACAGGCGGCCGCGAGCGCAGCTGCGAGGTTTTTATACATGGTAGTCCTCTACATGGCTCCGAAACATAAAAGCAAGGCCCGCCGGAGCAGCGGGCCTTGGATGTGATTTTAACTTCGCGCGGGGCGTCGCAAATCAGAGTTGAACCTGCTATTGAAAAGTCTCACATGCGCCCGCCANACGATCAAAGTACTGCTGCTTGAGCCTGNCGTCAATGAAACTCGCCTCAAAACTNTTGTGCGCCAACTGGTAGGCGTGCTGGGCCGTCAGCCCCAGGGCGGCAAAGGTCTGGGTGAAGTTCTGGTTGATGTAGCCACCAAAATAAGACGGGTCATCCGAGTTGACCGTTGCCACGATNCCGGCCTCCAGCATGCGCCCCAAATTGTGCGCCGCCANGGTGGGNAAGACNCGCAGCTTCAGGTTGGAGAGCGGGCACACGGTGAGCGCAATGCGATCCTTGGCCAGACGCGCCATCAGCAGCGGGTCTTTGACGGCTTGCACGCCGTGGTCGATACGCTCCACCTTGAGGACATCGAGCGCACTCCAGATATAAGCTGGCGGGCCCTCCTCGCCCGCATGGGCCACCAGCCGCAGNCCCAACTTGCGGGCGCGGGCAAACACGCGGGCAAANTTTTCCGGCGGATGNCCCATTTCACTCGACGCCAAGCCCACCCCGACCAATTTATCAAGGTGAGGCAGGGCCTGCTCCAGGCACTCAAACGCCTCTTGCTCACTCAAGTGGCGCAAAAAACAGAGAATCAACGAGGCACTCATGTCAAATTCGACACGCGCATCAACGCAGGCACGGTACAGGCCGTTGATGACCACGTCCGCGCTCACGCCGTGACCCGTATGCGTCTGGGGGTCGAAAAAAATCTCGGTATGCAGCACGTTATCGGCCGCAGCACGGGCCAGATAAGCATGCGTCATGTCATAGAAATCCTGCTCGGTGCGCAGCACCAGCGTGCCCGCATGGTAGATGTCCAGAAAGCTCTGCAGGTTGTCAAATACATAGGCAGACCGCAAGGACGCCACATCCGGATAAGCGATGGACACGCCATTGCGCTGGGCCAAAGCAAACATCAACTCCGGCTCCAGCGAGCCTTCAATATGGATGTGCAACTCGGCCTTGGGCATGGTGCGCAGCAGCTCAGGCAGGCGCTCTTGGGGAACCGGTTTTATGGTCATGATGCTCACACTACCTTTTTCGACGCCGCAGCGCTGTGTTGGGTTTCAAGGCTGGCACCAGGTGCCCGCGCCAGCAAACCGTCGGCCACCGTCGGGTAGCGCAACGCTAGCCGCAACTCACGTTTCAGGCGTGTGTTGTCCATGCGGCGCGACTCGCTCATAAAACTCAGCAACATCAAGGACAAGTGCGCGCTGGCCGTGCTTCTGGGCACGCGCGGCGGGCGCGCCAAGCCATACAGGTCGGCAGCCAGATCAAAGTAGTCGCCCATCTTGAGGCAGGTGTCATCGTTCACGTTGTAAATGCGTTGCGGTTGAGCGCGCCACAGCGCCGCNACGCAGGCGCGGGCCAGATCGTCGGCATGGATGTGGTTGGTATAGACATCATCNGCGGCCTGCAGCACCGGCGTNCCNTTGATCAGCCGCGCCTGCGGCGTGCCGTTCAGNCGGTCGGGTGCGTAGATGCCAGGAATGCGCAAAATGCTGCTGCGCACGCCGCTGGCGCGGCCAAAGAAGCGCATGGTGTTCTCAGCATCAATTCTCCTCTTAGCCCTTGTTGTATCTGCATGAGTAGCTCTTGTTTCAATAGCAATTTCCCCATGGCAGTCGCCATACACACCGCTGGTGGAGGCATACACCAGGGCGTCCGGTCGACCCCGCNGGCCCAAGGCACGGGTCAAGGCCAGGCTGCGTGAATCAGTCCAGCCTTCATCGGGNGGCGGCGCCAGATGCAGCACCCGATGCGCCAGTCCGCCCAACCGGCGCAGCGACGCGGGCGCATCCAGGTTGCCCTGCAGGGGCGTGATGCCGCGCTGACGCAGTTCAGTGGTGCGCTCCACGCTGGAGGTGAGCGCCAGCAGCCGCACCCGGGCGGGCAGCGCCTGCGCCACGCGCAGACCGATATCGCCACAGCCGACGATCAACACCCGCAGACGGCGGAAACGGGCCGGTAGCGCGCCGGGGCGGGTCGCGTACAGGCTGCGGGCGGGGCTTGGATTTGAAGGCAAAATCGGGGTACTCAAGTGTGATGGACAGCGCTTGTTGCGACGCAACAGCGGTCTGTCCCGCAAAACATCAACCACGCAACTCTACCCCAAGGACACACCCCACATGACGCGTAGCGCAACCCCGGCTCCAGGCTTTCACATCACGGTCCAACCCAGCGGCCGCGCCTTCACCACCGAGGCGGACGAGACGATTTTGGCGGCCGGGATTCGCGCCGGTGTCGCCCTGCCCTATGGCTGCCAGGATGGCGCCTGCGGCTCCTGCAAGTGCAAAAAGCTCGAAGGCATCGTGGTGCATGGCGCGCACCAGAGCAAGGCACTGAGCGACGAGGAAGAGGCCCAGGGCTGGGTCCTGACCTGTTGCGCTGTGGCCCACAGCGATGTGCTGCTGGAGTCGCGCCAGGTCACGCGGGAAGACGCCTTACCCATCAAGAAGATGCCGACCCGCGTCAGTGCCATGGAAAAGCTGTCGCCGGATGTGATGCGATTGAAATTGCAGTTGCCCGCCAGCGAGCCGTTCAACTACCACGCCGGCCAGTATGTTGAATTTCTTTTGCGCGATGGCGTGCGCCGCAGCTATTCAATAGCCAATGCGCCGCATACGCTGGCAGCCTCTGACGGCAAGCCCGGCGTTCTGGAGCTGCACATTCGCCACATGCCGGGCGGCAAATTTACCGACCATGTATTTGGTGCCATGAAAGAAAAAGACATCTTGCGCATTGAGGGCCCCTATGGCAGCTTCTTCCTGCGTGAAGACAGCACCAAACCGATCGTGCTGCTGGCCGCGGGCACCGGGTTTGCGCCCGTCAAGGCCTTGATTGAACAGCTCCAGTTCAAGGGCAGCACGCGCCCCGTGACGCTGTACTGGGGCGGTCGGCGCCCGGCNGACCTGTACCTGGACGCCTGGGTCAAAGCNCGGCTGGCTGAAATGCCGAGCCTGCGCTATGTGCCGGTTGTGTCGGACGCGNTGCCCGAAGACGGCTGGTTGGGGCGCACCGGNTTTGTTCATCTGGCCGTGTTGCAGGACATACCTGACTTGTCTGGCTACCAGGTCTATGCCAGCGGCGCCCCCATCGTGGTGGACTCTGCCCACACAGCCTACACGCAGGCGGGCCTGCCGCAAGACGAGTTTTATGCCGACGCCTTCATCACCGAAGCCGACAAGGCCCGGGATGCCGCAACCAGCTAGCGTTCACTCAAAATACCCCTATGCATTACAAATCACTTCTTCTCACCGCCCTCACCCTTCTCGCCACGGCCACGGCCCCGGTCGTACAGGCCCAGAGCAAACCCATTCGTCTGGTCGTGCCCTACGCCGCGGGCGGCCCGCTGGACGTGACAGCGCGGATACTGGCCGAGGCCGTCAAGGACAGCCTGGGCACCGTCATCATCGACAACAAGCCCGGTGCTGGTGGCAACATCGGCGCTGACGCAGTCGCCAAAGCCGCCCCTGACGGGCTGACCATTGGCATCGCCGCCACCGCCACCCATGCGGTGAACCCCTGGCTTTTTGCCAAAATGCCTTTTAATGCGGCCAACGACTTTGCCCCCATTACCCAAATGGTGCGCGTACCCAATGTGTTGGTCATGAACGCTGATACCGCCCGCCGCCTGAAAATCCGCAGCGCCGGCGACCTGATTGCCTACGCCCGTGCCAACCCGGCCAAACTCAACTATGGCAGCGGCGGCAACGGCAGCGCCGGTCATCTGGCCGGTGAAATGTTCAAGAAGGAAGCCGGCATCTTTGCCGTGCACATTCCCTACAACGGCGGCAACCCGGCGCAGTTGGCCCTGCTCAGTGGCCANGTCGANTTCAATATCGACAACCTCGCCACAGCGGCCCCCAACATTCGCTCNGGCAAGCTCATTGCACTGGCAGTGACCACGCCAACCCGCGTTGCCGCCCTGCCCGACACGCCACCGCTGGCCGACACCCTCAAGGGTTTTGCCATTGACACCTGGTGGGGTTTGGTGGCACCTGCCGCCACGCCCAAAGAGACCATCACACGGCTCAATCAGGCTTTTGTCGCCGCACTGAACACACCCGCGACCAAAACCCGTTTTGCAACCCTGCTGGCCGAACCCGCGCCCAGCACGCCAGAAGAATTTGGCGCGTTGATGCAAAAGGAACGCGCCAAATATGAAAAACTGGTGAAGCTGTCAGGCGCCCGGGTCGATTGACAGGGGGACCCCAAGTCGACTTTCCAGGGCCCAGGCCACGTGTTCCCGAACCAGTGCGCTCGGGTGCTCGGCGCGCAGCGCCAGCGCCTGCACCAGTTCTGCCGCCGGGTCCGCGCGTAACGCATTGCCCAGGGCCACCGCAATATTGCGCAGCCAGCGCTCATGACCAATACGCCGGATCGGGCTGCCTTCGGTGAGACGCAAAAAATCCTCTTCGGTCCAGGCAAACAGGGTCACCAGCTGACTGCCGCCCAAGCCGTGGCGCTCATCAAAATCGGGCAAGGCGCTGCGCTGCGCGAACTTGTTCCACGGGCAAATCAGCTGGCAGTCGTCACAACCGTAAATGCGGTTGCCCATCAAGGGGCGCAGCGCCAAAGGGATCGATCCTGCATGCTCAATGGTGAGGTAGGAGATGCAGCGCCGGGCGTCGAGCTGGTGCGGCGCCACAATGGCTTGCGTCGGACAGACCTCGATGCAGGCCGAGCAGCTGCCGCAGTGATCCGTCACCGGCTGGCTCAATGGCAAGGCCAGGTCGACATAAATTTCGCCCAGAAAAAACAGTGANCCGGCTTCNCGGCTGAGCACCAGCGTGTGTTTNCCACGCCAGCCCTGGCCACTGCGCGCGGCCAGCTCAGCCTCCAGCACCGGTGCCGAATCGGTAAAGACACGGTGACCAAACGGCCCCATCTCCAAGGCGATGCGCTCGCTCAACTGTTGCAGGCGCTTACGCAATACCTTGTGGTAGTCCCGCCCCCTGGCGTAGACTGACACAATGCCCTCGCTTGGTCGCGTCAACCGGTCAAACTCGATGGCCTGCCAACCCGGCGGCGTGGCAGCAGGCAGGTAGTCCATGCGCACCGTGATGACACTGACGGTGCCGGGCACCAACTCGGCGGGGCGGGCGCGCTTGAGACCGTGTGCTGCCATGTAGGCCATGTCACCATGAAAACCACGGGCCAACCAGGTCGATAATCCCTTTTCAGATGAAGACAAATCCACACCGGCCACGCCAATTTGGGAGAATCCCAGCTCCCGGGCCCAGGCCTGAATTTTGGAGACCCATTGGCTCGCGTCGGTATGAGTATTGAAGTTGGTCACCCCCCGATTGTAAAAAGCCTGCTTTGGCCGGATGAAACCGCCACGCAGAACTTCGCCGCGGCGCTGGCCACCGCGCCGGCCTTGCGCAACGCTTTCATCGAATTGCAGGGTGATCTGGGTGCTGGCAAGACCACGCTGGTGCGCCACCTGCTGCGCGCCCTGGGGGTGCCGGGCCGGGTCAAGAGCCCGACCTATGCCGTGGTGGAACCCTACGAACTGGCGGGCTTCAATGTCTGGCATTTCGACTTCTACCGTTTCAGCGACCCGCGTGAGTGGGAGGATGCCGGTTTCAGGGATATTTTCGCCAGCGCCGGTCTCAAGCTGGCCGAATGGCCGCAGAAAGCGGCCGGCTTTCTGCCCCGCGCCGATTTGATCATTCACCTGGAGGCCGTGACCGAGGCGTCGCGACAAGTGACCCTGACCGCGCAGACCGCGCTCGGCCTGGTCTTGCTGCAGGCCGTCAGCCGCGACCCGTCTGTACCCGGAATGCAGGGCGCGCAAGACCTGTCCAAGGATCAAACATGAAGCGGCGCAGCCTGTTGCAGTCCGGCGCCCTCGTGCTGCTGTTGGGCGCGCAACACATTGCCCGAGGTGCCACCATCCTGGCGGTGCGGGTATGGCCAGCGCCCGACTACTCGCGCGTCACCATTGAGTCCGACACGGCACTCAGGGTCAAACAGTTCTTCATCGCCAACCCGCCACGGCTGGCGGTGGATATCGAGGGCATCGACCTCAATCCAGCCTTGAAGGAGCTGGTGGCCAAGGTGCGCAGCGACGACCCTAATATTGCCGGCATTCGGGCCGGGCAGAGCGCGCCGGGCCTGGTGCGTCTGGTGCTTGACCTGAAACAGCCCATAGCCCCTCAGGTCTTCACGCTGACGCCGGTCGCCGCCTACCAGTACCGGCTGGTGTTTGATTTGTACCCGACCCAGGTGAGTGACCCGCTGGAGGCGCTGATTGCCGATCGGATCAAAGACCAGGCGCGGGCAAGCCCCAACCCAGCCACCGGCGATCCTTTGGGGGAACTGATCGCCCAGCGCAGCCAACAAGCCCCTCTCAAGCTGGGTGGCCCGGATTCAGTCCTGAACCCGGCTAAGGCCAAAATCGCTAGCAATTCAATAGCTTATAGTGACCTATCTACGGGGGCTAGAGGCCAAAAAGGCATCAATAATTTCGGCACGGACAACGCGCCGGGCCAGTCGCCTGCCGTCACCGACCGCTTGATCATCATTGCCCTGGACCCCGGCCATGGCGGCGAAGACCCCGGCGCCATCGGCCCCGGCGGCACGCGAGAAAAAGATGTGGTACTGCGCCTGGCACACCGATTGCGTGATCGCATCAATGCCACCGTCATCAAAGGCAACACCATGCGCGCCTACCTCACGCGTGACGCCGACTTCTTCGTGCCGCTGCATGTGCGGGTGCAAAAGGCGCGCCAGGTCCAGGCTGACCTGTTTGTCAGCCTGCATGCCGACGCTTTTTTCACACCGCATCCGCAGGGTGCCAGCGTGTTTGCCCTGAGCCAGGGCGGCGCCTCCAGCACGGCGGCGCGCTGGATGGCGGCGAAGGAAAACAAGGCCGACCTGATTGGTGGCTTGAATGTAAAGGCCCGGGACGCGCAGGTGACGCGGGCCCTGTTTGACATGAGCACCACCGCCCAGATCAACGACAGCCTGAAGCTCGGCAGCGCCATGCTGGGCGAGATCGGCCGGGTCGGCAAGCTGCACAAAGGCCGGGTCGAGCAAGCCAGCTTTGCCGTGCTGAAAGCGCCCGACATCCCCAGTGTGCTGGTGGAAGCTGCTTTTATCAGCAACCCGGACGAAGAGATCAAGCTCAACAGCGAGGCCTACCAGGAGCAGTTGGCCAGCGCGCTGATGCGCGGTATTGAAGGCTACTTCTCCAAAAATCCGCCGCTGGCCAGGAATCGTCCGGTTTAAGTTAGAGCCAAACAGCCGGGGTTGCTGGCGCCGCGGCAACAGTAGATACCCTAATTGCGCCAAGCCAGGCAAGCGCACCAGAATCACGCCTTATTGACTTGGGTGCCGTCACCGACGTTGCTCCAAAAAATTGCCATGACTGCTGCTGCTCTCGATCTCATTCATGCTGTGTTTGCCAAGACCGCCGCTGGTCAACAGGAGATCCAGTCTCGTTCGTTGGGCTTGGGGCCGATGCCACGGCGGCTGCTGGTGCTCGTTGACGGAAAACGCAGCGGCCAGGAACTCGCCGTCTTCGCTGCGGGCCAAGACGTCCAAGCATTGCTCACCCAATTGATCGCGATCGGCTGCATCGAGGCACGAGCGCCGATCGAAGCGGTGCCAGCGCCGAAGACGGCAGCGGCAGGTCAATCGGTGCCAGGCGGGGACACCGGGCTGGCGGGCCTGCCCCTGGCTGAGTCGCGCAGCCAGAAGGACGTCGAGATGGCGCGCAACTTCATGACCAATACCACCAACACGGTGTTCGGGATGAACCTGCGGCTATCGACAGTGGAAGCCATTTTCGGCTGCCAGACGACCGAGGATCTGCGACGCGTCTACCCGCTTTGGGTCGAGACCATGAACTCCAGCGGGATCGGTGCCAAGCGCCTGCCAGATTTTCGCGAGAAGCTGTTCAAGGTACTCTGAGCGGCCAGGCAGCCGTCCATAGTGACCGGGAGCATTGCGCCTCAGACTTGCACTGCGTTGCGCCGCGACTTCCAGGCGCCAAACATGATCACCAGCCCGGGAATCAGAATCAGGGCCCAGATGATTTTGTCCAGATTCGCTTTCACAAACGGAATATTGCCAAAAAAATAGCCGATGGTGATGATGCCGACGACCCAGAGTGTGCCGCCCGACACGTCAAACAGGGTGAAGCGGGTCCGGCTCATCTTCGCCACACCCGCCACAAAAGGCGCAAAGGTGCGCACAAAGGGCATGAAGCGCGCCGCCACGATGGTGATGCCGCCATAACGCTCGTAAAAATCATGCGCCCGGTCAAAGGCGGCTTTGTTGAACAGCCGGGAGTCCTCCCACTTGAACACCCGCGGCCCAAAGTAGCGCCCCAGCGAATAATTGGATTGGTTGCCCAGCACGGCCGCCGCCAGCAGCAGCCCCACCGACAGCGGGTAACTCATCAGCCCGACACCGCACATGGCACCCACCACAAACAGCAGCGAGTCGCCGGGCAGAAAGGGCATGACGACGACACCGGTCTCGACAAAGATCACCAGAAACAACAGCGCATACACCCACAGGCCGTAGCTGCGCACAAAAGCCTCCAGGTACTTGTCAACGTGCAGAATAAAGTCAAAGGCAAAGGTGATGATTTCCATGGGGTTGGATAATAGCGCCGTGAACGCCGCCCTATCCCCCTCCCCCCGCCGCCCGATCCGCGAACTGCCCGACGCCTTGATCAGCCAGATTGCCGCCGGTGAGGTGGTGGAGCGGCCGGCCTCGGTGGTGCGTGAGTTGGTGGACAACGCGCTCGACGCTGGTGCCACGCAGGTCACGGTGCGGCTGCTGGCCGGTGGCGTGCGCCTGATTGCGGTGGAAGACGACGGCGCGGGTATCCTGCGCGAAGAACTGCCGATGGCCCTCAAACGCCACGCCACCAGCAAGATCAGCAGCCTGACTGACCTGGAGTCGGTGGGCACCATGGGCTTCAGAGGTGAGGCGCTGGCCGCTATTAATTCAATAGCTGAATGCGCCATACTGTCAAGGGCTAGCGGCCAAAACAATGCCTATTTGCTGGATGGCGGCAGCGGCGAGTTGCAGCCGGTGGCGCGCAGCACCGGCACCACGGTGGAGGTGAAGGAGCTGTTCTTCAGCACCCCGGCGCGGCGCAAATTCCTGAAAACCGACGCCACCGAGCTGGCGCACTGCGTCGAGGCGGTGCGCCGCCACGCCCTGGCGCGCCCCGATGTGGGCTTTGCCATCTGGCATGAGGGCAAACTGGTGGAGCAGTGGCGCCGTTGCGAGAGCCGCGGCCTTGCCCTGGCCGCGCTGGAGCAGCGCCTGGCCGATGTGCTGGGTGCAGAGTTTGTGGCGCGCTCGGTGTGGGTCGATTTTGAAACCAGCGCCAGTCCGGGGCGCAGCGACAACGGGCCGCGCATCCGGGTCTGGGGCCGGGCCGGTATTCCGGATGCAGCGCGCGCGCGCGCTGACCAGCAGTTTGCTTACGTCAACGGCCGCTTTGTGCGCGACAAAGTACTGTCGCATGCCGCCCGCAGCGCCTATGACGACGTGCTGCACGGCCAGCGCCAGCCGGTGTTTGCGCTGTATGTCGAGATTGATCCGACCCGCGTCGATGTCAACGTGCACCCGACCAAGATCGAAGTGCGCTTCAGGGACAGCCGCGAGGTGCATCAGGCGGTGCGCCACGCGGTGGAAGACGCGCTGGCAGCGCCGCGTGTGGGCAGCGCCACCACCTTGGGCGCGACCGCCAGGCAGAACGCTGCAGCCGCAAATGCAGGCCTTGCCCCTGAGCTTTCAGCTCCGGCCGTTTATATACAAAATCAGCCTCTAGCCCCCGTCCTCTCTACGCAAGCAGCTATCAATTTTGAAGTACAGACCGGTCACCGGGTGAGCGACCTGGGCGCGCTCTGGCAGCCGGCTGGGGCCGCGCCAGTGGGCCAGCACAGCAACCCAGACCTGGCTGCGCCGTTGGCCACACCGCCCGCTGCACCCCTGCCCAGCGGCGACTGGCCCTTGGGGCGCGCGCTGGCGCAACTGCAAGGCATCTACATA
>JGI24143J45723_1001550_pt1 | contig 10844 bp, 11 predicted proteins | sample BarGraIncu00432A_FD_45723 | JGI IMG/M metagenome (IMG submission 45723)
TATACATAATAAGAATTATCAACAAGTAATACCAATTTGAGTTTACATAAGCATTTTTAGTATTTGGTAGATTATTGAATTATAAGGTTGATGGCTATGGATACTGATCCTGAAGATGTAAAAGATTGTATTAGGAATTACGATAAATTCGATACTCGAATTACAGAACTTTCTAGAGCTTATCGTATTAAACTTGGTACAGGTTGGTATACGCCTGCAGGTGTTATCCATGCACCGGGGTCTGTTCTTACGTACGAACCACAATGGAATAGTGATGTAAATACTATTATGGAAAATGTAACAATGGATGAAGTTAATGGACACAATTTATTAACAGATTGTTGCCCAGAGGATAAAAAAGACGATGTAGATTACTTATTTAGCCAAATTGACTGGGAGCAAAGTACAGAAGTTCATTATAAAGAAAAATATTTTCGCGAACCAAAAGAAATCCCATCAACTCAGAAAGGGTTAGTAGAAAAATGGGTGGCTTACGCAAACGAATTTGTAGCTGCAAAAGAAGTAGTAGTTGCTCCAGGCACTAAAATTATATTGAAAGATGAAGCATGTTATTGCGCAGTATTAACACAGGGGTATGGTAAATTAGGAGAATATGATTGTGAAGTTGCTGTTATGTTAAGATACGACCAAGCATCAGGCGATGAATTCTTTGTATCTGAAAAAGCAGCAAAAGATGGAGTCGTAATTGAAAATAAGAGTAAATATGAGAATCTTGTTATTTTACAAAATTTTGCAAACAATAATGAAGCTGTTCCAAAGATAAAATAATCTTAGGCTTAAGTTGTTTCAATAGAGAAAAGAGAGGAGAGGGTATTTTGAAATTTGGAGTTGATTCTTTTATATGGACAGAAAATTTTGGTGAAAAAGATTTATGGATAATTGCTAAAGCTAAGGAATTAGGGTTTGAAGTAGTGGACTTTGCTATTTCTAATCCATTCACTTTTCCAACTGANGCAGTTCTTGNAAAAATAAAGGAAGTAGGTATTGAATGTGTTTGTACTACGACACTTACAGATAAGACCAATCCAATCTCACCAGACCCGGCTATTCGTAAGGCTGCACTATACGCTATGAAAAAGGCGGTTGATATTTGTAATACGCTTAGAGCACCTATTCTGGGTGGCGTTAATTATGCCGCATGGGGATATTTAACCAAAAAACCTCGTACAGAGGAGGAATGGAAATGGGCTGTAAATAATATGCGCCAAGTTGCTGAATATGCTCAAGAAACAGGAGACGTTATGATTTGTGTAGAGTGTTTAAATCGTTTTGAAACGCATTTTCTAAATATTGCAGAAGATGCAGTAGATTTTTGTAAAGCGGTTGGAACTAAAAATATGAGGGTGCATTTAGATTGTTTTCATATGATACGAGAAGAAAAGAGCTTTAGGAAAGCGGTTGAAACATGTGGAAGGGAATATCTAGGATATATTCATGTAAATGAAAATGATAGAGGTATTCCTGGAACTGGACTTGTTCCTTTTAAAGAGTTTTTCAAGGCTGTTAAATCAGTTGGTTATGATGGTCCTTTGGTTATAGAATCTTTTGATCCTAGTTTTGAAGAGTTAAGTGGAAACTGTGCTATATGGAGAAAGCTTGCTGAAACAGGCGAAGAACTTGCTGTAAAAGGACTTGCTAATCTAAAGGTCATTGCTGACGACATATGGGAATAAAAAGATTTACTTCATTGCTAGATATATACCACAGAGCATTTAAAATGATCTGTGAATCTAAAATTCTAAAAATGAAATAATAGGATGGGTGATAATATGAATAGAATTATTAATAATCCTGACTTTGTTGTGGAGGATATGCTAAAAGGATATGTAAAAGCACATAGAGATTTGCTGGATGTTGCAGAAAATCATAGAGTATTAAAGTATAAATATGCGCCTATAAGTGGGAAGGTTGGTATTGTAACTGGAGGAGGCTCAGGACATAAACCAGCATTCATTGGTTATATTGGTAAAAATATGTGTGATGCTGTGGCTGTAGGAGAGATCTTTTCATCCCCAACTGCAGCAGCATTCTACAATGCAATTAAAGTAAGTGATTCTGGAAAGGGTGTAGCAATTTTATACGGTAATTATGCAGGCGATAATATGAATGTTAAGATGGCTGTTAGAATGGCTAGATCTGATAATATTAATGTTAAAACAGTTGTAGCTAATGATGACGTTGCCTCAGCGAATAAAACTGAAATTGAAAAGCGAAGAGGGGTTGCTGGGGAAGTTCTTATGTGGAAAATTGGTGGAGCAAAGGCTTCATTAGGTGCTTCTTTAGACGAAGTTATTGCAATAGCTCAAAAAGCTATTGATAATACGCGTAGTGTGGGAATTGGTACTGCACCCTGTACTATTCCAGCTGTGGGACATCCTAACTTTGTAATTGAGGATGGCACAATGGAAGTTGGGATAGGACATCATGGGGAACCTGGGATAAATGTTCAAACAATGAAAACAGCAGATGATATTGCGAAGTTAATGCTTGATATTATTATTCCAGATCTTCCTTTTCAATCTGGGGATGAGGTTGTTGTTTTACTATCTGGATTGGGTGCGACCCCTGTTATGGAACAATATATTGTTTATAACAAAGTAGAAGAAATATTAGAAGGTAAAAATATTAAAATACATCGTGCTTATGTAGGTAATTATTTTACTTCTCTTGAGATGATGGGTATTACTCTTACAATCATGAAATTAGATGAAGAATTAAAAGTTTTAATTGATATGCCTGCGGAGTCCGTGGGGTTAAAACAACTCTAAGTTTAAATGAAAAAATAGAAATGTTGAAATATAAAAAGGACGGTGTTGGAATGAAATTTAAAAACAGCCGAGCTGGGGATATTATTTTAAATTTAATAGATGTAATTCATGAAAATCGCGATTTCCTAAGTAAGATAGATGGAGAAATCGGCGATGGAGATCATGGAATTAATATGGATAAAGGATTTACTCTTTGTGGTAAGAAACTTAAAGATAAGAAGTACTCTATGTCAGGAGGATTCAACATTCTAGGAAAAACATTATTGGAGGATATTGGTGGGTCTATGGGGCCATTGTATGGAATATTTTTCAATGAGTTGTCAGCTGCTTCAGAAGATGTAGAAGATATCGATGCATCGGATTTAGAATGTATGTTTAAACTTGCAATAGCAGGAATTCAAGAAATTGGTGAAGCAAAAGCAGGGGATAAAACATTACTAGATACATTAATACCAGCAGTTAAAGCATATTCTTTCGCAATTGATGAAGATAATAGCTTTGATGAATGTTTAGAAGTGCTTAAGTCAGCGGCAAGAGAAGGATGGCAGTCAACAAGGGATATGGTAGCTAAAATTGGTAGAGCTAGTAGACTAGGTGAACGTTCACGAGGGGTGCTGGATCCAGGTGCTACAAGTTGTTATTTGATTATAAATTCAATTGCAACTTCAATACAAGATTTATTAAAATGAGTCAGATGTATTATTTTCAATTATTTAAACTAACAATAAATATATTTATGCTTAGAAGACAAGTATAGAATAGGAGGAGAAATGAAAACAATAGTAGTTGGGTGCGATAATGCAGCTGTAAATTTAAAAAATGAGATTATAAAATTTTTAGAATTACAAGGGATCAAGGTGGAAAATGTAGGTTGTGAATCGTCAGATGATCCTACTATGTATCCTTATGTAGCAAAAAAAGTTTGTAACAAAATTATAGAAAGTAATTTTGATAAACAAGGTATTTTAGTATGTGGTACAGGCATTGGAATGGCTATAACAGCAAATAAGTTCAAGGGGATTAGAGCTGCTGTTTGCCATGATATATTTTCAGCAGAACGATCAAAATTGAGCAATAACGTTAATGTATTATGTATGGGTGAAAGAATTATTGGTGTTGGTCTTGCTAAGAAAATTATTAAAGAATGGATTTCTTTAAAATTTGTAGATGGAAGTTCTACTCCAAAGGTAAATTCAATTGTTAGTATTGAAGATGAGAATCTAAAATAACGGCTATGTTATTTAAAACTATTAAATAATTAAGACGAAATGATAATATATGAGCAAATACGTAAGGAAGGAGGATGAAATTGAATAGTCTAAATAATAGGCAGATAGAATTTGTAAAATTATTATTAGAAGAAGATGAATATAAAACGATTAAGTATTTTACTGTTCATTTAAAAATTTCATGCAAAACTTTGCAAAAGGATTTAGTAATAATAGAGAAATACTTAGATGATTTTAATATTGTATTAGATCGAAAGCCAGGAACAGGCATAATTATTGTAAATGCTCGAACTACTAAATGGATTTTATATAATAATCTTAAATGGCAGGAAAGAAAATGCAAGAAAATTTCAATTAATGAACGCAGAATTGAAATTACTGCAAATATGTTAATGAATTCAAATACCGAAACCTCTATTCAAAAGCTGTCTGATATATATTATGTAAGTAAGACAAGCATAGCTGCAGATTTAAAATATACTGAAAAAGTGGCAACACAGTTTAATTTGAAAATGAAAAAAAATGTAAGAGGGACTAAGATAGAAGGCTCCGAAGTTGATATAAGAAAAGCAATATCTTCACTTATGGTTGAATATTCTAAAGCTGATTATAGGTATGAAACAATGCAGCAAATAGCAACCCGAATAGATTCATATACGTTAAATGCGTTATCTTCACTTTTTGATAAAGATAAAATTATTTATATCAACCAATATCTTGTAGAATTGGAGAGAAAGTATAAGTGTGTACTAAATGATCCGTATTATATTAATCTCCTTACTCATATTCTTATTTCATTAACCAGAGGATTAGATGGAAATCAAGTAAAAGATGATGTTAAGAAAAATGATTATAATTTAGAAACTGAAAAATCTTACAAGGAAGCATTTAATATGGTCAATAAAATTAATGAAGATTTTAATATTAATTTAGGTAATGCAGAAATTTATTACTTATATCAATATTTTGTTTCTTCTGGATTAGTAAAAAATACTACAAAAAATGTTGATGAAGTGCTCGATGAAATAAATTGTATGGCAAAAACTTTTACAAAAAAAATAACAAATTGTATAGAAGAAATTCTACAAATTGATATTTCTAACGATAAAATGATTATGGAAAGTCTTTTGTTACACGTGCGTCCTATGTTGAATCGCTTACGTTATGATATTATAATATCAAATCCTCTGATGGGTGACATAGAAAAGGAATATCCTGAACTATTGGCGATTTGCAGGGCTGCTGTCTTAATTACATCTTATGATTCAAATCAAAAACCGATTCCCATTGATGAAATAGGATACTTAACATTGTATTATCAAACAGCGATAGAACGAATATCTATAAAAAAACGAGTAATTGTAGTGTGTCAAAGTGGAATGGGAACATCTCAACTATTAACAACAAGAATTAGAAAAGCATTTCCACAATGGGATATTGTTGATATACAATCTGTAAGTATGTTAGAAAAACAAAAATTAGATGATATCGACTTTATTATTTCAACAGTACCTATAGATATTAAAGAAAAGCCATACATTTTATCATCTGTATTTTTAAATGATCAGGATATTAAGAACATTTCAAATATGTTATCAGAAAAGCCGTTAGAAGCTAGCAATGTTCAAACAGAGACATCATATATCAATAAGGTTTTTTCTGATGAAAACATTTATTTTAATGAAGGAGATAATAAAGTCATTGAAAATATAAATAAAAAGTTGAGTAGTAATATAGCATTTCAAGAGATAACACTTTGTGATGAAATAAATGTTCATATAGGATTTTGTAGTGGAAGATCAATTTTAGCAATTAACTTAAATAATAAGATAAATTCAAATAAAAAAATTTCGTTTTATATTGCTATGGGAGATATAAACATAATGACTCATATATTATCAGAGATATATTATCTTCATACTTCTAAAGAAATTCCAGAATATTTAATAAAATGTAGAGATGTAGAAGAGGTGAGGGGGTATTTTAAAGCAAATAAAAAAGAAATGGAATTAGTGATAACTGATTTTTCACAGGTGATTAAAGAAGACACAATTAAATTAGATATGGATGCTACAACTAAAGAAGAAGCTCTGCTTGAACTAACAGTCTTATTAAGGAAAGCAGGTATTATATCTAATCAAAATGCATTCTTAAATGACGTGTATTATAGGGAAGGTCTTGGGGCTACAGGTATTGGTAATGGAATTGCAATACCTCATGCGGAATCAAAGTTTGTTAATAAAACAACATTAGCAATAGGTAGAACTAAGGTGCCAATTCAATGGGAAAGCCTAGATAATAAACCAATACAGTTTATCATCTTGTTTGCAGTAACGGCTCAGAACAAAGATAGCATAGAAAACTGTTTACTTTCAGAGGTGGCGACAAAGTTAGGTAATGATGAATTTTGTAAAAGTTTACTATATGTAAAAAGAGCTGAGGAAGTTCGTGATTTATTTCAAGAAAATTAAAATTTACAAAAGACTCTGATAAAATCCGAAAAAATCATTACAGATTATCGTAATAAAAATCATTACTAACAATATCTTATAGATTCCTTCTAATGTAGGTAGTTGTATAAACGCTTACAAATTAGAAGGAGTTTTTTTCTGTTCCAAATTAATTGGGTACAATAGAAGTACAAATTTTAATTACATTAGTATTTTTAGTTCAAAATACTAATGTGTTAATTTATTGGTAGTTTGAGATAAAATGTGTCGCTATTTTTGGTTTCCTCAAACATATCCTTATGAAAACGATTGTAATATAATGTACTTAAAGATAAGTGAGAGGGGGAAGACAATGAGTATACTTTTAACAAGAGTAGATTTTAGACTAATTCATGGGCAGGTAATCACAAGGTGGCTTACTCAATTGCAAGTGAATGAAATCGTTACCGTAGATACTACATTAAGTAACGATGATTTTATGCAAGATGTATTCAAGATGGCTGCGCCTAGAGGCGTAAAGATCCGTATTATATCCGTGGAGGAGGCAGTCAAGGCACAACAGAATAATGAGTTTGAAAAAAACAGAATAATGATTTTGTTTAAGAATGTTCAAGAGTTAGACAATGCTGTAAGAGCTGGTTTAAAACTTGGAGAAGTTCAAATTGGAGGTTTGGGAGGAGGACCAGGAAGAAAAGCAGTTAATAATGCAATTACGTTAGATCGTACAGATGCAGATATTCTATTGGCCCTTGAAAAGATGGGGATTAAGATTTATTTACAAACAACTCCTGATTACCCATCCTTATCACTACAAAAAGCTGTTGCAAAGCTATAAAAAATAAGGGGGATAAAAAATGATAATAAAAGCTGCATTAATCGGCTTACTTTATTGGATTTCAATGGGTAGAGCACAATATTTCTTCTCATTTGCATTTCGTAAACCAATTGTATTAGGTGTTTTTATTGGTTTAGTTTTTGGTGATGTTAGAACAGGTCTAATATACGGAGCAACAATACAATTGATGTATATGGGTGGTATTGAAGCTGGTGGTAACATTCCGAGCGACCTAGGATTAGCTGCTTGTATTGCTATTCCAGCTGCTATTGTTAACCATCTTGATCCTGCTGCAGCAGTAGCAATTGCTGTTCCATTTGGAGTGTTAGGTGTTTTAATCAACAACGTTCGTCGTACAATTAATTCTTTTTACAACACNAAAGCGGATAAATTTGTGGAAAGTGGTGAATACGATAAATTATCTAAATTCTCATTTTTATTACCTTGGTTGACAAATGGTGTGTTATATATCACTCCAGTATTTATTGCNACTTTATATGGACCTAGTGTAGTNCAGGCTTTTATTAAGGTTATTCCAACTTGGGTTATGAATGGGCTTGGAAATGCCGGNGGAATGTTACCAGCATTAGGATTTGCTTTAACACTAGTAATCATGGGTAAGAAGCAATATATTCCATTCTTTGTTTTAGGATTTTTCTTACATGCTATTTCAGGATTCTCAATGTTAACTGGTGCAGTTATTGCCCTATGTATAGCTTTGATAGTTTCGCAATTCAAACAAGTTGAGGAAGGAGAATTATCATGAGTAAAATTGCAGAAAAAGAAATTGTTGATATGAGTGAAATTGCAAAAAAAGAAATTGTTGATGATAAATCAGTAAAACAAAAGAAAAATATTGTNAGCAAGATGGATTTATTTAAAGTNTGGTGGAAATGGTGTTTAGCAGTNGAAGTTCCTACAAGTTTTGATAGAATGCAAGCTCTGGCTTTTGGATATTCATTGAATAAAGTACTAAGAAAAATTTATAAAGATAATCCNGAAGAATTAAAAGAAGCAATGAAACGNCATACTTCAATGTTTAATACGAACGCTGATTGGGGAAGTCTTATTCATGGTATTGTAATTTCACTTGAGGAACAAAGGGCTTTAGGTAATGAAAATATTACACCTGATGTTATTCAATCTTTAAAAATAGGACTTATGGGTCCATTAGCTGGCATTGGTGATAGTGTTGACCAGGGAATCATCGCTACTATTCCACTTGCAATCTTTGTCCCAATGGCTCTTAAAGGGTCCGTTGTTGCAGCATTTATGCCAGCCCTCATTTATTTAGCATGGTCATATGGATATTCATGGTTCTTAATTAAAAAAGGTTATTCTTTAGGTAAGAACTCTGTCTTAGAGATTTTACATTCTGGTAAGATTAAGAAGGTTATTGATATTGCTAGTATTGTCGGATTATTCATGATTGGATGTTTATCATCAGCTTATGTTAAGTTTAATACCGTTTGGGTTTATACTAGCAGTTCAGCGGCTAAGGTGTCTTTACAAAATATTTTAGACGGTATTTTGCCTCAAATATTGCCTTTCGCTTTAGTTTTTGGGATGTATATATATATAACAAAGAAAGGGCCACACTACTTACGCATAATTATTTGTACAATGATCTTTGCCATAGCTTTGACATTCTTTGGTATTATTTAAAGAAATGTTGTATACAAGGCAAATTCATGGCTTTGTTTAACTTTATGTGATATTGGCTGTTACCAGAAAGGGAGGAAAAAGAATGAAAGTTTTAATTACACCAAGAGGATTTGCGAGTTATGGATTAAATCATGTTAAATACATGGAATCGAAAGGATTATCTGTTCATTATAACAATACTGGGTTGGCATATACAAAAGAAGAATTTCACAAATTAGCTGCTGATGTAGATGCCATTATTGTGGGTGTTGATATAATTGACCATGAATTAATCGACATATGTCCTAAATTAAAAGTTATTTGTAAATTTGGTGTTGGAACAGATAATATTGATTTAGATTATGCAAAAGAAAAAGGAATTTTTGTTGGTAGGACAGTTGGATCTAATTCTAAAGCAGTTGCAGAACATGTTTTAGCTTTAATGTTTGCAGATGCAAAGAATATCTATAGTACTATTAAAAAAGTTAAAGATCATGAATGGTGTAAACCAACGGGACAAGAAATTAGTGGTAAAACTTTGGGCATTATAGGTTTTGGAATGATTGGTAAAAATATTGCAACCTTTGCAAATGGGTTGTCTATGAAAGTATACGCATATGATGCTTTTGAAATTGCTGATGAAGTTGCCAAAGAATATCATGTAGAGAAAAAGTCTTTTGAAGAAATTATTAGTGAGTGTGATTATATTTCTTTGCATGTACCATTTCTAGATTCTACGAAAAATATGATTTCCACAGAGGAATTCAAAAAAATGAAAAGAAACGCTTGTTTGATTAATGCAGCAAGAGGAGGCATTGTTGATGAAGGAGCGTTATATGAGGCTTTGGTTAACAAAGAAATTCGCTCAGCTTATTTTGATGTTTACAGTTCGGAACCGCCAACAACAGGTGATAAACTAATTAAGTTAGTTAATTTCTTTTTAACACCTCATACGGCTGCAAGAACGGTAGAATCAGAAGAAAGGACCTGTCAAATGTCAACCGAAATTATAGTTGAACATTTGTTAGGATAATGGGTAGTATTATGGATAGCGAGTTGCAATGTTTTTTAAGCAATATTAAGGAAGAATTTGATAAAAATATAAAAAGTGTTGACATAGAAAGTGTTGAAAAATCGGCCGAAATCATATTAGAAAGTGAAAAAAAAGGTGGCCGTATTCATGTGACTGGAATTGGAAAACCAGGTCATGTGGCGGGGTATATTGCTTCTTTATTATCAAGTACAGGCACTAGTGCTTATGAACTAAATGCAACAGAAGCTGTGCATGGTTCAAGTGGCCAAGTGAAGAATGGTGATGTTGTCATTGCAATATCAAATAGTGGTGAAACAGCAGAATTAAAGGCAACTATAGAAACTCTACTGGCGAACGGTGCGCGTATCATTAGTTGTACAGGTAGTGCAGCATCGTGGTTGACAAAACACTCGGAAGCATGTTTGTTGGCATATGTAGATATGGAAGGGGATAATTTAAATAAGCCACCACGTGCTTCAATCTTAGCAGAGATTTTAATTCTCCAATGTTTGAGCATTGTTTTACAAAATGAAAAAAAGTTGAATTTGAATCAATATGTGAAATGGCATCCAGGCGGGAGTCTTGGTAAAAATATAAAAGAAATGCAGAGAAAGTAGGGGAGTTTATGGCAAAATTAAACATTGTGATTGGAACACATGGAAGATTTGGTGAAGAACTTATTAAATCGGCGGAAATGATCGTTGGAAAGATGGAAAATGTTAAATCAGTGTCATTATTACCAGAGATGTCTTTTGAGGGATTTATGCATCAGGTAGATTCTGTATTAAGTGATTTGGAAGGACCGGTTTTGGCCTTAGTGGATATGTATGGCGGTACCCCATGTAATGTGCTTACTGCTTTAAC
>JGI24143J45723_1001551_pt1 | contig 10840 bp, 6 predicted proteins | sample BarGraIncu00432A_FD_45723 | JGI IMG/M metagenome (IMG submission 45723)
AACTACATCCTTACCACCAACACCACATCTACCACCAACAATAGTTGGTTGCCACTCTTTGCCACTAAATACAGCTTTCACGTCAAGATATAAAGGCTCAGCAAAAGCGCCAAGTTCTTTGGTTCGGTCAAGAACTGCAATCTTTTTCACTGTTTTCGGGATGTACTTGAAAAAGTGTTCGATGGAGAAAGGTCTGTACAAATGAACTGTTAATAGACCAACTTTTCCCCCTTGAGCATTCATATAATCTACAGTTTCCTCAATGGCTTCACATACGGAACCCATGGCGATAATCATCCGATCTGCATCCGGCGCACCATAATAATTGAACAAATGATAATCACGGCCGGTAAGCTTTTTGATCTCAGCCATATAGTCTTCCACAATTTGCGGAAGTCCTTGATAGTACTTATTGGAAACTTCCCGTTGTTGAAAATAAATATCAGAATTTTGTACAGTACCTTTGATTACAGGATGGTCAGGGTTCAAGGCTTTTCTTCTAAACTCATCCACCGCATCCATATCCACTAATTTTGCTAATTCATCATATTCAAGAACTTCGATTTTTTGAACTTCATGAGAAGTCCGAAAGCCATCAAAAAAGTTAAGAAAAGGAACTCGACCTTTAATTGCCGACAGATGAGCTACCCCGGCCAAATCCATAACTTGTTGTACACTGCTTTCTGCAAGTAGAGCAAAACCGGTTTGTCTTGTGGCCATAACATCTTGATGATCACCGAAGATACTCAGCGCATTAGCACCAAGGGCGCGGGCACTTACATGAAATACCGCGGGCAAAAGTTCACCAGCAATTTTATACATGTTAGGAATCATCAATAACAAGCCTTGGGATGCAGTATAAGTAGTAGTCAACGCCCCTGCATGCAGAGAACCATGTACGGCTCCAGCTGCGCCTGCTTCAGATTGCATTTCTACAATCTTGATGGGTTGCCCAAAAATATTTTTTCGTCCTTGAGCGCTCCATTCATCCGCATGTTCTGCCATATTCGTCGATGGCGTAATTGGGTATATTGCTGCTACATCAGTAAAAGCATAGGAGATATGGGCCGCCGCTGTGTTCCCATCCATGGTTTTCATTTTTCTTGTCATAATAAATCCCTCTCTCATCTCAAATATACTAACAAACGCCGCTTTCATCTCTGCTCATTTGTGATTTTATTTTCTCTTCTATCATTTTTGTTCTCTCTCCTAATTCCACTTGCCCCTTGTTCTCATCAACAGGAATATTCCGATCCTCAATATCTTTCTTTAAGACCTTATAAAATGTCAAAAGAAGTAATGCTATAACCAGCAGCATTGGAATGGCAAAAACCGACGTAACAGATTGTATTGTTTTTAAAACATTTAACCCCGGCACCATATGTTCCAAGAATAAGATACTGACTGGCAACAGTAAGACAAGAAATGCCCAAAACACTTTATACCATTTACTGGGTTCTTCGTCATTTTTCAGATTTTTGGATGTAAGAATCGATACAACCGTAGATGCTGCCGTAGCCCCACACGCTAAGGTAATGAACACCATCGCCATGTACACAACAATAGCTACACTAGAGAAAGGTAATGTTTTTAAAATGGCCAATACCGCTGCATTGTTGCCACTATCAATCACTAATTGGGATAAATTGAGCGTTCCTGTCAACTCTAAGTTCATTCCATAGTTTCCAAGCACAGCAAAGGCTAACCAGCAAGCCAGAGATGTCCAAATGCACCGTACAATAGCAATTTCGCGAAAAGTACGCCCATAAGAAACACGAGCTAGCCACAAGCCGTCGGAAATGGTACACCCCACATACCAAGCCCAATAAAAAACTGTCCACTCTTGAATAAATCCAGTTTGTGCAATGGAATCCGTATTAAAACTCATATGAACAAACTCACGAATGTTGGTTCCAATGGCCATCACGAAATTGTTTAAAATAAAGGATTTGGGTCCTACCAGGAAAACAAAAAGGAAAAAAGCAACCGCTAGTTTAACATTAAAATCACTAATAATACCAATTCCTTTAGCAATACTTTTGGAGGTCGACAAGATAAAGAACAGGCAAAATATAAGAATAACGCCTATGCGCAGTTCGAAGGTAACTGGTATATCTAACAATGATCCGGCTAATTCGGCCAGAATAGAGGTGCCCAAACCTACCGTGCAAACCAGGCCTCCAATATAGCCAAAAGCAACGATCCCATCTATACAGGTTCGTACAATCCTGACAGGAAGGCTATCTCCCTTCAAAACAGTTTTACAAAGATCTGATAAGTTCAAGGAATCCACTTGTTTATTCCAATACATGTAACCCAACGCCAGGGATGCTGGCAAATAAATAGCCCAAGCTGAAAATCCCCAATGGAACATTCCATAAGCCGAAGCGTATTCATAAGCTTGCACCGACATAGGAGCAACGCCAAATGGTGGAGTTTTAACATAATACATCCACTCTACCATACCAAAAATAAGAATCCCCGCTCCCGCTGCAGAACACATATTCATAGACGCCCATGTAAAATATTTATAATGGGGTTTGGCATCACAACCACCCAAGCGAATGTCTCCGTATTTGGAAAACATAATAAACACGGCGAATACCGCACTAAGAAAAGCAAGCAGCATGAATAGCCACGGCAAATTCAATGTCATGATGGAGTAAAAGATATTAATAACTGTAGCACTTCCGTCTGGACATAACACCATGGGGATGACCATTGCGATCAATAAACCTACAGCAAGGAATGCTATTGGCACATTAATATTTTTGAACATAAATAATAAGCCCCCTTCAAAATCATACGTTCTCAAAGACCGCTAACGCTTGTTTAAAATCAGCAATTACATCTTCAACCGTCTCTGCGCCAGCAGAAATGCGAACAAGTCCTTCTTCCATTCCCATCTCTTTAAGTTTTTGCGGGGTAAACTCATGCCGGAATGCGGTGGCCGGATGAGCGATAGTGGTACGATATCCGCCTAAAGTGCCAAGATATTTTACTAATTTCAACTTATGCATAAATGCATTCACTTTATCTCGATCATCTTCTACTCGAAAGCTAATCATGGCGCCACAGCCATTGGGCATAAGCCTTGCCGCTAATTCACGTTGCGGATGATTGGACAAAGTCGGGTAATTTACATACCGCACATGGGGATCTGCCTGCAGAGCTTCAGCAATCTTTCTTGCATTCTCAAACTGTTTAGTGACACGCATCTCCATGGTTCGGATACTGCGCAACATCAGCCAGGCACTATTAGGATCCAAGCAGCCTCCTAAAAGCAAAAAATCCAAATATATTTTTTTAATTAATTGACTTGAGCCAGTAATTGAACCAGCCGTAATATCACTATGGCCGCCAAAATATTTCGTCAAGCTATGTATAACAATATCCGCTCCATGCTCTAGTGGACGAATTGCCAAAGGCGTAGTAAAGGTACTATCAACTAGTACAAGCGCTCCTATGCTGTGAGCCAGTTCAGATAAAGCGTCAATATCTACCACTTCAATCAACGGATTGGCAATAATTTCCCCATATAATATCTTGGTATTAGGTTGTAAGGATGCACGAACACGATCAATATTTGTAAAATCACAGTAAGAGACTTCAACACCAAGCTTTTTAAAAATATTATCAAACAGCTCTATTGTTTCTCCATAAATCGAACGACTAGCAACAATGTGATCACCTGACTTAATAAGAGATAAGACTGCAGTAGAAATAGCCGCCATGCCCGAAGAGCAAACAAGGGATTGTTCGCCTTTTTCTAAATAGGATACAGCTTCAGCCACACCATCTCGATTGGGGTTCCCAGTCCGGCTATAGTAATATTTACCGCCAGTGCTGGCAACATCATAATCATCCATATCACGAATGATATTTGCAGTTGAATGATAAATAGGTGGGGTTTCCGGCCGTTCAATGGGAAGCTTAGGCTCACTTCCCGTATACAAAATATTCGTTTCTCTAGTTAACTCATTAGACATCATCAATTTTTCCTCCATATAATTTAGTGGGTTATACGCTCAAGGATAAACCTTCTTCTTAGATACATGTCAAGAAGAACTTTCTGATAAAACAGAATAGTCATGAAGTTTTCGTAAAAAAACAACAAAAGATGTGCATTCTGCGAAATGACAGAATGCACATCTTTTGTTATTTTTCAGTAGCGCCTATAATCATGCTGACTTTCATAAAAAAAATTACTCTAGCAGTATTTGCACTTCATAATCCGCATTCATATATTCAACCAAATTATCTTCAAACTCTAACGCAACAATAGTAGACGGTTTAGGAAGAGAATCAAAGCTTTTTTCTAAAATTGTCGTATCCCATTTTTCCTGCAGCAATTTAGTACGAAAGCACAGATACTCTCCCGCAGGAAGCTCTTTATAGTAGGGGGTAAAGAACTGAGGTCTGTTCTTGATATAAATAAAATATGTTTTAGCTTCAAATTTACGCCGGAACAGGCCCGTTGTAGTTAATTCATAACCATATTGGCGTCGATAAGACAAGTGATGTAATTCAGGCCGACTACGAGTTTTAGCTAGCCGAATTTCCATATCCGACAATTCATCATGATCGTAACAAGGAACATAAATCAAATGTCTTGTTTCCAGCCTCATGTGATATAACACTTTTGATACATCCATTTTGCTCAAATGAGTAAAGTAGTCAATATACCATTCAACATCCTTAATCCTCGTACGAATGCCTTCCAACGCCTGATTGGCAGCTTGCCACTCTTTCTCCAGCGCCGGCAACAGACCGTCAACCGTTCCTTTTTTCATGATACTGCCAATTTCGACTAAGGATAAGCCTAAATATTGCAAATATTTTATACGATCAATGATATGAAACTGGTTGAATTCGTAATACCGATATCCGGTATCACCCGATATATACTTAGGCTCAAGAATGCCTATTTTTTCATAATGACGTAACGTTTGCGTAGTAACGCCAAGCAATTTCGCTGTTTCCCCAATCGTATAGTACTTTACCATGAGAGCCTCCTCGTATAAATCATAACGTGCATTACTATCTTATCTTACAATAAGGTATTTACTTCATCTTAAAAAGATTAATCCTTACTGTTACAATAATGTCACTACTTTCTTGATAAATTCTATCGCGTTATAAATTGCAAGTTTAAACACCATCCATATTATGGTAAAGTCCATGTTTTTAAGTATTTCTATAATTTATATAATATAGGGCTCAGAATAACTTATTACATACTTCAAATAATTTTAGATACATTTTTTAGTATGTGTAATATATGATATAAAGAGTAGCCCAATCTGTCAACAAAAACAGACTGGGCTACTCTTTTGTTATCAAAATGTTCTCAACCTCACTTTTGGCACAAAATAAAAAACCAGAAGTCCTAACTGCGCACAGCTACAACCCCTGGTATTATTCACATTATGGCGGAGAGGGTGGGATTCGAACCCACGAGACTTGTTACAGCCTACTCGATTTCGAGTCGAGCGCCTTCGACCAACTCGACCACCTCTCCGTAGTCCGATCGCCAATAAGGTCTCATATGTTTATTTTATTTGTTATAGCCTGTTTTTTTTGCTTCCGACGATTACGGAAAAAGTCTCTCATAATTTCACTACACTCATCAGTTCTTACTCCTGAAGTAACTGCAATATTATGATTTAAAGCATCATTTTGGGCTATATTAAAAATTGATTCAATTGCGCCAGCTTTATAGTCAGCACTGCCATAAACTAAACGGTCAATACGACTCATTACTAATGCTCCAGCGCACATAGGACACGGCTCAATACTAACATACAATGTAGTACCAGTCAAACGCCATCGTCCCAATTTTTGGCAAGCAGCACGTATCACAATCATTTCAGCATGAGCAGTAGCATCATGCCAAATTTCACGCATGTTATGCCCACTGGCCACAACCTGACCATCCATAACCAGCACGGCTCCAATTGGAATTTCACCAATATCATAAGCCTTACGGGCTTCATCCAGGGCTAGCCCCATGTAGTAATTATCATCTATCATCCGGTTCACCACACAAAAAAAATGGTGCGCCCGGGGGGACTCGAACCACCGGCACACGGTTTAGGAAACCGTTGCTCTATCCGCCTGAGCTACGGGCGCAGGATACAATATAAAATTATGGTGACCCCGGCAGGATTCGAACCTGCGGCCTCTTGATTCGTAGTCAAGCGCTCTATCCAGCTGGGCTACGGAGTCATTCTTTCAATAAGCAAATTAGCTCACTGACAAAAAGTATCTTACCATAACTAAATATTAAAGTCAAGGAAATAGCATACTGATTTTAGTGCGTATTTCTAGTTTACTTACATCTGAAAATTTGGTATAAGTCAAGTTTTTTCTTACTAACATCTCACCAGAATTGTGGATAACTTTATCCACAATTCNTTATCCACAGTTTTTCTCTCATTTTCTTACTAAAAGCCCTTAATTCTTACGAACATTCATATTTCNCAATAAAGTTATCCACANTTANCACTACTTTGTGCATAACTTTGTGCATAACTTTCTTNTCTGTGCATAAAAACAAGAAAAGGCTTGGCCACACCATNCCTTTTCTTGTTTTATCGACNGATTATATCAACTTGCTCTATTTTACAAGCATGCCCGCCCTAATCTCAGCTTCCTGGTACAACGCTTCCTGACTATTAACAGCCTTACGTCCTTTATACGCAGGNCGATACGTACCATCACTTTTCATTATAGAAGCTTTACGATTATCCTTAAGCATAATTTCCAAAATAGCTTTTACACGTGCAATCATTCCTTGATCTTCTAGGGGGAATAATAATTCAACTCGTTCACTTAAATTACGTTTCATCCAGTCAGCACTGGATAAGTACATCTTTGGCATACCACCATTAGCAAAATATATAATACGGTGATGTTCTAAAAATCTCCCTATAATACTGCGCACTGTAATATTACAACTAACTTCTTCAATCCCTGGTTTTAAAGAGCAAATTCCGCGAACAATAAGCTCAATTTTAACCCCCTTACAAGAAGCTTCATACAGCTTTAAAATAATATCCTTATCCATCAAGGAATTCATTTTCGCAATAATATGCCCTCCTTTACCGGCTTGGGCGAATTCAATTTCCCGATCAATGAGTTCTTTTAAATGCGTCCGTAAGCCTAGGGGAGCAACGATTAATTTTTCCCAATATGGCTCAGAATAACCCAGTAACATGTTGAAGAATTTAGAAGCATCAGCTCCAATTTGTTCATTCGCAGTAAATAAGCTCATATCGCAATACAAACGAGCAGTCGTATCATTATAATTACCAGTCCCCATATGTATNTACCGCCTAATACGCCCCTCTTCCTGCCTGATTACAACAGCCATCTTACCATGGACTTTTAAACCTACAATCCCATAAATGACATGACAGCCTGCCTCTTCTAAGCGGCGTGCCCATAAGATATTATTTTCTTCATCAAATCGGGCTCTCACTTCGATGACAACAGTGACTTGCTTACCATTCTCTGCTGCTTGGGCTAAGGCTCTTACAATGGAAGAATTTCCGCTCACTCTGTACAATGTTTGTTTAATTGCCAATACCTGAGGATCAACGGACGCCTGTCGAATAAAATTCACAACTGGCCGGAAAGATTCATAGGGATGATGCAGCAAAATATCTTTTTCCCGAATAACGTCGAATAGATTTTCNTTATCCTTAAGTTCAAGGGGNGTTTGGGATATGAAAGGTTCATGACGCAAATGGCCATAACCCGGTAAATTCGTGACTTCCATGAAGCAGGAAACATCAATGGGTCCGACAATTTTATATACATCCTGCCCCGCAATCTCAAATTCTTTCAGCAAAAAATTTTTTAAAAATGTTTTTGGCGATTTTCCAATTTCTAAGCGTACTGGTTCGCCCCGTTTACGTTGGCGCAAAGACTTTTCCACTTCAACTAGCAAATCTTCAGCACCTTCGCCATCAATCAATAAATCTGCATTGCGGGTAATACGAAAGGGGATCACTTCTTTGACCAAATAACCACAAAACAAATATGCACAATAACTTGTAATGACATCTTCCAAAAGAACAAAGGTGTGACCGCTCTCTTGATCCGGCACTTCAATCACACGCTCCAACACACTAGGTACTGGAATGATCGCAATTTGACTTTCTTCCGTACCCCTACTGAGCAATACTCCCAAATTCAAATTACGATTAGCAAGGACCGGAAAAGGATGGCTGGCATTAATCGCGAGAGGAGTCAAAATAGGATAAATGCTATTATAAAAATATTCGTCCAGCCACTGCCTACTAGCAATAGATAAACTGTCAACATTACTAAAATAAATGTTCTCATTCCTTAAAGCAGCAAGAATTTTGTTCAAAAAGCGGTACTGCTTGCGGACCAAATTACGTACACTATGATCAATTAGTATCAGTTGTTGTACAGGAGTAAGACCAGCAGCATCTTTTTTAGTAATACCACTCTCCACTTGTTGTTTTAAGCCAGCAACGCGAATCATGAAAAATTCATCCAGATTAGAACTTGTAATCGCAATGAATTTCAATCGTTCCAACAGTGGCGTATTAAGATCATTAGATTCATTTAATACGCGGTCATTAAACTTTAGCCAACTTAATTCCCTATTAAAGAAATTTTCTTCTTTATCAAGCATAGATCCACCCTGCCTATATTATTCAAAAATATTTCAACATCTTAATTTCATTCGTCGTACTTTCGTTGAAATCCTGCCACTTCACCAACAATAGCCCTTTTGTTATGTTATGTTATTGTAAATAAATTAAAGCATTTTTTGTTATATCATCCCTAAATTTCAGTTGCATTAACTTATAACTGGTCAGCAACACATCTCCTCCAAGTAAATAAACTTTAAAATTTTAGCGAAAGAGAGAGGATTTTGATAAAATTATGCTAATACTTAATAATACAGCTACGGATAGTTACATACAAAGGAGATTCGAATTGATGAGCCAACGAATTGCGATTATTGATTTAGGGTCAAACTCGGCCCGTTTAATTATTGTTGAAGTATATGAAAACAGAGCCTATAATCTCATCTATCACCAAAAAGAAACGATCCGTCTGAGCCAAGATGCAGATAAGGATCAACAATTACAACCTGAAGCCATGGCTCGTGCTATGACTTTGCTACAAAATTTTGCTCATGTTTGCAAATTACGTCGTGTTGATAAAATCATAGCAGTCGGCACTGCAGCCATACGTAATGCCCACAACGGAACTGACTTTGCGAGAGCCGCTAAAGAAGAAACAGGAATTACGATTAAGATTATTAGTGGCGAAGCAGAGGCTAAATTAGGCTACATTGGCGCAATTAATACTCTTGACGTTACAGATGCCGTGTTATTCGACCTAGGCGGTGGCAGCACTGAACTAACGTTAATACGAAATCGAAAAGCTGTGAAGTTTATTAGCTTACCTTTTGGTGCCGTGACCTTGACAGAACGCTTTCGCTTACAAAATAAAGTCAGTGAGGAACAATTAGACAACCTCGACACGTTTATTGTACAGCAACTTGATAATATCCCCTGGCTAAAAAATCTAGACATCCCCCTTATCGGCATTGGGGGGACAGCTCGTGGCATTGGTAAAATGGAACAGAAGCGCAAAAATTATCCGTTGCTCAAGCTACATAACTACCGTACTAGTTCTATTTCTTTTTATTCATTGTGGCAAGATGTTAAAGTCATGTCATGCGAGCAGCGGCGTAAGATCCCCGGTCTCAGCAACGACAGAGCCGACATCATTCTTTCTGGACTGGCAATTGTCAAAAATTTATTTGATAAGATTCGAAGCACCCAGCTTATTATTAGTAGCTGTGGTGTACGCGAAGGATTATTTTTGCAATACTATTTCGCCCAAAGCGGACAAACAGACACATTAGCNAATCCCCTTGCCCAAAGCATACATAACACCTTATTATCTTACAATGGCAATACNACTCACGCNTATCATGTCGCCAAGCTAGCCAATAATTTATTTGATGATTGGCAGCAAATACTCAACTTAACNGCTGATGATAAAATACTATTACATGTTGCTGCCGTATTACATGACATCGGCACTAGTATTAATTATTATGATCATGCACGGCATAGCGCATATTTACTAGAAAATGCTCGCCTTTTCGGTCTTTCTCATCGGGAACAGATTATGGCATCCCTCATTGTCGGTTGGCATCATAGTTCTTCCGCCAAACACTCCTTAAATAAAATTTATAATGAATTTTTAGATGAAAGCAATTTCCAGACAGCCCGCAAGCTAGCCTTATTATTGGCATTAGCGGAAAGTCTTGATACCACCCAAATGGGACTTGTGGAGAAAATAACTACATCCTTTACGAATAAACAAGCAGAACTAACATTAGAAGCCCAACAAGCTATCCCCCTGGAATTACAATCTATTAAGAAACATCTCAAATGGTTCAAAAAGGAAACTGGTCTTGATTTGGTCATAATCCCCCTTGCTCTATGAGAGCCTTCAATCCCCTTCACATAGTATTGATTTCTTAGGCTTAGGCTAGGGGGCACCCTATAGCAGGATATTACACTCTCTGTCTGTGCTAGTATGGTCACCCAATATCAAAATATACAACCACTAAATATAGGAACAAAGACCTTCTCTTTAAGGAGGTCTTTTGTTTTACGGAATAATTAAATGAATTAATATTCTTTCAAATTGGTGAAAAATGGGCATACTAATCCCTATAACGGTAAGATGCCATCTTATCCGTATATTAAATTAATAAGGCACTTACTTTATATCGTTTTTTATTATAAAATAAAGTCATATACTTCCATAATCC
>JGI24143J45723_1001552_pt1 | contig 10837 bp, 6 predicted proteins | sample BarGraIncu00432A_FD_45723 | JGI IMG/M metagenome (IMG submission 45723)
CCCCCCTTGGCGGGGGAGGGTCGGGGAGAGAGGGAAGCTGCGACATTTGAAGAGTCGGCAACTTCATCCGCCCCTGCACCGCCCGCCAAAGGAGGGGGAGCCTTAACTCAACATCACTGTTTCTACTTCCAGCTACTTGACCTGGCCGCGAATCTCGCCTTCAGCGTTGGCATCGGTGTGGACGTTGACATAAACGTCCTCCGCCTTGATGAGCAGGATCAGCTCGTCGAGCGGTTTTCCCTGAAGGTCGCCCAGCAGGTCCTTATCGGTGATGGTCCCCTCGGCAAGCGTGCCGCTGAATTTACCCTTTCTTTCCCCGGCAAAGAGAGCGACCAACGGCGCGCCGGCCTCGCCTTTCTTACCTTTGTGGAGGTGGGCTGCATTGGCATCCAGGATGTTCTTGACATGCAGCTTATAGCTCAGGGTCTTGCCGTCCTTACTGAGCTTGAATTCCGCCTTTCCCGAGGCCTTGGACTGGGCGGGGGTGACCATCTCCTCTTTGGGGGAGAGCTTCGCCTTGAAGCTCTTCTCTCCGGCAAAGGCGAACGAGGATGCCAGGACGGCGGTCAATACGACTAACAACAGTAGCGTCATCTTTCTCATGATTTATTTCCTCTTTCAGTTAGGTAGCCTTGGTTGAATGGCCCGACCGTGCTGGCCGGGCCTATGTTATCAGGCGAGGCAAGGAGTATCTTTACTCTTGCCGCGCTTGCAGAAAATGACGAGGCCGAACAGGCCCGCGCCCAGAAGCATCATGGTACCGGGTTCCGGAACTGCCGCCGGTGGCGCCAGGGCGGGAGAATTGATTGTGGCGGCCCAGGAAACCGAATCGCCGGTCTGGTTTATGGAGATGTGTTCCGACGCGCCGCTGGCGTCCAAACCTGCCAGTACTCCGGACGCAGACGGGGTGAAGGTGCCGATCAGGAAAAGATCCAGATTGGAAACGGTGTGGGTGAGGATGCTGAAGCTGCTGGTGACCCAGGAGCCATCGACACTCGACCAGGTGTAGCTCCCGATGTCAGCCAGATTAAGGCCCGCGTTGGAAATAAGGGTAAACGGGACAATGGTGGAATAGTCGGCGAGACCTTTGCCGAGGAATTCGGATTCAGGCGTGATTAAGGTTGCCGTCAAAAGATTCGTAGCGCCATTGAGAGTTGCCGAAGCTGCTCCAACTGAGGCTGAACCGGTGATCGGTGTTGCGAAAGCGATACCGCTGCTCAACATCACCCCGCATAGACCTGCCAATACTTTCTTCATCATGTGAATCTCTCCTTTTCATATCAAGTTTTTGTAAACACCGCTGAAAATCCAGCCAAAGTATCCTCCAGCAGAGCCAGAGGCGTGACACTCTTAAGCTATTTATCGAAAAGCATAAGACTTCTCGCTGCAGGCAACAGATAGTGGCTGGATCATTATCTGTTATGAGGTTATGAGCAACTAACGCGCCAAGATATAGCGGAGAGATATTAATACTGGAGGCCACTGATATAACACAGTAAAAGGAGATATTGTTGTTGCGGGAAACGGTAAGGCAGGATTGATTTTCCTCAATATTCAACATATCTGTTATTAATGACGGGCAATCTATCCCCTCCCCCTTCAAGGGGAAGGTCAGGAGGGGGATGGGGGGGTTGCGGAGGGCGAGAGGGGGTTTTTTGAAAGTTGTAACAGAGGGTGAAATCAAAAAGCGCCGCCAAACTCCTACGGTTGCGCGGCAACCGGAGGTCGAGACGCTGCCACAGCCACGGCGCGCGTCGCGGGGAAGGTACCGCGGCTCTGCTCCCCCACTTCCAGGGAACGGATTTTCGGCAGGCTTTCCGGGCAGTTTTCCTGCAGGTAAGTGATCAGTTTTTCCCGCACCTCGCAGCGCAGATCCCAGGCGGTCGGGGCATCCACGGCACTCATCAGGGCGCGCAGCTCCAGCACCTGCTCGCCGGCGCCCGTCACCTGCAGGCCCCAGACCTCACGGTCCCAAAGCGGCGACTGCTGCAGGATTTCCAGAAGCTTTTGGCGAATCTCCGGCACCGCGGCCGTGTAATCGACGTTAATAAGCACGGTCCCGAGGATGTTTGAGCTGGAGCGGGTCCAATTCTGAAAGGTCTTTTCCAGGAAGAAAGTCACCGGGACGATCATCCGCCTCAGGTCCCAGATCTTCACCACCACGTAGGTGAGCGTGATCTCCTCGATGGTCCCCCACTCCCCTTCCACGATCACCACGTCGTTGATCCGGATCGGCTGGGTTATCGCTATCTGGAGCCCGGCCAGAAGCGTGGCAAGGCTGCGCTGGGCGGCGAAACCGACGATGATCCCCATGATCCCCGCCGAGGCGAGAATGCTGACGCCGAAGGCGCGTATTTTAGCGAAGGTCATCAGCATGGTGGCCAGGGCAATGATGACGACGATCACCAGGATTACCTTAACCATGATGGTGAGTTGGGTATAAACGGCGCGGGCCTTGTAGCTTTCCCTGGCGTCGATGTCGTAACGGCCAATGACGATGTCGCGTCCTGCGAGCGTCGCATTGATGAAGAGCCAGGTGACGAGCCCGATAAGGCAGAGGCTGCAGAGATGCTGCCCTGCGGCAAGCAGTTCGGGCGGGATCGTGAGCGAGGGTGCGGCCAAAAGGAGCGCCAGCAGCGGCAACAGCAGACGGGCCGGGGGGCGCAGCCGGGTCACCAGAATCTGGTTAAGCGGGAATTCGGGGCGGCCGGCGAGCCCGGCCAGAACGGAGAACAGGATCAGGTAGAGTGCCCCCCCGATCAGCAGCGCGCCCAGCGCGACGCCGCAGTCAAAAAGTGCCCCCTCCCAGCCGGCAAAGGCAAAATTGGAGAATAGGTTCATCGGTCCCTCCCAGGAAAGATTCAGTGTTACCGTTCCACGCTCAAGGGTGGAAACGATGCTAAAAGTCGGTGTAAAGCTGAGTTCCCCCTCCCTACCCCTTGTATAGGCCGGAGTCAAGGGTAACAAGTGTTCGGGGACATAGGTAACAGTTTTTAACTACTCCTCGGCTCCGGCAAGCGAGATTTCTTTTAACGTTTCCACGCTCCAGCGTGGGAATGCATCCAGCCCTTCCTGCTTATTCATAACCCTTCATATATAACAGTTATGTCAAACCTGACGGCTGGCACTGGCTGCATAGCGCAGCGCCGGTCGCGCTACGTCCCTGTTTTCCTGCACAATCAACCCCTTGCACCGGCGCTACCGGCCAGCCTGCGCTGGCACGTTAGTTGCGAATTGCGTGCCTACTCGGTTCAATTCCCGGGTTACCACAAGGCAGACAGCTCAAGGTGGCTTATGAACATGGCAGACTGGCAGCAAAATCATGGCGCAAACCCGGGCTCCGACGGAACGACACACTTCAGGGTCTGGGCCCCCAAGGCGAGGACCCTAGCGGTTCACCTGGTGACGGGGGAGGCGGCCGGCATGGTCTCACTGACTGAGGAGGAAAACGGCTACTTCGCCGGCACGATCCCGGGTGCCGCCGACGGTGACCGCTATTTCTACCAGCTCGACGACGGGCCGCTTCGCCCGGACCCCGTTTCGCGCTATCAGCCCGATGGAGTCCACGGCGCCTCGCAGGTGGTCGACCACCGGCTCTTTGACTGGCAGGATGGCGGCTGGGGCGGGATAGCCCTGGAGCGCTACGTGATCTACGAGCTCCACATCGGCACCTTTAGCCGCCAGGGGACCTTCGAGGGCGCCATCCCCTACCTTGACTACCTGGTGGAACTGGGGATCACCGCCATCGAGCTGATGCCGGTGTCCCAGTTCCCGGGAAGCCGCAACTGGGGCTACGACGGGGTGAGCCTCTTCGCTCCGCAAAACAGCTACGGCGGACCGGGCGAACTGAAGCGGCTGATCGACGCCTGCCACCGCAGAGGGCTCGCAGTGGTCCTCGACGTGGTCTACAACCACTTCGGCCCGGAGGGAAACCATCTCGGGGCGTTCGGCGGCTATTTCACCGACAAGTACCATACCCCCTGGGGGAGCGCCATGAACTTCGACGGGCCCGACTCCGGCCGGGTGCGCGATTTTTTCATCAATAACGCCCTCTACTGGATTCGAGAGTTCCACCTGGACGCCCTGCGCCTGGACGCGGTCGACTGGATCCTGGACCAAAGCGCCCGGCATTTCCTGCGGGAACTCGCCGAGGCGGTACACGGAGCCCAGGCGGTTTTAGGGAGACAACTCCAGCTCTTCGCGGAAAACGACACCAATGACATCCGCCTGATCGAGCCGCGTGAGATCGGCGGCTACGCTCTCGACGCCCAGTGGTGTGACAACTTCCACCACGCGCTGCACACCCTGCTGACCGGGGAGACCTCGGGCTACTACGAGGACTTCGGCCAGTTCTCCCAGCTCGTCAAGGCCTACTCCGAAGGGTTCGTCTACACCGGCGAATATTCACCCTTCCGCAGGCGGCGCCACGGCGCCCCCTCGGGGAGCCGCCCCACCTCCCAGTTCGTGGTCTTCTCACAAAACCACGACCAGATCGGCAACCGGAAAGGGGGCGACCGGCTCTGCGCCACGCAGCCGCTGGAAAAGCTGCTGCTTGCGGCAGGCGTCGTGATCCTCTCTCCCTACCTGCCGCTGTTATTCATGGGCGAAGAGTACGGGGAGCAGGCACCCTTTCATTATTTCGTCAGCCATTCCGACCTCGACCTCATCGAGGCGGTGCGCAGGGGGAAGCTCCTGGAGCACGCCTCCGGCATCTGCGAGGGGGGAATCCCCGATCCCGCCGCCGAGTCGACCTTCCTGGAATCCAAAATTGACCTGGACCTGGTGCGGGAGGGGGAGCAGGCCATCATCCTGGAGTTTTACCGGCGCCTGCTGGCTCTGCGCCGGGAGCTCCCCCCACTGCAGGTTTTCGACCGGGGGCAGCTGGAGGTGACCGGCCTGGCGGGTCAAAAGATCATGACGCTGAAAAGGAGCACCGGAAGCGGAGCGGTCCTCTGCATCTTCAGCTTCAGTAACCTGCAGCAGATCGTGGGACTCGACTTCGCGGCCGGATCCTGGACGAAGGTACTCGACTCCTCCGAGCAGCACTGGAGGGGGCCGGGGCAGGTCGCGCCGGCAAACGTAGCGGTGGCTCCGGAAAAAAAGAGCCGCCTTATTCCCGTCAACCCGTTCAGTCTGCTGGTTTATTCCAGCGGCATCTGAGGAGCAGCACAATGGAAAATTCAGCTAAGCGCTACCTCTGCGTTCATGGCCACTTCTACCAACCGCCGCGGGAGAACCCCTGGCTGGAAGCGGTGGAGATTCAGGATTCCGCGGTCCCCTATCACGACTGGAACGAGCGGATCACCGCCGAGTCCTACGCCTCCAATGCCGCCTCGCGCGTACTGAGCGGGGACGGGCGGGTGCGGGACATCGTCAGTAACTACGCCAAGATGAGCTTCAACTTCGGCCCTACCCTGCTCTCCTGGATGCAGAGATGCGCGCCGGAGGTGTACCAGGCCATTCTGAGCGCCGACCGGCAAAGCCTCCTCTGGCGCTCGGGTCACGGCGCTGCGATCGCCCAGGTCTACAACCACATGATCATGCCGCTGGCCAACTCCCGCGACAAGCGCACCCAGATCATCTGGGGGATCAAGGACTTCGAATCCCGTTTCCTGCGCTTCCCGGAGGGAATGTGGCTCGCCGAGACCGCAGTGGACCTGGAAACGCTGGAGCTCCTTGCCGGGGAGGGCATCAAGTTCACCATCCTGGCCCCCCACCAGGCGGCCCGCTGCAGGAAAATCGGGGGGGAGGGTTGGAACGAGGAAGCCATCGACCCGTCCCGGGGCTACCTCTGCAAGCTGTCCTCCGGCCGCTCCATCAACCTCTTTTTCTATGACGGCCCGATCTCCCAGGCGCTCGCCTTCGAGAACCTGCTCTCCAACGGGGACACCCTGGCCGGGCGGCTGGTGGCCGGCTTTTCGGCGGAGCGCGAGGGGGCGCAACTGGTCCATATCGCGACCGACGGGGAGACCTACGGCCATCACCAAAGGTTCGGCGACATGGCGCTGGCCGCCGCCTTTAATCACATCGAGGGAGACAACCTGGCCCGCATCACCAATTACGGTGAGTTCCTGGAGCTGGAGCCCCCCGCCTACGAGGTGGAGATCCGGGAAAGGACCGCCTGGAGCTGCAGCCACGGGGTGGAGCGCTGGAAGAACGACTGCGGCTGCAATTCAGGCGGGCACCCGGGATGGAACCAGGGGTGGCGCACACCGCTGCGAGCGGCGCTGGACTTTCTCAGGGACTCCCTGGCTAGCTGTTTCGAGAAAAAGGGTGCCGATTTCTTCCCGAACCCCTGGGGCGCCAGGGACGCCTATATCGAGGTGGTGCTGAACCAGGACATGGAGCAGGCGGAGAAATTCCTGGCGCAGCATGCCAGGAAGGGACTCGATGCAGCCGGGAAGATAACCGCACTGAAGCTCCTGGAGATGCAGCGCCACGCCATGCTGATGTTCACGAGCTGCGGCTGGTTCTTCGACGAGCTGTCGGGGATCGAGACGGTTCAGGTCATCGAGTACGCCGCCCGCGCGCTGCAGCTCTCTAACAAGCTGGTGGACGCCGGGCTGGAAAAGAGCTTCCTGAAGCTGCTTGAGGCCGCCAAAAGTAACCTTCCCGAGCATGGAGACGGCGCCGCCATTTACGGCAAGATGGTGCTCCCGACCCGGCTCGACCTGCTCAGGGTCGGCGCCCACTACGCCTTCAGCTCGCTCTTCGAGGAGTATGAAGAGCGCGCCCAGATCTACTGCTACGCGGTCGCCAGGGAGGAGTTCACCAAGATCGCCACCCAGGAGGCGTCCATCGCCCTGGGACTGATCCACGTCGCCTCGGAGCTGACCGAAGAGGCGGAGCGTCTGATTTTCTGTGTGGTGCGTTTTGGCAGCCACGACTTCAAGGGTGGGATCTCGCCCCTGAGCGACGCCACGACTTACGCCGCCATGAAGGAAGAGATGAGCACAGCCTTCGACAAGGGCCTCTTTACCGACCTGGTAGGCCTCATGGACAAGTACTTCGGCAGCCACAGTTACGGTCTCAGCAACCTCTTTCGCGACGAGCAGCGCAAAATTCTCAACATCATCATCGAGAAAAGCATGCAGGAGAGCGTCGAGGCGTACCAGAACCTTTTCGAGCATGGCCGCGCTCTGATGGAGTTCGTCCAGCAGACCGGGATGCCCGTGCCGAAGGCGTTCCTGATCGCCGCGCAGCCCGCGCTGAACGCCGCCCTGAAAAACGCCTTTACCCGCGTGGAGATCGACGGCGACGAGGTGCCGAGGATCGTCGATCAGATAGGGAAATGGCAGGTGGGCATGTATCAGCCCGACACCGAATTCTTCCTGAGAAGCCACCTGCAGGATCTCATGCGCGGGCTGACCAGTGAGCCTGGCGATCTGAAGCTCATGACTAAAATAAACCAGATCATGGAGCTCCTGAAGACAACCCCGGTGGAGTTGGAACTCTGGCAGATGCAAAATGACTATTACCTGATGGCGAAAACGGTTTACCGCGACTATCTCCAAAAAGAGCTCAACAGCGAAGAAGGAGCGAGCGCCTGGCTGGAAGCTTTCAGAAAACTGGGCGAGCAGTTTCATTTCGACCTGGATGCCGTACTGCAGCAATAAGGAAGGAAACCATGGACCAGGGAAACAATCCACGCGCGCGGATACCGAGTGCAACCTACCGGCTGCAGTTTAACGCAGGGTTCACCTTTGACGCTGCCCGGCAAATCGTAGGCTACCTTTCCGAGCTTGGGATCAGCGACCTGTACGCCTCCTCCTACCTGCAAGCCAAGGCGGGCAGCCTGCACGGTTACGACATCGTGAACCAGACGATACTCAACCGGGAGATCGGGACCGAGAGCAGCTTTCTCGCCATGGTCGAGGAACTGCAGCGCCTCGGCATGGGGCATATCCTCGACTTCGTTCCCAACCACATGTGCATCGAGAGCGCCGAAAACCTATGGTGGATGGACGTGCTGGAAAACGGCCCGAGTTCGGCCTATGCGCACTTTTTCGACATCGACTGGAACCCGGTCAAGAAGGAGCTGACCGGAAAGGTGCTGCTCCCCTTTCTCGGTGACCAGTACGGCCGGGTGCTGGAAAAGGGTGAACTGCGCCTCTCCTTTCTAGATGGGTGCTTTAAGGTCGACTGTTCCGGGGTCCTGATACCGCTGGAACCCAAGAGCACCCTGCGGGTCATCGGGAGTCGCCCGGAGCGGCTGCAGGAGCTTTTCCCGGCCGACGCCCCGCCGCTTCTGGAACTCTTGAGCATTATTACCTCGCTGGAGCACCTCCCCGGCCCGGGGGAGTTGGACCCCGAAAAGCAGGGGGAGCGCCGGCGCGAGAAAGAAATCGTCAAGAAACGCCTGGCCAAGCTCTGCCAGGAGAGCCCGGAAATCGCGGGATTCATCGGGGAGAACGTGGCGATTTTTAACGGCAGCCCCGGTGAGCCTGGCAGCTTCGACCTGCTCGACGGGCTTTTGCAGCAGCAGGTCTACCGCCTTTCCTACTGGCGGGTAGCCACCGAGGAGATCAACTACCGCCGTTTTTTCGACATCAACGGGCTCGCCGCCATCAGGATGGAGGACCCGGCCGTCTTCGCGCTGACCCACACGCTACTGTTGCGGCTGATAGGCGAGAAGAAGGTCACCGGGGTGAGGCTGGACCACGTGGACGGGCTCTACGACCCCCTATCCTACCTGCGCCAGCTGCAGGAAAGCTGCTACCGTCAGCTCACCGGGACGGCGGGCGGGGAGGACGCGCCGGCAGGGAAACCTGAGATCGATTCCCCCATCCCCACACCGACCCGCCTGCGCCAAGGCTACGGCAGCCAAGCCCTCCCCTTGCAGGGGAGGGAGGACAGCGCCGTGGTTACCTTGGCAATCCCCATGATTCCCATTACTCCCGTTATTCCCGTGGACTATGCCTCGGTCTTACAGCAAAAACCATCCTACCGTCCCTTCTACGCCGTGTGCGAAAAGATTCTGATGAAAGGGGAGCAGCTGCCGCAGGAGTGGCCGGTATTCGGCACCACTGGGTACGACTTCGCCACCCAGGTGAATGGCGTGCTGGTGGAAACGGAAAACGCCAAGGCCTTCGACCGCATCTACAGCCGTTTCCTGGGCATTGACACCGACTTCACCGAACTCGTTTACCAGAAAAAGAAGCTCGTGATGCAGGTCTCGCTCTCCGGCGAACTCAACATGCTGGGGCACCACCTGAACACTCTTTCCGAGCGGGACCGCCTCACCCGCGACTTCACCCTGAACAGCCTGACCCACGCGCTGGGTGAGGTGATTGCACTTTTCCCCGTGTACCGAACCTACGTGAATTCGGCCGTGGTCCGCGAGATAGATGTCCAGTATGTCGAGTCCACGGTCGCCCGGGCCAAGCGGAAAAATCCCGCCATGAACGCCTCCATCTTCGATTTCCTGCGCGACGTGATGCTGCTCCGGCTCCCGGAAAAGGCGCAGGGAAGCGACGAAACGGCCTGGCTCAATTTCGCCATGCGTTTTCAGCAGTTGGCCGGTCCGGTCATGGCCAAGGGGCTGGAGGACACCGCCTTCTACATCTACAACCGCCTGGTATCGCTCAACGACGTCGGGGGGACGCCGGGTCGTTTCGGCATCTCCCTGGAGGCCTTTCACGGGCAGAACCTGGAAAGGATGAAGAGTTTTCCCCACGCCATGATTACCAGCGCCACCCACGATTCCAAGCGCGGCGAGGACCTGCGGGCGCGCATCGACGCCCTTTCCGAGATTCCGGAGCGCTGGCAGAAATCCCTGGTGAAATGGAGCCGGCTCAACAAGAAAAAGCTGGTGCTCCTCGATGGCCAGACGGTCCCGGACCGAAATGAGGAATACCTGCTGTATCAAACCCTGCTGGGCGCCTGGCCCTTTGGCGAGTTGACACCGGCGACTCAAGAAGTTTTTCGCACCCGGATCAGGGAATACCTGACCAAAGCGGTCCGGGAAGCCAAGGTAAACACCAGCTGGAACAGTCCCAATGCCGCCTACGAGACCGCGCTGAGCGCCTTCGTTGACGCGATTTTGCAGCCCGGGCCCGGCAATGCGTTTCTTGGGGACTTTGTGCCCTTTCAGAAAACCATCGCCCACTTCGGGGTTTTCAACTCGCTGTCCCAGGTTCTTTTGAAGATGGTGTCGCCCGGCGTGCCCGACTTCTACCAGGGGACCGAGCTTTGGGATTTCACCCTCGTTGATCCGGACAATCGCGGGCAGGTGGATTATCAGGTGAGGCGTGCGGCGCTGGCGGGAGTGAAGGCGCGCGAAGCTGTCGTCGGCCCGCTGAAACTCTGGGGGGAACTGCTGGAGAATCGGGAAGATGGCCGCATAAAGCTCTACCTCATTTTCAGGGCTTTGAACTATCGTAAGGCAAACCGGGAACTCTTTGAGCACGGGGAGTATCTGCCACTGGAGGCGTCGGGCGACCGGGCCAGGAATCTCTGCGCCTTCGCGCGCCGGGCGGAGGGTAAAAGCGTTATTGCCGTCGCCCCGAGATTTCCGGCGAGCCTCGCGCCCGAGTCGGGGCAGGCGCCGCTGGGCGGGCGGGCCTGGCAGGACACCTTTCTCAGGCTGCCGGAAGGTGGAGCAGGGCGCTACCGGAACGTCATCACCGAAGAGTTTTTGGACAGCGAGCAGCGCGGGGGATTGCCGGGGATTTCCCTGGCACAGATATTTAACAGCGCCCCGGTTGCCCTGTTGGAAAAGGTATAGGGGCGAACCGCATCAGGTAAGTGCCTGTGGGGTCAGCTAAGACTAACCTTCTCTCCGCTCTCCTCCTCCCGGAGGGGGGAGGTCGGGAGGGGGGAAGCTGCGGCTGCCCCC
>JGI24143J45723_1001553_pt1 | contig 10831 bp, 7 predicted proteins | sample BarGraIncu00432A_FD_45723 | JGI IMG/M metagenome (IMG submission 45723)
TTCTCCCCAGCGCCATCTCCTTGGCTATCATAAAGAAAACGCTACGTGTCCTTTAAAACTTAAAGAAAAAAGCAAGTTTAACCGCGAAGATGCAAAGGATACGAAGAACACTACGTATTCTTTTTAATACGATTCTATTTATTTTCTTTGTGCTATCTTCGTGTCTTCATATCTTCGCATTTAGCGTTTTTTGCCCAAAAAACTTATACTTTTTGGTATAGCAAAATAGCCATAAATGGTTATTTTATTAAGAATTGGACGAACTGTATTTCGTAATTAGTGATCTCCTTCGAAGAACAATTAGATCCCTCTCAGGCAAAACAGCTGCCTCCAATAGTTTTTTACAGTTGCCCACAAAAAATATTTATACTGCAGATTCTACTCTTACTTGTCGAACTTCGGCGATCCATAATTCTGTCCTGGTTTGGATGCTAACGGGTTAAGAGGTTTTTTAATTTTTTTAGGCTCTGGAACTATTTTTTCCGGTTTATCATCTTTAACATCCACCTTATTGTCCGCCATACATATCATCTCCTTAATATTTCAATTGGAATATACCGCACTTGTAACCGGTCAAGTAAAATATACATTTCTTAATTTCTTAAAATTATTAATAGTAATACGAAAAATCATTAATGGGATAAAGCGGCAAAATACAAAGCTCATTGCCACAACGTTCCCTCAACAACGAGGGAACCAGTCATGGCACTTTAGCTTCGTAGGGCAGTTAGAGCTCAGCATTAAGATTTGCTCAGGGAGCAAACAACACTACTTTCTTACCTTTTTCGGCCATTTTCTTTGCCAATTCTTCTACTGGCCCATATTCCATACACTTACCTAAGCAGTGATGAACACAAGATGGCTTCTCGCCCTCGGCCACCCGGTCTGCGCATAAATCGCAGAGTGAGGTAGGAACAGGAACATAGTTCCACTCCCACTTGTCAACATCCAACTTATAGGGACCAACCTCAGTCAGTTTAATTCCCCACTTGCCCCGCGGAATATTATGTACGTTCTTGCAAGCAACTTCACAGCTATGGCAACCCGTACAATATTCATAATCAATCAATAAACCATTACGTGACATTTCTTTTCCCTCCAGTCCTAAATTGCCTACTCATTCGCCTTCAACAATAGAATCTTATTCATCTCTTTTGGTTACCTTGCAAATCATTTGTTTGAATGGAGCACCAAAACCAAGTTTCCCTATGTGTTTGTGTGGGACTAATTTGTTAATATTCGAGTCCCATACCCCAAACAGACTTGGCTCTTCACCTGGTTTTTCTGGAAACCACCAACCATGTACTGCATGAACAACCTTAGGATGAATGCACGGTGTTAGATGAGCCTTCATTTTACACTTGCCAAACATGTTCTCAATGTCAACCCAATCGCCTTCCTTAATACCAAGGTTACCAGCTGTTTCCGGATTTAATTCCATGATTGGATCTGGTGTAATTTCGCGTAAAGTTGCAATTTGCCGATGCTCTGAATGAAATGAAGTAAATGTTCTAGCGCCAGTTGTAAGAACCAACGGATACTCTTTAAATAACTCTGGAGTACTAATTGGGCTATAAGGAGGCTCCTTGTAATAGGGAAGAGCATCGTCGCCCCATGCTTCAAAAAGTGTAGATGTCAGNTCAACCAAACCTGTTACGGTGTTAAAACCTGGCTCACCATCACCCCGTAAGAGACCTTTTTCATGTTTACCGTAGGTGTATTTAGGCTGATACACGCCTAATTCTCGCAGATCATTGAAATCTATACCAAGTTCAGGCTTCAATTGCTTGCTAAAGAAATCCTCAACACTATCAAATGGCCACATATCTGGATGGAGTTTTTTACCAAGTTCTATACAAACTTCAATGTCGGACTTGCAATCACCGACTGAGAAGGCCTTATTCATGGCTCCTAAAAATACAGGATTCCGACCAAAATGAGTAATAACTACGCCATCATGCTCAGCAAACGTGGGCAGAGGCAAAAAGACGTCGGCAAAAGCCATTGCTGTGGGAGTCATAAAGCAATCTTGTACTACGTTGAACTCCAAAGTTTTAAGTGCTTTATACCATTTGTCAGGTTGAGCTGAATTAGTAGCAGTAATGAAATTACTGCTGTTGAACCAGCCCATTCTAAGTTTATATGGTTTACCTGTTTCCAAAGTATCCAATGTTTCGTCTGGGTGAGTCGTAGCCATGGCAGTACTCAGTGCTGGCCATTCTTTAGCGCCGATTCGTTTATCCCAAAGTTCTTCTGATAAATTGCTGCGGGTTTCTACACGCCATTTTCCGAGAAGCGCAGCAGGTGCCCCTAATGTTATGCCACCTGGCACATCTAGATTGCCAGTAATTGCACCAATCGAAAGGATTGCGTGTCCCAGTTGGACGCCGTTTGGATTTTCATCCACCGCCAAACCCCATTGGATGGCTGTTGGCTTATTTGTCGCTATAATTCTAGCAACTTCGATAATTGTTTGTTTTGGCACCCAAGTTATTTCTGCAACCTTCTCGGGNGGATATTCCTGGACGCGTTCTTTAAGTTCNTCAAANCCATAACACCATTTATCCACAAAATCGTGGTCATAGAGGTCTTCGTTAATGATGACATGGAGGAATGCCATTGCCAGGGCAGTATCTGTGCCAGGACGCAATTGACATACATACTCCGACCGCGTTCCGAGCCAAGTGATCCTCGGATCGATTGAAATGATTTTGGTTCCTCGCTTCATCATATCGATGAGGGAATGTCCAAAGAAACCATCTGGGTTGGACATTAGAGGATTCTTACCCCACTCCACAATATATTTTGGTAGGTTATATGCAGGGTTATCATAGCGATCTGGGAAAGTACCTGCAAAATCGATCTCAGGATATCCTGCGCCTAGAATATAATCCGTAATTGCACATCTAGGTCCGTAACACGACCAGCCGCTAAGAGGATAACACACATTCGGAGTACCAATTGAGGCAAAACCAAGTGGATAGTAATACAAGCATGCCTCGCGGCCAGTTCCACCGAATACGACGATGGACTCNGCACCATGATCGGCCTTTAGTTGTTTAATCTTAGGAACAATAATATCCCAAGCTTCATCCCAGGATATCTTCGTCCACTTGTCTTTTCCGCGATCTTCAGGTGAGCGTTTCATTGGCGAAATTATACGAGAAGGATGATGTACGTATTCGGCTAGTGCTAGACATCTAACACATAACCTGCCTTGAGTAATAGGATGTTCTGCGTCGCCCTCAACCTTTACAAGCTTACCGCCTTTAATGTGCAATTTCATGCCGCAGCCTACTGGATGGTCTCCTGGTGGCGACCAGCCACAGGTTCTGACCGAATAAGAACCATCTTCATATTCATGTTTCCATTCTTTGTTCATTTTCTCACAATCCTTTCAAGAAATTGTATTTCTAGGTACTTAGGATCTGATAGATTTCTATTCCACCCCATTCGGAAGAACAAGCTCTCCGATCACCTCCTTTATATCTGTATCAGACTAGAATCTCACCTTGGTAAGCATCACCTAACTAGTAAAATATGCAATAAGCGTGCCAACTTGTTAAGACTGAGGTAAGTGGCTTAAAACCAGGATTGTTAAGGTATTATCAATCAACTAACTCAAACTGTTTTATCTCTTTTTAGGATACCGAATCTCTTGTTTATAGGTTCACAGCACAGGTAGCTAACAGAATAATCAGATAATCCTTTTTTGCACTCACAGTATCATTTTAGGAACTTTGCCTTTTCATGCCTGTACCACACGACAAGGCAAACCATTATATGTGGAGGTCCCAACCAAGGGGTCAGACGACTCAATATCAGCATTGGTCAAGATATTAGCATTTGCAATCCAGACCCCACCCAGACAGGGCTCAGTGCTCTCCATCTCCGGATACCACCAGCCATATTCCACGCTCACTACGTTGTCACACATCTGGGCAATCTTCACACTAAAACGCGCCTTGCCACGTTCCGTTTCCACCCATACTGGACAACCATTCGTTAGTTCTAGCCTATGAGCTGTAATAGCACTCATTTCTGCCCAAGGTTCAGGGTGAATAGTCCGCAAAGTTTTAAACTGGCGAAAACTAGAGGCATAATAAGGCTGAAATCGTGCACCAGTGATGAGTGACAGGGGAAAACTCTGTTTGTAAGGCGGAATCGTTGTAGGAATTGGTAGAGGATCACACCCTAGTTCCGCAAGAAGTTCGCTATATAACTCCACTTTGCCACTGATGGTAGCAAACCCGATGGGTTTCCCAGTCTGCAGGTCAATATGTTCTTGTTTTTGGTACTCCTCAGGCAAGCAATACAGCCCGCCTTGGCAAAATTCTTCCCAAGTGAAGCCTGTGGGAGCTAAGCTGGCTTCCAGACTATCCTTGAAACTCTCCCATGGCCAATCCTGTTCTTGCCCCAGCCTGAGCCCTATTTCTCGCCAAAAATCAAAATCAGAACGGCGCTCATAATATGGCTGGACAGCCTGCTCGCCGCCATAAGCAATATTGGCTGTTCCAGCCTTGGTCTCAAACAACGGTCGCTCCAAAGCACCGGCAATGGGCAATACATAATCGGCCAGCATGGACGTCGGTGTCTGAAACAACTCCAAAACAATCAGCAAATCCAAGGATTTTAGAGCCTCATAAATTAAATTGGTATCAGCCTGTGTCAGCAAAGGGTTTGTCGCCATCACAATGAGGGATCGAATTGGGTAAGGTTTTCCAGTCAACATAGCTCTCCAAACCAAGTTNGGTTGAGCGGAAGTTAGGTAGCGCATTGGCAGGCGTTTACCATGCTTAATNGTTAATNTTCGGATACGCTCGTAACCTTGGTAGGATTGCAAGCGCAAATCGCCCAGTTGTTTTTGCCTAGCGTCTGCTGGAAACTGTTCACTGAGTTCCAAATCCAGCTCAGGGATAAAGTCAGGCATTTCAGTCAAATGGGAAGCCCCCGCTACATCCAAATTCCCACAAATTGCCCGCAGAATGGCTAGAGCTCGATGGGTTGGAAAGCTATTACAGCCAATTTGGTCAATGCCTCGCCCAGAAAGCAAGGTTGCTGGGGAATTTTGGGCGTAAAGACGTGCGGCCTCCATGATTAATTCCGCCTTTATTCCAGTAATCTCCCCTACGTAAAGGGGTGAGTATGGGACTACATGTTTCACTAAATCATCAAAGCCGTGACACCATTTTTTAACAAATTCAACATTATACAGTCCTTCGCTAATGATCACATGTAGCAGTCCTAATGCTAAGACAGCATCCGTCCCTGGGCGCAGGGGGAGCCAAAGAGTGGCTTGCTCGGCTGTCCGAGTTCGTCGAGGATCGACTACGATCAGAGGTTTTCCCTGTTGCCTCAATCTTAAAATTTGTCGCCATAATAAAGAATTATCAGACTCAGAAGGGTTGACACCCCATAACAATGCGCAGGCCGTATGATCGGGATCCAATTCATTTTCAATCATCCAGCCATATGTCAAGGTATTAACCCAGACACCTGGATTCCAGCAAGTTTGGCCAATTCCTACATTGTTGGGACTGCCAAACAAATTCATAAATCGGTGCAACGGCCAGTAAACTGCGTGAGGACCGCCGATGCAGGTAGCCAGCATTTCCGGGCCATAATTTTCTTTAAGGGCCTGGATTTTTTCGGTGATCTCATCCAAAGCCTGATTCCAGGTTATCCGCTGCCATTGCCCACTGCCCCGTTCTCCCACTCTCTTAAGGGGATAGTTCACACGCTCAGGATGGTCTAGGAATTCCGTAGCCAACCGCCAACGTCTACAGCCATGCTGGATACTTTCATCACCAGGATATTGGGTTGGATCCGGTTCAACCCCTTTCACCCGACCCGCTTCCACAGTTGCCATTAATCCACACTGATAGCCACAAAAGCGACAGTTTGTTCGAACAAGTTTTTCTTCTAACATTCTTTTCACCTCATGGGAAGATGTTATTCCCTCATCTTCTTCCCATCTATATTAGTCAATTGATATATACAAAAAGGAATGATTCGTCCCTCAGGCCCGGCAACAGTCATACTACACTCTTTAAGGCGTTTAAGATCCATGCTCATCCCATCCATAAAATTCATGATGACAATTGACAACCCCGGATTTAATTGGGGAAACATTTTATCGGCGATATCGCCAAACACCGACCCCTGAGGACTGTCTGGATCGAAATAATCCACATACTCTTCCTTAGTAATTAGGCGAGTGAGGGGGTTGAGTTTCCCTTGATCTTCAACGATGTACGTAGCCGCATCACATAAAGGGTGGGAACACCCCAAAGGCCAAAAGTCATAGGGCTCGATCAAACCTTGGCTCTGTTCTGCTAATTGAAAGATTACATCCCCCATCGTCAAGCGCTTGGGAACCGCAACGTCGAAGCGCCCAGAACCAAAAGCTGGCTGATAGGCAATGCCAGCAATCACATCACGATTCCGCAAGGCAAAATTCAATACTGCTCCCATCTGATCATGGTTAATGCCTCCAATGACCGTCATCGCTAACACAACCTGGACACCAGCGGCCCGACAATTTTCAATCGCTTTCAGCTTGTACTCTAGCACATTCTTGCCCCGAATTTTTTCGTATACCGGCCCAGTTAACCCATCGAATTGCAGATAAATTCCGCTAATCCCAGCTTCCGCCAACTCCTTCACATACTCAAAATCCTGGGCAATCATCATGCCATTGGTATTAACTTCGATGGCGGTGAAACCCATGCGCCTGCCCAAGCGAACAATGTCTGGCAAATCCCGGCGAATTGTTGGTTCTCCGCCAGTCAGTTGGATGCTGGTTTGTGGCCCTGTCTTAGCTAAAATAGCTTTATATATGACCTCTATTGCCATCAAATCCGGATCCGCTGGGGCGTTGGCTTGCGCTTCATCTGCCGCCATAAAACAAACGGGACAACGCATGTTACAGCGTTGTGTAAGTTCAATTTCTACTAATGTAGGATGACGAAGATGAGATGTACATAATCCGCAATCCCGCGGACAACCTTCTTGTGAAGCAATTGGCTCTTGTGGCTGTTTAAACGGAAACTGAAAATCCTTCATCCATTGGTAATGATCTACATTTGGCCACAGATACGTTGTAAAGGATCCGTGTTGTGGACACACCTTTTTCTGGTATACGGCCTGTTCCCACACGACCACCTCAGCTGGCACAACGCGTAGACAGACCGGGCAGACACTTTCCGTATTACTTAAAATAATGTTATTGTCAACTGATTGCATAATCTAATCTCCTAATTCAGTTCATACCTTTTAGTTATTTCTTATTCCATGCTTTAAGGAATGCCTCATCACCACGAGGCAGTCGAGATCGATATTTTTGTTCACCTGGTAACCAAGTCCGCTCTTCGCCACTATGTACCACTAACATACGCATGATTAGACCTCCCAGTACGACTAGACCTGCGCCAATCCCTTGAAAAACTACTCCAGACATCAAAACTAGCACCATTGGTAGCAACGTCCCGCAAAGGATCACACCAACCTTGAATGCCACTGAAAGATCACCACTAATCCATCTTTTGGTAGCAGTAGCCTCTGCTGTTGTCCCTCCGCTGCGTTTGACCCAAATATAGCCGCCCCAGAGTAAGAGTTGGAGGCCTAATAACCCTTCTATCAACAACGGAAGATTTCTCAAAACATCGGACAAGGTTGGCGCGGCCATTACCAATCCACAAAGACTGTGCCCAGCAGCACCAGTAACGAGAGATGAGAGGAAGAACAGGCTTATTATTCCAGGTCCATTCCAGAAGGGACGGGCTTTATGCCTCCCTAATAACATTCCTGGGTAAATTGCCGACACCACTCCGAATATAACGCAAGCAACTGCCAATAATCTGCGGACAAATCCAAAGCCATTACTCCACGGTAACATCTCAATGCCAAATGACGCATACATGAAACCAATTCCAATTGTCATTGACATTACCCAAGCACCTACCGTCAAGATTGCCTTAGGGTTCATAAATACTCGCCAGGCTTGTGTTGGGCGTCCTAGTTCCAAAGTTAAAAAACCTGGCCCGATAGCCATCAGTGCCGGGCCAATGAAATTGCCAAGCACTGTGGTTCTTCCCTCTCCGATAAATAGATCTACAAGTCCGCCAATGATGAGCATTCCGGCACCCATACCAACAAAGAAGAAATCCAAGGACAGCATCCAACCCCAGCCCTCATCTTTATGTTTCATCAAGTCCGCGCCTCCAATCCAAAAATGTAAAACACATGGGGCTCAGTGTCGAGTTCTGCTAACAAACGTACTGTATGTTTACCATGTACCAGTTTGTAGACTTCACTGGTTGTATCATCCAGATCTCCAAAAGTACGGGCCCTCTGGTGACAAGTCTTCACACAATGAGGCTCTTTACCTACATCAACTCGATCCATACAGAAATCGCATTTCTGCACCGTACCTTTTTCATGGTTAGAAACGCGAGCACCATAAGGACAAGCCATGACACAAGCCTTGCAGCCGACACACTTTTTCTCATCCACAAATACAATTCCGTCATCACGCCGCTGGGAGGCAAATGTAGGACAAGCATCAACACAGGGCGGATTTTCGCAATGCATGCATAATAGGGGGATATGTTCCATGTGTACATAGGGAAAAATCCCAGTAGGTCCGACTGTCGTTACTGGGTTATAAATCATATCCACAGGCAGGTCATTGTGCACTTTACAGGCTACTGTGCACGAATGGCAACCGACACAACGCCCAGTATCCAAAACCATTGCATAGCGTGCCATCTTATCTACCTCCTTTTTGGTTAGAACCATCTACTTTATATACCCGGCATAATAAGCCTCGGTTGGCCCAGGTTCCACTGATGGGGTCACAATTCTCATCATCTACGCTAGTTAAAACATTGGTATTTGATTCTAAGTAGCCACCAAGTTGTGGATCACATTTGTCTCGCTCCGGATACCACCATCCGCGTTGGGTCATAATAACGCGGGGATGAACAGCTTGCGTTAGATTCGCTTTCTGTTTAATGCGACCACGCTTGGTTTCAATCCATACCCAATCACCATCTTGGATGGATAGTTCAGCCGCGGTTGCTGGATTAATATCCATATAAGGCTCGTGGCGTAAGAAGCGCAATTCTTTAATTTGGAAGTGTTCAGAATGGTGATAAGGCATAAAACCAGCACCAGTGGTCAACACTAAGGGATATTTTTTCGCCAATTCTGGATCATCCACTTCATTTTCTGCTGGCCCGCTATAGGTCGGCAATGGTGGATAGCCTAGTTCTTCAAGCACGCTAGAATATAACTCCACTTTTCGCGAAGGAGTAGCAAATCCCAATCTCAGATATTTATAATATTCTCTTTCTGGGAAATGGTAGCGATAATTCTCTACAAATTCATCATAAGTGCTAACATCATATCCTAGCCCAGATATACGATAAAAGTAAGCATCTTCTAAGGTTTCCCAAGGCCAATGTTCTGTCTGCCCCAAACGCAGGCCCAAATCACGCCAAAAATTGTAATCATTATGGCGTTCGTACATCGGTTGAATGGCTCGTTGTGAAGCGAGTATAAAATCGGAACAGCCATAAGTACTAGTGATATTAGGGCGTTCCAGAGCCCCAGCTACAGGTAACACGTAATCTGAGAGCATGGCCGTAGGAGTCATCCAGTAATCACAGGTAACTAAAAAATCAACAGCTCGCAAGGCTTCTGCTACCATTTTACTATCGCCATAAGAATTGATGGGGTTGGTGGCCGAAACCAACATGGCCTTGACTGGATATGGTTTCTCGGTCAGGATGGCCTTAAATACTGATGGTGGGTGAGCTTCACACATCCATTCAGCAGTAGGTGCCTTCCCCCACACTTCTTTGGTCAATTCAGCTATGCGACCATATCCAGGCCAGGTGATCATCTTATAGCGATCAGAACCAATCTGCTTACCTTTTTGTTCCTCCGGCAGCTGATCGTTGGCTTCCATTTCTTCATCAGTGATAAAATCTGGACTTGGACCAGTCAGGAGATCTGATCCAGGAGCATCCAGATTACCAGTTACCGCACGGAGTAAGGCACGGGCATGCATGGCCGCTCCGGCTGGTTTGCCTGATTGGTCGATAGCCACTCCCCACTGGATATTACCAGGTCTGTTGGTGGCATACATCCGAGCACTCTCACGAATTTGGTCAGGACTCAGCCACGTTAGCGGTGCAGCCCATTCAGGGGTGTATTGTTCTACATGATCGGCCAATTCGCCAAAGCCGACACAAAAGTTATTTACAAAATCTGGGTCAAACAGACCTTCCTCGATGATTACATTTAACCAAGCTAACGCTAGGGCTAGGTCAGAACCAGGACGTAGCGGCAACCACACATCCGCCTTAGCGGCTGTTTCTGTAAAGCGCGGATCGATAACGATAACTTTGAGACCTTTTGCTTGAAGCTCAGTGATATGATGCATTTCCGGCATGCCCGAGGCCCCAGGATTTTGTCCCCACAAAACCAGGCAGCGGCTATTTTCCATATCTAATTCAAAAGGACACCACCCATAAATGGCTGTTTCCACCATGAAGGTAGGAATCCAGCATAGGAGAGCGTTATGAAAACCATTCGGGCTACCAAATAAATTCATAAAACGGCGGCGAGCCCAATCATCAGTGCGCTGTGTACCGCCAGCCGTGGCCACGGCTTCCGCACCAAATTCATTGCGGATCAGAGATAACTTAGTCGCAATTTCATCCAGGGCCTGTTCCCAGGATATTTGTTGCCATTTACCCTCGCCCCGTTTACCAACCCGTTTAAGGGGGTAGTTAATCCGATCAGGATGGTCTAAGTGTTGCAT